>Ga0157372_10002215_pt1 | contig 21115 bp, 19 predicted proteins | sample C55metaG_FD_115307 | JGI IMG/M metagenome (GOLD analysis project Ga0157372, IMG submission 115307) | Corn rhizosphere microbial communities from Kellogg Biological Station, Michigan, USA - C5-5 metaG | ecosystem: Host-associated > Plants > Roots > Rhizosphere > Soil | place: USA: Michigan... | reverse complement strand
TCGAGCGAGTCCGAGCGAGCGGTGCACTCCCAGAAGATGGTGGTGGAGCTGCTGCTCGCCGACGTGCCGAAGGAGGATCTCAAGCCCGGCGCCAACGAGCTCTTCGGCTACGCCGCGAAGCTCGACGTGGGCGAGAGCCGCTTCGCGATGCGCGACCAGCCGAAGTGCGACGTGTCGCACCCGGCGATGGACGTGAACCTCGATGCCTGCATCCAGTGCACGCGCTGCGTGCGCGCGTGCCGCGAGGAGCAGGTGAACGACGTGATCGGCTACGCGTATCGCGGCCACGCCTCGAAGATCGTGTTCGACTTCGACGACCCGATGGGAGACTCGACGTGCGTCGCGTGCGGCGAATGCGTGCAGGCGTGCCCGACGGGCGCGCTGGCGCCCGCCAAGAACGCGTACGCGGTGAAGGACACGAAGGAAGTCGACTCGGTCTGCCCGTTCTGCGGCGTGGGCTGCCAGCTCACCTACCACGTGAAGGACAACACGATCGTGCGAGTCGAGGGCCGCGACGGCCCGGCGAACCACGAGCGCCTGTGCGTGAAGGGCCGCTTCGGCTTCGACTATGTGCACCACCCGCATCGCCTCACGAAGCCGCTCATCCGCAAGGCGGGTGTGGCGAAGACGGGCGACTTCACCGTCGATCCCACGCGCTGGAGCGACGTGTTCCGTGAAGCGACGTGGGAAGAGGCGCTCGATTTCGCCGCCGGCGGCCTCAGGAAGATCCGCGACCGCGACGGCGGCAAGGCCCTCGCGGGCTTCGGCAGCGCCAAGGGCTCCAACGAGGAGGCCTATCTCTTCCAGAAGCTCGTGCGCACCGGATTCGGCAGCAACAACGTCGACCATTGCACGCGCCTCTGCCACGCCTCTTCCGTGGCGGCCCTCCTCGAGGGCGTGGGCTCGGGCGCGGTGTCGAACCAGGTCTCCGACGTCGACGTCGCCGACCTCATCTTCGTGATCGGCTCGAACCCGACGTCGAACCACCCGGTGGCGGCCACGTGGATGAAGAACGCCGCCAAGCGCGGCGCCAAGCTCGTCATCTGCGACCCGCGCCGGCCCGACCTCGCGCGCCATGCCTGGAAATTCCTGCAGTTCAAGGCGGACACCGACGTCGCGATGCTGAACGCGATGCTGCACGTGATCGTCGAGGAGGACCTCGTCGACAAGGAGTTCGTGCGCCAGCGCACGAGCAACTACGAGGCGCTCAAGGAGAACGTGAAGGACTACAGCCCCGAGAAGATGGCCCCGGTCTGCGGCATTCCCGCCGAGACGCTGCGCGAGGTCGCGCGTGCGTTCGCCACCTCGAAGGGCTCGATGATCATGTGGGGCATGGGCGTGTCGCAGCACGTGCACGGCACCGACAACGCGCGCTGCCTCATCGCCCTTTCGCTCATCACCGGCCAGATCGGGCGTCCCGGCACGGGCCTGCACCCGCTGCGCGGCCAGAACAACGTGCAGGGTGCATCCGACGCGGGCCTGATCCCGATGATGTACCCGGACTACCAGCGCGTGGACGACCCGAAGGCGATCGAGTTCTTCGAGAAGTTCTGGGGCCGCAGCCTCGACCACAAGGCCGGCCTCACCGTCGTGGAGATCATCGACGCGGCGTGCGAAGGGCGCATCAAGGGCATGTACGTCGAGGGCGAGAACCCGGCGATGTCGGACCCGAACGCCAACCACGCGCGCGACGGCCTCGCGAGCCTCGAGCACCTCGTCGTGCAGGACATCTTCCTCACGGAGACCGCGTACCTCGCGGACGTCGTGCTGCCCGCCTCGGCGTGGCCGGAGAAGACGGGCACCGTCACCAACACCGACCGCATCGTGCAGCTCGGGCGCCGCGCGCTCGACATGCCGGGCGACGCGCGCCAGGACCTCTGGATCATCCAGCAGCTCGCCAATCGCCTCGGCTGCAACTGGAAGTACGAAGGGCCCGAGAGCGGCGTCGCGCAGGTGTACGAGGAGATGCGCCAGTCGATGAACTCGATCACCGGCATCACGTGGAAGCGCCTCGAAGCCCAGTCGGCGGTCACCTATCCGTGCCGCACCGAGGACGACCCCGGACAATCCGTCGTGTTCACGGAGAGCTTCCCGACGAATGACGGCCGCGGGAAGCTCGTTCCGGCGGACCTCATCCCGGCCAACGAGCGGCCCGACCAGGAATATCCGTTCGTGCTCATCACCGGGCGCCAGCTCGAGCATTGGCACACCGGCTCGATGACGCGCCGCGCCTCCGTGCTCGACGCGCTGGAGCCGCTCGCCGTGGGCTCGATGCATCCGCTCGACCTCGACGCGATCGGCGCGAAGGCCGGCGACACGATCACCGTGGCCTCGCGCCGCGGCGAGATCGTGCTCGTGGCCCGCGCGGACGATGGCACGCCGCGCGGCGGGATCTTCATCCCGTTCGCGTTCTACGAGGCGGCGGCGAACAAGCTCACCAACCCCGCGCTCGATCCATTCGGCAAGATCGCCGAGCTCAAGTACTGCGCGGTGAAGATCCGCGCGGGAGGCGAGCTGGAGGCGATGGCGACCTACGGCGGCGGCCAGTCGTTCTCGGAAGACGGCAAGGTGTGCCGCGTGGACCTGGCGCAGGCGGCGGACTGACGTTCTGCGCCGTGGGGAAGGAAAACGACATCGAGGCGGGCGACTAAAGGCCGCCGGGACGACCTCGCCGCCCCCCAATGTCGGGTCAGCCCGTCGCGCGCATCGCGCTACGCAGGAAGAGCGCCGCGGCCGCCGCCTCCTCGTTGGCCGCGAAGCGGGAAAGGTCGCGGGGCAGCGGCGCCGCAGCCCCCTTGAGCGGCAGAGTCGTGGCGTTGGCGACGGGTGCGAAGACCTGGCTGCGATCGTCGCCCGTATCCCAGAAGGCTCCGCGGTCCGCGGCTCCATGCATGGGGGTTCTCCTCAGCGGCCGGGCCCGGTGCGCTCGAGGATGCACGGCGCACCGCGCGTGTCGCGGCCGTAGAGCGTCGAGTCGCGGCAGGCCAGGATGCGCACGCGCCACGTCTCGTGGTGCGCGAGCGTGACGGTGCGGCGCCCCGCGTCGTAGCTCCAGAGCCCGTTCACGCCCGCGCCCCGGAACGTGCCGTCGGCGGCCAGCTCCACGATGAGGCGCGTGCCGGGGCGGTCGGGCTCCTCGCGCCACCAGCGCCACTGGCCGGGATAGATGAGCGAGGGCTCGGCCATGGCCGCGGCCGGGATGTCGGCCTCTTCCTTGAGCCGCAAGGCGTTGTCGCTCGCATCCGCATCGCCGGAGAGCGCCGCCCGGTAGAACCAGAAGAACGCGCGCGGAATGTCGGGCGCAACGCCCGCGCCGCCCGCTTCGCACTTCCGCCCCATGGCGGCCTGGGCCGCGACGTCGCCCTGCACCGCATGGCGATAGGTCTCCAGCCACGCGCGCGCGTGCTCGTCGCCGGCATGCTCGCGGCGCGCCATCTCCACGAGCGCGTGGAACGGGAGCCACGGCGGCATGCCGTCGGGCAATGGGGTCCATCGACCCAGCATCGGCAACGACTTCACCGCGTCGATCGGGATGAATCCGTGCGGGAGCTTTTCCGGCCCGCGCACGGGCTCGAACGGGATGTGCGCCTCGCCGGGCGCGGGGTTGCGTGCCACCACGTGCATCGCCTCCTCCTCTTTGCACCTTCGGATGCCACTCTAGGAGGCGCGCGCCTCGGCGGGCGACGGACTAAGCGCGGGTCGGACCACTGAATTTTCCGCATGCCGCGCACGCGCGGCCGGCGGCTGATGCCGCTTGACAACGCGCCGGTTGTGTATCACCGTGATATCACATCAATAGCAAGCGGAGGACGCCATGGCGCGCAATCCCGGGCAGGGCACGCGGGAGCTTGAGATGGTGACGGCGAACGGCATCGGCATGCTGCTCCTGCTGCTGGGCCTGATCCTCATCGAGGCCCTGGGATTCCCGGTGCTGAGGGCGGTCTTCGCGATTCCCGCGGTCGTGATCGCCATCTCGATCCTGTTCATCGGCGGTGGCTTCTTCATGCTGCAGCCCAACGAGGCGGCGGTCGTGACCCTCTTCGGCGACTACCTCGGCACCGAGCGCAAGCCGGGGCTGCGCTGGACGCTGCCCTGGAACGGCCGCGCCAAGGTGAGCGTGCGCGCGCGCAACTACACGATCGACACGCTCAAGGTGAACGACAAGCGCGGCAATCCCGTGGAGATCGCCGCGGTCGTGGTCTGGCGCGTGGCGGACACCGCGCAGGCGCTCTTCGACGTCGAGGACTTCGAGAACTTCGTGCGCGTGCAGAGCGAGTCGGCGCTGCGCCACGTGGCCACGCAGTACAACTACGACACCGGCGAGGAGGAGCACGAGGCGGGCGAGATCACGCTGCGCGCCGGCGCGGACACGGTCGCCGAGGCGCTGGTGCGCGAGCTGCAGATGCGCGTGGACATCGCCGGGGTGAAGATCGAGGAGGCGAAGCTCACGCACCTCGCATATGCGCCGGAGATCGCGGGGGCGATGCTGCGCCGCCAGCAGGCCGACGCCGTGATCGCCGCGCGCTCGAAGATCGTGCTGGGCGCGGTCTCCATGGTGGACATGGCGCTCAAGCACCTGTCCGAGATGAACGTGGTCGAGCTCGACGACGAGCGGCGCGCGGCCATGGTGTCGAACCTGATGGTGGTGCTGTGCTCCGAGCGCGACACGCAGCCCGTGGTCAACACCGGTACGCTCTACACCTGACACGGCCGTGGCCGAACGCAAGGCCTACCTGCTGCGCATCGACCCGCAGCTCTGGGACGACATCGAGCGGCTCGCGACCGCGGAGCTGCGCTCGGTGAACGGGCAGATCGAATACCTCCTGCGCGAGGCGCTGGAGGCGCGCGGCCTCAGCGTGCGAAAGGGGCTGAGGAAGCCGAAGAAGTAATGCCCGCCCGAAGCATCACACCGACGGCTTGTGCCGGTCGAAGTCGTTGCGGTCCATCGAGCGCACGGTCACCTGGCGCACGCTCGGCCCGTGCAGCACCGTGAGGTTCACCTCGGAGCCGGGCGAGGCGTCGTGCCACAGCACGTCGTAGAAGTTCTTGAGCGTGTCGACCTTCTGCCCGTTGATCGAGAGGATGATGTCGCCGGCCTGGATGCCCGCCTTGGCCGCGGGGCTGTCCTCGGGCACCTGCATCACCTTCACGCGTCCGTCTTCCTCGAGCGAGTTCACGCCGAGCCAGGCGCGGGTGCGCTTCTTGAAGGCGCCCGTGCGCTGCACTTCCTCGAGGAGCGGGCGGGCCAGGTCGATCGGCACGAACATGTTCCCGGGCAGCTTCTCGCCCGGCTTGATCGCATCCATCACGAAGAGCGACCCGATGCCCACCAGCTCGCCGTCCTTGTTGATGAGGGCGGCGCCGCTGTGGTCGAGCCGCGGCGGCGAGGTGAAGATCGCGCCGTCGATGAGGTATTCCCAGTAGCCCGCGAAGGTGCGGCGCGACACCACGGTCGCCACCGAGATGGTCTGCTCGTCGCCGCCGGTGACGATCATCAGCCGGTCGAGCTCGTTCACCGGTTGCGCCGTGCCGATGTGGATCGGCTTCTCCGCGAGGGGCCCGAGGGCGCGAATGAGGCCCAGGCCGGTCGACGGGTCGTAGGCCACCACCGATGCGGGCACGCTCTGTCCGTCGGCGCCCCCGATCTCGGTGGTGTCCGCCTCCTCGATAAGATAGCCGATCGTGAGGACCAGCCCGTCGCGCGAGACCACGACGCCCGAGCCTTCGCGCTCCTGCCCGAGCGTGTCGTTGCTGCGCGCGTTCGGCAGCGCCTTGACCTTGACCGCCACGACGGCGTTCGCCGCTTCCACCAGGCGCTGGTACGACGCATCCTGCTGGGCCGCCGCCGGGGTGTCCGTCGCGTGGATCGCGACGGCGGAAGACGCCACGCGCCCCTGCACGGTCCACGCCGCGCAGGCGAGGCAGGCGACCACGACGGGCGGGACGAGGCGGAAGAAGCGGGAGCGCGCGCTCATGAAACCTCCACCGGCAAGGCGCCGGATCATGAGCCGAGGCTAGAGGGTGCGTTTGGCGCGGCGATGAAGGACGCGCCGCGGCGTGCCCATCCATTCGGTGCAAGAGGCGGCTGACGCCCGCGCGAGGCGGGCGTCACCCCCACAGGAACGCGGAAGGGCTACTTCGGGGCTGCCGGCGTGAGCGTGCCGTTCACGTCCGTGCCGTTCTCGCTGATGTTGTTGTTGCCGAAGGTCTTCACGACCGAGCCGGTGCCCGACTGTTGCACGCCGGTGCCGGTGGCGGTGATGGAGACGCCGTTCAGCACGACCGTCAGCGCGGCGGGCGAGTCCGCGTTGGCGAAGACGCCGCCGCCGCCGTTGTAGATATGCGCGTGTTCTCGGCCACGACCTTCACCGTCGCGTTGTTGCTGGCGCCGGCGACGATGGCGATGATGCCCAGGCCCGCGATCTCCGAGTCGGCGATGTGGACGAGCGTGGTGGACGAGGCCGCGTTGCCCTGGACGGTCAGCCCTTCGTCGGCGCGGAAGATGTGCACGCCGGAGAGGTTCACGGTGGGCCCGTCGGCGATGTTGATGCCCGTGTTGGCGTCGCGGAACACCACGTTCTTGAGGTTGAGGTCCATGGTGCCGGTCGCGGCGATGCCGCTGTTGTTCAGGTTGGAGAACGACGAGTCCTCGACCGTGACCATGGTGAGCCCGCTGGCCGCCACGTTGATGCCCACGAAGCCCGGATTCACCGCGTTGGCCGTCACCACCACGTTGCGGAAAGCCACCCGGCCGGAGGTGATGTTCACGGCGGCGTTGCCGCCCACGGCCACGATGCTTCCGACCGCGCCCGGGATCGCGAGGATGGTCACGTCCTTGGCGATGTTGACGGTGCCCGCGTTGTAGTTCGCGGAGTCGAGCATCCAGATCTCGCCCCCCGAAGCGACCGCGTTCAGCGCGGCCGGGAGCAGGCGGCACGGGGCGACGACCGTGCACGGGTTGGAATCGTTGCCGCTCGACGCGACGTAGGCCCGGAACATCTGCGCCTGGGCGCAAGCGCAGAACAGCCACGCGGCGCCCGAAGCCAGGACGACGCGGACGATGCTCTTCATGGAAGCCCCCCCGTGAAGGGCCCGGCGGGCCCCGAAGCGCGCATCATGCCAGCCCCGGCCGGGCCCTTCCGTTTTTTTGCGCCGCCCCCACGTGCGGAATTGCAGATCGCGAACCCGGCCGGATTACCATGACTCCCAGTTCCATGAGCGCCTCCACCCCCACCGCCCTCCCGCAAGGCCCGCGCGCCGCGCCGGCCGCGCCCGCGGCGAAGGACGACTTCAGCGTCGTTCGCCGGCTCCTGCCCTACCTGTGGGAATTCCGCGGACGCGTGCTGCTCGCGCTCCTCTGCCTCGTGGCCGCGAAGGTGGCGAACATCTTCGTGCCCGTCGTGATGAAGCACATCGTGGACGGGCTCTCGCCGCGGGATGCGCTCGTGGCGATCCCGGTGGCGATGCTCGTCGCGTACGGGACGCTGCGCGTCTCGAGCACGTTCTTCAACGAGCTGCGCGACGTGGTGTTCGTGAAAGTGGCCCAGCGCGCCATGCGCCGGATCGCCCTGGAGGTCTTCCATCACCTGCATGCGCTGTCGCTGCGCTTCCACCTCGAGCGCCAGACGGGCGGGCTCACGCGCGACATCGAGCGCGGCACGCGCGGCATCTCGACGCTGCTCTCGTTCATGGTCTTCAGCGTGCTGCCGACATTGCTCGAGATCTCGATGGTCACCGGCTTCCTCGTGATCCGCTTCGACGCGTGGTTCGGCGTGATCACCGTGGGCGCGCTCCTGGTCTACGTCGCGCTCACGTTCGTGATCTCCGAGTGGCGCACGAAGCACCGGCGGCGCATGAACGAGATGGACTCGAAGGCCAACACGCGCGCCATCGACTCGCTCCTCAACTACGAGACGGTCAAGTACTTCGGCAACGAGTCGTACGAGGCGCGCAGGTACGACCACAACCTGCAGAGCTACGAGCACGCGGTGGTGACGAGCGAGACCTCGCTCGGGATGCTGAACGCGGTGCAGGCCCTGGTGATCGCGGTGGCGGTGTCGCTGCTCATGTGGCGCGCGGCCGACGGCATCGTGGCGGGCCGGCTCACGCTGGGCGACCTCGTCATGGTGAATGCGCTCCTGATCCAGCTCTACATCCCGCTCAACTTCCTCGGCGTGATGTACCGCGAGATCAAGCAGGCGATGGTCGACATGGAGAAGATGTTCCGCCTGCTGGGCGAGAACCAGGAGGTGGCGGACGCGCCGGGTGCCAGGCCCCTCGAGGTTCGCGGCGGCGCCATCCGCTTCGAGCACGTCGACTTCAGCTACGACGGCGTGCGCCCGATCCTGAAGGACGTGACCTTCGAGGTGCCCGCGGGGCGCAAGGTCGCGGTCGTGGGCCCCAGCGGCTCGGGCAAGTCGACCCTCGCGCGGCTCCTGTTCCGCTTCTACGACGTGCAGGAAGGGCGCATCACCATCGACGGCCAGGACGTGCGCGAGGTGACGCAATCGAGCGTGCGCGCGGCGCTGGGCGTCGTGCCGCAGGACACCGTGCTCTTCAACGACACGATCTACTACAACATCGCCTATGGGCGGCCCACCGCCACGCGCGAGGAGATCGAGAACGCGGCGCGGGTGGCGCACATCTCCGACTTCATCGCCCGCCTGCCCGACAAGTGGGAGACGAGCGTGGGCGAGCGCGGCCTGAAGCTCTCGGGCGGCGAGAAGCAGCGCGTGTCGATCGCGCGCACGGTGCTGAAGCACCCGCCCATCCTCGTGTTCGACGAGGCGACCTCGGCGCTGGACTCGCGCACCGAGAAGGCGATCCAGGCCGAGCTGGCCGAGATCTCGCGCGATCGCACGACGCTGGTGATCGCGCACCGGCTCTCCACCATCGTCGACGCCGACGAGATCCTCGTGCTCGATCACGGCGAGATCGTCGAGCGCGGCGACTTCCGCTCGCTCCTCGCGCGCGACGGCCGCTTCGCCGAGATGTGGCGCCTGCAGCAGGAGGAAGGGCGGCGCCAGGACGAGGCGCTAAAGAAAGTCGCGCAGGACGCGCAGTAGGTCGCGCGGGGCTTCGCTCATCATCGAGTGGCCGGCGTCGAGCGCGGCGAAGCGCGCGCCCGGCAGCATCGCCGCCGCGGCCTGCGCCGCCTTGAACGGCGTCATCTGGTCGCGCCTTCCCGCGACGACGAGCGTCGGCAGCGCGAGCCGCGCGAGGCCCTCCTGCGACATCTGCCACGCCTGGCAGGCCGCGAGGTCCGTGTACAGCACGCCCGCGCGCGCGCGGCCGTTGAGGCTGCGGCTGGCCCCGAGCAGGTTCGCGCCCGGCACCGCGCTCGTGGCGAGCATGGCGTTGCGCGTATGACCCCACACCGCCTCCATGTCGAGGCCCGCCGGGTCGTCGTCGTGGGCCGCGGCGAGGAACGTCTCTCCCACGGGCATCGGGAAGGAGGTGCCGACGAGGGCCGGCTACGCGACGCGCTGCGGTTGGGCGAGGGCGCATTGCAGCGCCACGAGGGACCCCATGCTGTGGCCGACGAGGGCCGTGCGCTCGAGCCCGGCCGCGTCGACGAAGGCCGCGATCCAATCCGCCATCGCCTCGATCGTCGCGCGCGCACGCCCCGGGCTGCGCCCATGGGCCGGCAGGTCCACCGCGAGCACGCTGAAGCCGTGATGCGCGAAGTAGCGCGATTGCCATTGCCAGACGCTGTGGTCGAAGGCCGCGCCATGGATGAAGAGCACCCCGCGCGCCGACGGATCGAACGGACGCCCGCCGGTGTACGCGTACGCGGGATAGCCCTGCACGATGAACCGCATCGCCGCTCCTAGCGCTTCTGCGAGGCGCGCAGCGCCCGCGACAGGTCGTCGATGAGGTCGTCCGGGTCCTCGAGCCCGATCGAGAGCCGCACCGTCCCGGCGGTGATGCCGGCGGCGGCGAGCGCGGCGTCGTCCATGCGCCAGTGGGTCGTCGTCGCGGGGTGGATCACGAGGGACTTCGCGTCCCCGATGTTGGCGAGGTGCGAGAAGAGCGTGAGCGACTCGATGAAGCGCTGGCCCGCCTCGCGTCCACCCTTGAGCTCGAACGAAAGGATCGCGCTGCAGCCGCGCGGATAGAGCTCGAGCGCGAGCGCGTGGTCGGGATGCGACGCCGCGCGCGGATGATGCACGTGCACGACCGCCTCGTGGCCCGCGAGGAAGTCGATCACGCGGTCCGCATTTTCGATGTGCCGCGCCATGCGCAGGTGCAGGGTCTCCAGGCCCTGCAGCACCTGGAAGGCCGTCATCGGCGCCATGCACGCGCCGAAATCGCGCAGGCCCTCGCGCCGCGCGCGCAAAAGGAAGGCGGAAACGGTCGACTCCTCGGCGAACACCATGCCGTGGAAACCCTCGTACGGCTCGGTGAGCGTGGGAAATTTTGCGCTGGCCATCCAGTCGAAGCGACCGCCGTCCACCAGGACGCCACCGATCACGACGCCGTGGCCCGAGAGGAATTTGGTGGCCGAGTGCAGCACGAGATCGGCTCCCTGCTCGAGCGGCCGCGCGAGCATCGGCGTGGTGACGGTGCCGTCCACCAGGAGCGGCAAGGCGTGTTCGTGCGCGATCGCGGCGACCGAGGGAATGTCGAGCACATCCACGGAAGGGTTGCCGACGCTCTCGCCGAAGAGGAGCCGCGTCGCGGGGCCGATGGCCGCCCTCCAAGCCTCGAGGTCGCGCGCCGGGACGAACGTCGTCGTGATGCCGAAGCGCGGCAGGGTGTAGTGCAGCAGGTTGTGCGAGCCCCCGTAGAGGCTGGCCGACGCCACGATGTGGCCGCCCTGGCCCATCAGGGTCGCGATCGCGAGGTGGAGGGCCGCCTGGCCGCTCGAAGTCGCAATGGCGCCCACGCCCCCCTCCAAAGCGGCTACGCGTTCCTCCAGGACCGATACCGTCGGATTCGAAAGGCGGGAGTACACATGGCCGGGCGTCTCCATGTTGAAGAGCGCCGCCGCGGTGTCGGTGTCCGGGAAGACGAACGAGGCCGTCTGGTAGATTGGCACCGCGCGCGCCCCGGTCGCCGGATCGGGCGATTGTCCGGCATGGACCGCCAGGGTGTCCGGCCGGGGCGTTTTCGGGCCTGAATGAGCCATGGGAATCAATTATTTGCGTTGTAATGTTGAGATCTTGTCACGACGGGGTGGAATTTGGTATGTTGGCGCCTGCCAACATCCGTCCATTGCCCCCGTGACGCGTATTCTCGCCGCCCTGCTGGTTGCCGTGCTGCCTTTCGGGGCCGTGGCCGCCGGCCATTCCAAGGCCCGCGTGGCCAACGTCTCCGAGTTCAACAAGGACGGCGAACCCAACATCCAGTCCCACGGCGTGCTCGTGCTCGATCCCACGACGGGACAGACGCTGTTCTCGAAGAACGCGGACACCGCCACGCCGATCGCGTCGCTCACGAAGCTCATGACCGCGATGGTGGTGCTCGACGCGAACCTCCCGATGGACGATCCGCTGGAGATCTCGCGCGAGGACGTCGACACGCTCAAGAACTCGAGCTCGCGCCTTCCGGTCGGCGCGCACTTCCGCCGCGAGGACCTGCTGCGGCTGGCGCTCATGGCGAGCGACAACCGCGCCGCTTCCGCCCTCGGCCGCAACTATCCCGGCGGGCTCCCCGCGTTCGTCGACGCCATGAACGCGAAGGCGAAGCTCCTCGGTGCCACGAACACCCACTACGTCGACTCCTCGGGCCTGAACCCCGGCAACATGTCGACGCCCGCGGACCTCGGCAAGATCGTGGCCGCCGCCGCCGGCTACGAGCGCATCCGCGAATTCACCACGACCGGCGCGCTCTCGGTGCAGCTGCCCGATTCCAAGCGCAAGCTCACCTTCCTCAACACCAACGTGCTGGTGCGCCACTCGGACTGGAAGATCGGTCTCTCCAAGACGGGCTACATCACCGAGGCGGGCAAGTGCCTCGTGATGCAGGCGATCATCGCCAACAGCCCGGTGGTGATCGTGCTGCTCGACTCCTGGGGCCGCCTCACGCGCGTGGGCGACGCCAACCGCATCCGCAAGTGGCTCGAGCGCAATCCCGACAAGCTCGCGGGGGCGTTCAAGCCGACGTGATGTGAGCGGCGATCGCCGCGCGTAGATCCCACGGCGCTTCGGCGCCGTTTTTCGTTTGATAGCATGGCGGACTTTCCTCCAATGGAAGCACCGCAATTGAAAATCGTGATGATGGGCTCGGGCGGCGTCGGCGGCTTCTTCGGCGGCCGGCTCGCGAAAGTTGGATGCGACGTGAGCTTCGTCGCCCGCGGATCGCACCTCCAGGCGCTGCGCGCGAGCGGACTCACCATCGAGAACGAAGCCCAGGGCGATATCCACGTCCCCAAGGTCGAAGTGACCGACGATCCGGCATCGCTCGGCGTCGCCGACCTCGTCATCCTCTCCGTGAAGCTCTGGGATACCGAGAGCGCCGCGCGCGCCATCCGCCCCATCGTGGGTCCCCGCACCGGCGTGCTCTCGCTGCAGAACGGCGTGGTGAAGGACGACATCCTGCGCCGCGTGTTCGATCCCGCGCAGGTCATGGGCGGCGTGTGCTATGTCGCGACGCACATCGCGCGGCCCGGCGTGATCGGGCAGGTGGGCACCATGCAGCGCATCGTCGTGGGCGAATACGACGGCAGGACATCGGATCGCGCGCGCGAGCTGCACGAAGCGCTGTCGAGGTCCGGCGTGAACGCCGAGCTGAGCTCCGACGTGCGGCGCGCCATCTGGGAGAAGTACGTCTTCCTCGTCGGCCTCTCCGCGACCACGACCACCATGCGCTCGACGATCGGTCCCATTCGCGACAACCCGCGCACGCGCGCCTTCCTCCACGACATCATGCGCGAGGTCGTCGCCGTGGGGCGCGCGCAAGGCGTGGCGCTGCCCGAGGATTACGCGGACCAGCGCCTCGCCTTCGCCGACACGGTCCCGGCGACGATGACCTCGTCGATGCACCACGATCTCGAGCGCGGCAACCGCATCGAGGTCGAGTGGCTCTCCGGCGGCGTCGTGCAGCTGGGCGCCAGGTCGGGCGTGCCGACGCCGTGCAACCGGGCGGTGTGGGACATCCTCGAGCTGTACTCGCAGGGCCGGCGGGAGGCGCGATGAAGCCCTCGGCCCTGCAGGTCCGCGCCATCCGCGCCACCGCGGTCGAGGTGCCCATGCGCCACGTGCTCGGCACGAGCCAGGCGATCGTGAAGGCCGCGCCGCTGATGCTGGTCGATGTCGAGACCGAGGCCGGCGTCACGGGCCATGCGTACCTCTTCTGCTACGTGCCGGCGGCGGCGCGCGGCATCGCGTCGATCCTGGAGGACATCGAGCGCCGCACGAAGGGCAAGCGCGTGGCGCCCGTCGACCTCTGGTCCGCGCTCTCGAAAGGATTCACCCTCATCGGCGTGCAGGGCATCGTGCGCATGGCGATGGCGGGCTTCGACGTGGCCTGCTGGGACGTGCTCGCGCGCGCGGCGGGCGTGCCGCTCGCGACCCTCCTCGGTGCTTCTCCGCGTCCGATCCGCGCGTACAACAGCTGCGGCCTCGGCCTCATGGGTCCGGACGCATTGCGGCGCGAGACCGACGAGCTGCTCGACGGCGGCTTTCGCGCGGTGAAGCTGCGGCTGGGCTATGCGACCCTCGCGGAGGACCTCGCCGCCGTCAGGGCGGTGCGCGAGCGCCTCCCGGCCGAGGTCGCGCTCATGGTCGACTACAACCAGGCGCTCACGGCCGACGAAGCCATCGCGCGCGGCCGCGCGCTCGACGCCGAAGGCCTCGCATGGATCGAGGAACCGATCCGGCATGACGACTATCGGGGATGCGCGCGCGTGGCGGACGCGCTCGCCACGCCCGTGCAGATCGGCGAGAACTTCTCGCAGGTGCACGCCATGGCGCAGGCGCTCGACGCGGGTGCCTGCGACCTCGTGATGCCGGACCTCGAGCGCATCGGCGGCGTGACCGGCTGGCAGCGCGCTGCAGGGCTCGCCGCCGCGCGCGGCATGCCCATGTCCTCGCACCTCTTCCCTGAAGTGAGCGCGCATCTCCTCGCGGCCACGCCGACCGCGCACTGGCTCGAGTACGTCGATTGGGCGGCACCGCTCCTGCGGGAGCCGATCGCGATCGCGGACGGCTTCGCGCAGACCGCGGCGACGCCCGGCAACGGCCTCGAGTGGGATCGCGACGCGGTGGAGCGACACCGCGTCGCGTGACCGCGCCGCCGCCTCCTAGCGCCGCGTGACGACGATCTCGAGATACTCGCCCGGCACCACGAGCGAGTCGGGACCCGCGCGGTTCGAGCGCTCGAGGAGCTGCGTCATCTCGCGCTCGAGCTGCTCCGCCTTGTCCGCCGGCAACGCGGCGAACGCCTTGTGCACGGGTCCGTACCACTTGCGGAACACCTCGATGAAGTGGGCGGGCGAGCGGTAGCGGAAGTTGAAATGGCGCAGCGAGGCCGAGATCTTCGCGGCCCGTTCGCCGAAAAGATATTTCAGGTGCGCCTCGGTTCCCCACAGCGACGGGGCCTGCACGCCGGCCGGCGGCGCGACGTGGCGGCCGAGCACGGTGAAGAGCTGGCCGATGAAGCCGGCCGGCGTCCAGTTCGCGAGGCCGATGCGCCCGCCGGGACGGACGACCCGCGCCATCTCGGACGCGGACTTCCCGTGGTCGGGCGCGAACATCACGCCGAAGGTCGAAACCACGGCGTCGAAGCTCTCGTCCTGGAACGGAAGCGCCTCGGCGTCCGCGGGGCGGAAGTCGACCTGGAGGCGCTCGGCCCGCGCGCGCTCGGCGCCGCGCTCGAGGAGCTGCGGCACGTAGTCGGTGGAGGTGACCTTGCAGCCGCGGCGCGCGGCCGCGAGCGTCGCGTTGCCGTTGCCCGCGGCCACGTCGAGCACGCGCTCGTCGGTCTTCAGGTCGCACGCCTCGGCGAGCGATTCGCCGACGATCTGCAACGTGGCGCCGATGATCGCGTAGTCGCCGCTCGACCAGGCGGCCTGCTGGCGCGATTTCACGGCGGAAAGGTCCGCGGCCGGCGCGGGGCGCACGGCGGCTTCGATGGAACTGGTCATGGAGTAGGCTTTCGTGGATGGGGTTGGGAAGGACAGTAGGCGCCCGTTGCGGGCGCGCCGTCCTGCTCCCGCGTCCGCGCCGATCGACCGATCGTCCCGCGAGGAGGCTTCGATGGATGCGTTGTCGCAAACATTGCGCGCCGTGCGGCTCATGAGCGCGATCTTCGTGCAGGCCCGCTTCACGGCGCCGTGGTGCTACGAGTCGCCGCGGGCGCAGGACGCCGCACCGCGCCTCGAGCCGCGGGCGGAGACCATGGTGATCTTCCACCTCGTGATGGAAGGCGACTGCCTGGTCGAGATCGACGGCGGCGCGCCCGAGCGCCTGGTCGCGGGCGACGTGGCGCTCATTCCGCAGGGCGAGTCGCACCGCCTCGCGTCGCAGCCCGGCCTCGAGCCCCTGCGCAACGTGCCCCTCGAGCGGATCGTGGCGCGGCCGCTTGCACAGCTCTCCTACGGCGGCGGAGGCGCGGTCACCCACATTGCGTGCGGCTATCTCGGCTGCGAGGCGCGCCTTGCGCGCATGCTGCTCTCGGGCCTGCCCTCGATCGTGCGCGTCAACGTCCGGGGATCGAGCGCGGGCGCGTGGCTCGAGGCGTCGGTGCGCTACGCCCTCGACGAGGCGCGTTCGCCGCGGCCGGGCGGCTCCAGCGTGCTCGCGAAGCTCTCGGAGGTCCTGTTCATCGAGGTGCTGCGGCTCTACATGCAGGCGCAGCCCGAGGGGCGGTCGGGATGGCTTGCCGCCGTGGGAGACCGCATCGTGGGGGCGGCGCTGCGGGCGATGCACGCGCGGCCCGCCCGAGCCTGGACCCTCGAGGAGCTGGCGCGCGAAGCGGGCACGTCACGTTCCGTGCTGGCCGGGCGCTTCCAGCAGCTGGTGGGCGCGGCGCCGATGCAGTACCTCATGCAATGGCGCATGCTGCTCGCCGCGAACCTGCTCTGCACGAGCAATGCTTCACTCGCGCGCATCGCGGAGGAGGTCGGCTACCAGACGGACACCGCGTTCATCCGCGCTTTCCGGCGCGAGTACGGAGCGCCACCGGCCGCGTGGCGGCGGCGGCGCACAGCGCCCGAGCACGAGCCCGCCTGAGCGCGAAGCCTCAGTCCTCGTCGTCCTTCCACACCTTCATCTTGGTGAGGTCGACGTGCTGGTCGAGCTCCCGGCTGTTGCGGAAGAAGACGCGCATCACGAGCAGGTAGCCGATCACGAGGATCGCCGCGATGATGGCGAAGGCCATCACCTGGTGGTCCGCCGCGTAGGTCACGAATTGCGTGTCCATGGAACATCCTCCCGAAAGGGTCGATGAAGCTTGGACCCGCACGCAAAATGCGCGTTCGGGCCCCGCGCGGGCCGAAGTGCGATCGCCCGTGTCGGCGTGCGCCTACGAAGCGCTCAACCCTTGCGCCGATTGCGCACCAGCCACGCGTCCACGCGCCGCACCGTCTCGTCGACGGAGGGATTGCTCATGCCGCGCTGCGCGCCGATGGATTGCACGAGGCGGTCGACGCGCTCGATGTTCGGAGCGCCCGCCGCGAGCGCCCGCGCCGCGGACGAGGGGCTGCCCAGCGATTCGGCCGCCTTCGCGTATTTCTCGAACGGCACCATGTCCGCGCGGTCGGCCCCGAGCGAGACGCAGAGGTCCACCACCCAGTCGTACACGGCGCGCGAGGCCTCGAGGTCGCCATGCACCGCTTCCTTGATCGGGCGCACCGTGTCGTCGAGCACGCAGCGGTAGTTGCCCGCGAGCAGCATCGCCCACTTGGCGAGGGGCACGAAGATCGAATCGTGCACCTTGAGCGTCACCGGCAGCGCGATCTTCTCCCCGTTCCCCTCGTAGCGCGCGCGCTCCACGCTGTCGCCGATGTCGGCGAGCATCGCGGTATCGGCCTCGCGCACGAAGCGCGCCGACTTGAAGTTGGTGGGCAGGCGCACCTGGAGCACGTTCACCTCCTCCTCCGGCGGGCGGAAGGCCTGCGGATCCGGGCTGCAGAGCGTCATCAGGTCCGGGTTGAACGCGTCCCACACGGTGGGGTCGGTGTAGCTCTCGCGGCACTTTTCGGCGTCGATGCCGGGGATGCGCTTCAGGTACGTGAGCGGCGGCATGTTCATGATCGACATGCACGGCACGTTCGATCGCGCGGTCGCCGCGAGGAGCTCGCGCACGCCCGGCGAGCGGTATTGCGGCTCCTGCATGCCGAGCACCACGAGGTCGTAGTCGGCCGGATTCGCCGCGTCGGTGGTGGTCGCCGTGAGCGCGCCCGGAAGCCTCTTCGATTGCACCTCGACCAGGCCCTCGCGGCCCTTCACGGGCATGCGCACGATGGCGCCCTTGGCGTTGATGAGCGCGGCCTCGTGCGGCAGGCAGACCAGCTTCACCGCGTGGCCGGCCAATGCCAGCTTCACGCCGAGCAGGGAGCCGTAGGACGCGCCGAAGATGAGGATATTGCGGGCGGACATCGGGATTTCCTCCGGGGGTTAGCCCTTTATTGTACGAAGGATCGCATCGCCTTGCGCACGGGCGCCTTGCCGCCGGTCAACGATTCGCGGCGGGGCATAATGTCGCCATGAGAGTGGGATTGTTCGTGACGTGTCTCGTGGATCTCGTGCGGCCGGGCATCGGCTTCGCCACGTTGAAGCTGCTGGAGGATGCCGGGTGCGAGGTCGTCGTGCCCGAGGCGCAGACGTGCTGCGGGCAGCCGGGCTACAACTCCGGCGCGCGCGAGGTCTCCCAGGCGCTCGCGCGCAAGGTGCTCGCGGAATTCCGCGACTGCGACTACGTCGTGGCGCCGTCGGGCTCGTGCTCGGGGCAGGTGAGGGTGCACTACGTCGAGGACCTCTTCCGCGATGCGCCCGACCGCGCGGAATTCGAGCGGCTGGCGTCGAAGTGGTACGAGCTCTCCGAGTTCCTCGTGAACGTCCTCAAGGTCGAGCGCGTGCCCGGGCGCTTCGAGGGCGAGGTGACGTACCACGACAGCTGCTCGGGCCTGCGCGAGCTGGGCGTGAAGGCGCAGCCACGCGAGCTGCTGAAGCGGGCGGGGGCGCGCATCCACGAGATGAACGAATGCGAGAAGTGCTGCGGCTTCGGCGGCACCTTCTCCGTGAAGCTGGGAGACATCTCCACGCGCATGGCGGCCAACAAATGCGAGAACATCCACCTGGCTGGCGCGAAGACGGTGGCGGGCGGAGACCTCGGGTGCCTGCTCAACATCGAGGGGCGGCTCAGGCGCGAGGGGGACATGGAGACGAGGGTGGCGCATTTCGCCGAGCTGATCTGTCCCCCGCTGCCTTGATGCGACGGCCATAGCGATGCAAGTCCAATCCATGTTCTTCAAGCGCAACGCGTCGGAGAAGCTCGACGACGCGCTCCTGCAGCGCAACATGAAGAACCTGAAGTTCAAGTTCGTCGATGGCCGCGCCAGGGCGATCGCCGAGATCGAGGTGTGGGAAGCGATCCGCACCCATGCCGCGGCGCTGCGCGACCGCACCCTCGCGAACCTCGACGCGTACCTGGTGGAGTTCGAGCGCAACGCCACGCGGCGTGGAGCGAAGGTGCACTGGGCCGAGACCGCGGAGGAAGCGTGCCGCATCGCGGTGGGGATCGCGCAGGCGAACGGCGTGCGCAAGGTCGCCAAGTCGAAGTCGATGGTCTCCGAGGAGGTGAACCTCAACGACCGCCTCGAGGAGGCCGGCATCGGGGTGATCGAGACGGACCTGGGCGAGTACATCCTGCAGCTCGCCAAGGAGCCGCCGTCGCACATCGTGGCGCCCGCGATCCACAAGTCGAAGGAGCAGGTCGCCGACCTCTTCGTGGAGGCGCACCATCGGCCGCGCTCGACCGACATCCCGGCGCTCACGCGCGAGGCGCGCGAGGCGCTGCGCGAGCATTTCCTCGCGGCCGACATGGGCATCACGGGCGCGAACTTCGTGATCGCGGAAACCGGCACCACGCTCACCGTGACCAACGAAGGCAACGCCGACATGGTGACGACGCTGCCGCGCATCCATTGCGTGATCACGGGCATCGAGAAGGTGATCCCGGCGCTCGAGGATTTCGCGACGCTCATCCGCCTGCTGCCGCGCAGCGCCATCGGGCAGACCATCGCCAACTACCTCACGCTCACCACGGGGGTGAAGGGTGCGGGCGACCTCGACGGGCCGGAGCAGACGCACATCATCCTGGTCGACGCGGGCCGCACACGCTTCGTCGGCACCGACATGCAGGCGATGCTGCGCTGCATCCGTTGCGGGGCGTGCATGAATCACTGCCCGGTCTACCAGAACGTGGGCGGCCACGCGTACGGCTGGGTCTACCCGGGTCCCATGGGCTCGGTGCTGACACCGGTCTACGTCGGCATCGAGAACGCGGGCGACCTGCCCAATGCCGCGACCTTCTGCGGCGAGTGCCAGGTGGTGTGCCCGGTGAAGATCCCGCTGCCGGACCTCATGCGCAAGCTGCGCGAGAAGCAGTTCGAGACGCGCCAGCGCCCGTTCGCGGAGCGCCTGTCGCTCAAGACGTGGGCGTTCATGGCGCGCCGGCCTCGCCTCTATGCGGCTTTCACACGCATCGCGTCGCGCGTCGGCGCGTGGATGGGCGGGCGCGAGAAGCTCATCCACCGCCTGCCGGGGATCGACGGCTGGACGAAGGGCCGCGACATGCCGGCGCCGGCGGGGAAGACGTTCAGGGAGCTCTACCGTGAGCGCACGCGATAACATCCTCGCCCGCATCCGCAAGGCGCAAGGGCGTACGGGGGCCGAGCCCACGGCCGCGGAGCTCGAGCTCGTGCGCGCGAACATCGCGCAGCGCGCCGGCGGGCCGATCCCGGCCATCGGCCGGGCGTCCGACCTCGTGCTGCAGTTCAGGCACGAGTGCGATCGCGTCGGCACGACGCACGGCGAGGTCGCCTCGCGCGAAGCGGTGCCGGGCGAGGTGCGGCGCTATCTCGATGCGATCGCGGTCGAGCCGCGCGTGCTCGTCTGGCACGAGCTCGCCGGCCTCGACTGGAGCGCGGCCGGGATCGCGATCGACGATCGACCGGCGCAGGCCACCGACCGCACGAGCATCACCACGTGCTTCTGCGCGATCGCCGAGACCGGCACGGTGCTGCTGCTTTCGAGCCCGGCCGCGCCGAAGGCCACGGCGCTGCTGCCGGAAACGCACGTCTGCATCGTCGCGAAGTCGCGCATCGTGCCGAACATGGAAGCCGCCTTCGCGCTCCTGCGCGCCGAGCGCGGCGAGCCGCCGCGCGCCACCTGGTTCGTCTCGGGGGCCTCGCGCACCGCCGATATCGAGCAGACGCTCGTCGTCGGCGCCCACGGTCCCTACAGGGTCCACGTCATCCTCGTCCCCTGAGATAGAATCGCCGCGATGCACGCCCAACCCGTGATGCTGGGCCCGGTCCCGGTCGACTTCATCCTTTTCGCCGCGATCCTCGCGGGCATCGCGTTCTTCCAGAACTCCACCTTCCGCGTGGCCGTGACCGGCCTCGTGGTGGTGACGCTCTACAAGGTCTTCATCACCGGCTTCAACTACGGGCCGGGGCTCGGCGGCTTCGCCGGCCTCCTCGCGCACGAGTGGGTGATCCTCGCGAACCTCTTCTGCCTGCTCATGGGCTTCGCGCTGCTGTCGAAGCATTTCGAGGAGTCGCACGTCCCGGTCGAGCTGCCGAAGATCCTGCCGGACGACTGGAAGGGCGGCTTCCTGCTGCTCGCTATGGTGTTCGTGCTCTCGTCGTTCCTCGACAACATCGCGGCCGCCCTCATCGGCGGCACGATGGCGCGAGGCGTCTTTCGCGGCAAGGTGCATATCGGCTACCTCGCGGCGATCGTCGCGGCCTCCAACGGCGGCGGCTCGTGGAGCGTCGTGGGGGACACGACCACTACGATGATGTGGATCGCGGGCGTCGATCCGCTCGACGTGTTCGAGGCGATCACGGCGGCCACCACGGCGCTCGTGATCTTCGGCGTCGGGGCCGCGCGGCAGCAACAGGCGCACTCGCCGATCATGAAGGACCCGCCCAAGGGCGTGCGCG
>Ga0157372_10002213_pt1 | contig 21120 bp, 16 predicted proteins | sample C55metaG_FD_115307 | JGI IMG/M metagenome (GOLD analysis project Ga0157372, IMG submission 115307) | Corn rhizosphere microbial communities from Kellogg Biological Station, Michigan, USA - C5-5 metaG | ecosystem: Host-associated > Plants > Roots > Rhizosphere > Soil | place: USA: Michigan... | reverse complement strand
TGCTGGTGCCTTGTGGCAGCGTCGCCTCGACCAGGAGTTCAGGCCTGTCCGATTGAGGAAAGAACTGCTGCTTGAGAAGGCCCATCCCTGCGATCGAGACAAGGAAGATGCCGAGAACAATGCACGGGACGAGCACCTTGTTGCGTACCGCCCAGGCGATGACGCGGCGGAGTTTCTCATAGCCGGGTGTTGCATAGATGGCTTCATGGCTGCCGGGAAGAGTTTCAATCTCGGGCAGCATCTGCACGCCAAGAAAAGGAGTAAAGGTTACAGCGACGATCCACGATGCGAGCAACGCAAAACCGACTACCCAGAAGATGTTTCCTGCATACTCGCCGGCTGTCGATCGCGCGAACCCGACAGGCATGAGACCGATGACGGTGACGAGCGTGCCGGCCAGCATGGGAGCAGCGGTATGGCTCCATGCGTATCCAGCGGCTCGGACACGGTCCCAGCCTTGCTCCATTTTGACCACCATGATCTCGATGGAGATGATCGCATCATCAACCAGCAGCCCAAGGCCCAGGATCAGCGCGCCGAGCGTGATGCGATCGAATACCCGTCCGGTGCCAAGCATGATGACGAAGACGCCTGCTAGCGTCAGCGGAACGGCTGCTGCTACAACCAGCCCTTCCCGCCAACCAAGGCTGATGAAGCTGACGATCATGACAACGGCAAGGGCGACAAAGAACTTCAGCATGAACTCATCCACTGCTTCGCGGATGTTGACTGCCTGATCCGTCACCTTGCTGAAAGTGATGCCCGCAGGAAGTTCAGCGGAAATCCTCTTTTGTTCGGCCACAAGGGCTTTCCCGAGGTCCAGACCGTTCCAGCCCTCTTTCATGACGATGCTGAGCAGCAAGGCCGGTTGGCCATTATGACGAACGAGAAAGGTTGCAGGATCTTCGTATCCGCGCTTCACATCGGCAATATCGGAGAGCTTCAGAGTGCGCCCGCCTGCGACAATCGGTGTATCCCGAATCTTCTGGAGATCGTCGGGCGCTCCATCCAGGCGAATGTAAACCTGGTGAGCTTGCGTATCGATCGATCCAGATGGGGTGATGGCATTCTCGCGAACCAGCGCGTCGAAAATATCTCGTGCGCTGACTCCCAGAGTCGCGAGCCGCGGGTAGGAGAACTCGACGAAGATGCGTTCCGGTCGTTCTCCAACAATGTCAATCTTTTTGACACCATGGACCTGGAGAATCCGCTGCCGAAGAGTTTCTGCTTCCCGGGTAAGCTGGCGAGGAGGAAGCCCTGGAGCCTCGACCGAGTATAGTGCGAAGGTCACATCCGAATATTCATCATTAATGAGGGGGCCGTACACGCCCTGCGGCAAGTTGTGCGCTTCGTCGCCTAGCTTTTTCCGTGCCTGGTAAAACTCTTCCGGGACGTCCTTTGGATTGGTAGTGTCCTTGAGACTGACCATCATGAGCGCCAGACCGGGGCGCGTAAAGGTCTCGACCCGATCGTAATCGCGCAACTCCTGCATGCGCTTCTCCAGCGGCTCGGCCACCAGATCCTGCATCTCCTGTGCCGTCGCTCCGGGCCACACCGCGGAGACCGTAAACACCTTGATGGTGAAGCTGGGATCTTCCGCGCGTCCCAGCTTCAGGAAGGCAAAGATGCCGGCGGCGGCGATCGCGATCAGCAAAAACAGAGTGATCGCTTTTTCGCGGACGGCAAGGGCCGACAAGTTGAAAAGCTGCGTCGTCGCTGTTGTCTGTTCCGACTCATGGTGCTGGTTCATCGAATTTCTCCCGCACTCTCTGCCCGCACGTGCTCGCCATCGTGAAGGAGGTGAACTCCAAGAGCCACGACTTCTTGTCCTGGGCGCACGTTTCCGCTGATGGTTGCCAGCTCTTCATCGAGCTGGCGTAGTTGAACAGGTTGAAAGGAGACTGTGGATGCAGGCTGCTTCAGGACCCAGACACCCGGTCCCGTGCCTCGATCGATGATGGATGAAGCCGGAAGTTGTAGCGTGTCGGCTCCTGCATCACCGGACAGGTGAACTGTAACGGTTGCTCCCAACGGGGCTTTCGCGGCAGCGCTTTCGAGAACATAGCGAGCTTCAAAGGTGCGGGTCTGCGGGTCAGCAGCATTCGAAAGCTGTCGCAGGCGAACTGGGACCCTCATTGTGCTGCCATAGAGCGTTGCGTATGCCGTCGATCCAAGCGCCGGTCGCAGCGTCTCGGGGAGATTCACGGCGGCCTCGCGCGGACCGGAATGCGCAAGCTTCACCACCGTTTGCCCGGCCGCTACCACTTGCCCGGGCTCGGCCAGGGTCTCGATAATGACGCCGTCCGCATCCGCAACCAGTTGCGAGTAATCGTCCTCATCGCGCGCAACTTGCTCTTGAGCCTTCGCAGCAGCGAGCTCAGCTTGTGCCGCATCGGACGCGGCCTTGATCTGGTCGTAAATCGAAGCGGAAACCGCGCCGCTTTTGGCCAAAGGACGATACCGGGCCTCGTCCGCGGCCGCCTGATCAGCTTTTGCCTTTGCTGCAGTGACGGTTTCTGCTCGTGCCGTGATGGCATGGACATAGTCGGTCCGATCAATCGTCATGAGCAGTTGTCCGGCACGGACAAACTGGCCCGTGTCGACTAATCGCTTCGTCATCTTGCCAGGGACTCGGAAGCCCAGATCGCTCTCCACGCGCGCTGAAACCACGCCCGTGAATGCGGGATCTGCCGCGGCCGACGCGCCTACTTTGACGATGCGAACCAGCTCCGGCTCTGTTCTTGGGTCCTGCTCCCGCTTCTGACTGCAACCAGAGAGGCTCGCGACGAGGGTGGTAATAATCAGGGCGGAGTAAGTGAAATTCATCTTCTTCATGTGGCACTCCTTCTTGAATGTTTCGGTTCGATCATGGGAGCCATCCGCCGCCCAGAGCGCGATAAGAGCCGATCGCGGCACGCGCCGCACTCTCTCGTGCTACGGCCAGATCGTCCTTGGCAACAAGCAACTGGCGATCCGCATCGAGTACGTCAGTGAGCGGGATCACCCCCGCCGCGTAGGATTCTTGCGAGCGGTCTCGCACGCGCTGCAATTCACCAATCTCACGAACGATTTCGTTCCGGCGATTCTCTGACTGGACGAGGAGACTGAACGCGTCTTCGACATCTTCGCCGGCGTGCAGAACAGAGCTTCGATACTGGAGGAGGGCTTCGGCATTCGCGCCTCGCGCTGCCTGCACTTCTGCCGCGACACGGCCGAAATCGAAGAGTCTCCAGCGCAGACCTACGACACTGACAGGCTGAAATCCCTGTTCCTCGAAAAGATGCGCGGGCGCCAGCGCTTCAGATCCGACGATGCCCGAAAGCGAGAGCTTTGGATAATAATCCGAGAGAGCCTCGCCAATGCGAGCGTTCGAGGCAGCGATCGTCCGCTCGGCAGCGATAATGTCAGGTCTTCTGCGTAATAGATCCGCGGGCGTGCCGAAGCCGGAGATTTCCGGCGCCTCGGGAATATCCGCCACAGGCGTCAGCTCCGCTGCGTAGGTTCCTGGCTGCGCGCCCATGAGAACGTCCAGCCGGTTCAGCTGTGCCTCCAGAGAGACTGTGAGCAGTGGAATTGTCGCCTTCGCCTGGGACAGCACGGCCTGCGCCTGAGCAAGCTCGCGGTCCGAAGCAACGCCGGCATCCCTGCGCTGCTGCACCAGTTCGACCAGATGGTTGTCAGTGGCGATCTGCTCTTTGGCGAAGTTCAAGCGCGCTTCCGCGGCCCGTATCTGCGTGTAGGCATCGGCGGCTTCCGCGGCCACTGTGATGCGGGTTCCCGTTCGGGATGCCTCGGCAGCCTGGGCCTCAGCAGTAGCGGCTTCAGCTCCTTTTTTCAAACCGCCGAACAGATCGGTTTCCCAACTCGCCATGAATCCGAGATCGTAGTAGTTCTGCTGGCGGCTATAGCCGGGCAGGTGTGAGGCGAGACGGCCAGTCGTACTCTCGGTTGACTGGTACAGTGTGGTCGTCGAGGCGCTCAGATTCCCTGATGGCAGGCGTTGCGCCCCGGCTCCCCTTGCAGCCGCACGCGCCTGTTGCACCCGCGTCATCGCAGCGGCGAGGTCCAGGTTCTGGGCCAGCGCCCGTTGGACAATCCGCGTCAGCTCAGCATCGTGGAAACCCGTCCACCACTGATCGAGGGGCGGCGCTGGTAAGACGCTAGTACGCGCTTTGATGGAAGGCGCATTGTGAAACGGCTGCAGGTTGACCGCCGGGCGCTGATATTTCGGCCCAACGGTGCATCCGGTAACGCTCCCGCCCAGCGCGAGTGCAAAGGCGATTCGGAGACTGAATGTAGACGAGCCGTTGTGGAAGAGCATTTGGTGCATCCTTAGTTGAACGAAATCACGTACACGCAAACTCGGTACGGATTTCCATGTCACAATGGATGTATATACATCTACACGGGTTTCAAAAAAGCAAATTGCTGGCTTCCAGAAGGTGGGATCGGTGCCTCCCAGACCGGCCAGTGTCAATATTCAGTCCTGAGACGGATCAAGCGGGGCTTCCCGATCCTTGTGCCGGCACAACGGGGTAGCACGTATTGGATTCGTTCAAATCTTGAACCTCGCTCCCATGCATATGCATCTACTAGGCATGAAGAACTCGTCCGCTCCAACCCTCCCCTGCATGTGCGCCAATATTCGACGCGCTGCGCGGGCGTTCACGCAGCGGTACGACGAGGCGCTGCGGCCTCTGGGATTGACGATCACGCAGTTCACCATCCTTCAGGCGCTTTCATTGGCGGGTGAGCCGACCCAGGGCGAGCTCGGCGAACTTCTCGCCATGGACAGCACGACCCTGACCCGAACGCTGGCAATTATGGGCCGCCATGGATGGATCGCTAAAAAATACGGGGCCGACAGACGAGAGCGGCGGCTGCGTCTGACTCCGGCGGGGGAATCCGAATTCACTCGTGCCGTTCCGAACTGGCGAAGCGCGCAGGAAACTCTGCGCAAACGCCTCGGAAAACAACGTTGGGACGAATTGACAACATTGATCAACGCAGCCTCGATGCTCGCTGAGTAGGAGGTTTTGGACGCGAAGCAGGCTTTTCAGGTTGAGATGATTCACAGCACACATCAACACGAGATGCACCATCCTGGCCAGCTCACGGTCGTCGAACGGATGCTCGGCATTGTCCCGCACATCACACGCGCCAAGCGGGACGCAGAGGTCTCTCAGGAAGATCGACACAGCAATTGATGAAAGGATCTTTATGAAACTGACTGGCCGCACCATCTTAGTTACCGGAGGCTCCGCAGGTATTGGCCTCTCTTTCGCCCTGAAGTTTCTCGAACTTGGCAACGAAGTCGTTGTGACTGGTCGTCGCCAGTCGGTGCTCGATGAGCTAAAGGCGAATTATCCGAAGCTCCACACTATCCAGAACGACGTTGCCGATCCGGCTCAAACCGCCATCCTCGCACGGCGCGTGAAGGCTGACTACCCAAAGCTTGACGTCGTGATGAATAACGCAGGCATCATGCACCACAGAAACCTCAGAAGCCCAGCGGCTGACCTCGACGGATTGACGAGCGAACTAGACATCAATCTGGGCGGCGTCATCCGTACCACGTCTGCATTCATCGATATTCTCACCGCAAACAAGGGTACCCTGATCAACGTATCCTCTGGTCTCGCTTTCGTACCTCTATCTTCTGCGCCAATTTACAGTGCAACCAAGGCGGCAGTTCACTCCTATACCCAATCTCTGCGGTTCCAGTTGGAGGAGTCCGGCGTTGAGGTGATCGAGCTCATGCCGCCAGCCGTGAAGACGGCTTTATCGGCCGATCTTCCCGCAGGAGGCCTTGTCTCATTGATAACCACGGATGAGTTGTTGAAGCAGACCTTTGCTGCTTTCAAGAAGGGCAAGCTCGAGATTCGGCCGGGACAGGCCAATCTACTCGCATGGATGCGTCGCTTGGCACCCGGGTTCATAAACCGCCGGTTATGGAGTGCTTCCAGGAAATTGGTCCCGGTCGGCGTTAGCTAAGCCAGTCTGTGGGTCGCCTGCTCAGAACGCCTGCCTCTCGCGCAGGAGGCCGTGGGTCGCTCCCGCCAGTAATCGGGACAGTTCCACCCTTCGGATTTGAGCTTAACTCAGCGGGAGTGATTCGTTGCGGCCCACGCTGATCGCTGCCCGAATGGATGAACGGACCAGCAGAGCTTCACAAATCGCTCAGGTCATATCCGGGTTTTTTGTACAGTGTTTTCCACTTGGCCTGTATGTCCGGCTTAAACACCTTTTCCGCCCAATCCTTCGAAGCAATTTCCTCGAACGCGACAGACACTGACTCATCGCCGTAGTTCAGGATGCTCATGACGGATTTCGTAATGGCGTCCGCAAGGCGCGCTTTCTGCGCCTCCGATTTTCCCGGCCACAGTTTCACGATAACGTGAGGCATGGTGTGTCTCCTCTGCGGCGATGATCTCGTCTTTATGGTTTCGATTCGTGTGGGACCACCCGTACCGTTGCAGACCGGGCACGTTTCCCAATCATCGGATCGAGATACGGGCTGCCTTTGTATTTCGCTCGATATCCCTCGTCGATTCGATCGTTGACCTCTCCGTCGACGGGCTCGAACTCAACTTCTTTTGCCATGCCGGCCGTAGTGATCTTGCCGGCACCCTGGCGCATCGCGGCCTTGTACCAGCGGGAATTTCGCCCGTTATAAGCACGTACATACAGCGCCCCATCGACTACGACAGACCATATCCATGTTGGCGTTCCATATGTCTTTCCGTCGTCTCGAAACGGCGCGATGTGGAGATCGTCCGTTTCTGCGATCTTGCGTAGCTCATCTTGCGTCCATGCCGCCATTCTGGTTATCTCCCATGCTTGAGTTTGACTATTTCCACGCGAGTTCACGGCCGAAGGAGCGTCTTGATCGCGCGCCGCTCGTCCATAGCGCGATAGCCCTCCGCCACTTGATCGAGAGGCAACTCGAGATCGAAGACCTTTCCTGGATTGATCTTTCTGTCCCATACGAGCCTGATGAGGTCAGGTAAATACCGGCGCACGGGAGCGGGACCGCCATGAAGCCGGACCAGGTGGAAGAACACCGGAAATACATCCAGCTTCATTCCGTGAGGCACGCCGACATACCCGATCGAGCCGCCCGGGCGAGTGGACATGATCGCCTGCATCATCGATTCCTCGCTGCCGACGCACTCCAGAACCGAATCCGCTCCAATGCCATTTGTCATTTCCTTAATACGCTCAACGCCCTCGTCGCCACGCTCCGTCACGATGTCCGTTGCCCCGAACTCGCGAGCGAGTTGCTGGCGCTTTTCATGCCGGCTCATCGCGATGATCCGTTCCGCGCCCATCTGCCTGGCTGACAACACGCCGAGCAAACCCACCGCGCCGTCTCCGACGACTGCAACGGTCGAACCGGGCTTCACGTTCGCCGCGTCCGCGGCAAACCAGCCGGTTCCGAGTACATCCGAGATGGCGAGAAGGCTCGGAAGCAGGTCGTCGGGTGGGAACTCGGGTGTCGGCACAAGGGTGCCATCGGCCCATGCAACTCGAAGATAAGGCGCCTGTGCCCGGGACATGAATTCGAGGTTCTGACATCCGGACTGATAACCGTTCCTGCAATTCGGGCAGGTGTTGTCAGAGATGCAGAAGGATCCGATCACGAACTGACCCGGCTTGATCGTCCTTACCCCGCTACCAACCTCTTCGACGATTCCGCAGTATTCGTGGCCCATGGGTGTAGGCTGCGCGATCTTCTGAATGCCGCGATAGGGCCAGAGGTCCGACCCGCACACGCACGTGACGGCAACCCGGATAATGGCATCGGTTGGCTTCTCTATCCGTGGAGATTCCCGGTCTTCAAAACGAATATCGCGGGGACCGTATAGAACTGTTCCTTGCATTTAATCTCCTCCTCACTCACTTCGAGCGCTTTTCGAAAATCTCTTTGACAACAGGCAATGCCGAAAACACGTTGGGCCAGCCTGCATAGAATGCGAGATGTGTCAGCACCTCGGAAGCTTCGGCCTGAGTGAGGCCGGTAGCCATTGCCCTGGTCAGGTGATATGTGATTTGAGCAAAGTGGCCCGATGCAATGAGTGCACTGACCGTGACCAGGCTCCTGTCACGAGGGGCGAGCCCGGGGCGCAGCCAGAGATCGCGAAACAGCAAATCTGTCGTGTACTGCACAATTCCGGGAGCGACAGCGCCGAAGTTCTTCTCGACCATACTTGAGCGTTGTGCCTCTGCGGGCTCGTCGAGTGGCAGCAGCTTCGGCGAGACCTCCGGAAGCTGATCAACGCCGATCCCCCGCTGCGCAAAGATATCCTTGAGAATCGGAACAGCAGATAACGCGCTTGACCAGCCACAATAAAAGGCGAGGTGCGTGACCACCTCTGAAAGCTCGCTGGGCTTTACCCCACTGTCCAGGGCGATGTTGAAGTAATGGAGCATTCCGATGGTCTGGATGCGCGCGATCAGGGTTGCTACGGTGACCAAACTGCGATCACGCGGCGACAGGCCGGGACGTTTCCACAGATCTTCGCCAATCGACTGTTGTGTATAGCTCGCGAGTGCCGGCGATACTGCGCGAATGTCATCGGGCGTCAATGCAGAGTGCGGTAGTGACGGTGTGGTCATCGCTTACGCTCCATTCCTTCAACGCATCTATAGGGTCTATGGCTTAGTCGCTTATCGGCCAACCAGCTTCTCGTGGAATGCCGGGTACCGTGCGCCGACGATCTCGATCGCAGCTGAAGCTTTGTCGATCGCCGCCAGATCATCCGCAGTGAGCTCGACCATCGTCGCTCCAATGTTCTCCTCCAGGCGATTGAGCTTTGTGGTCCCGGGAATCGGCACGATCCAGGGCTTCTGAGCCAGCAGCCAGGCCAAAGCAATCTGACTGGGCGTGGCCTTCTTCTGCTCGGCGAAGCGGGTCACCATGTCCACCAGAGCCTGGTTTGCCTTGCGGTTCTCCTCGCTGAAGCGGGGAACGGTGCTGCGGAAGTCTGTGCTGTCGAACTTCGTCTCCGCCGTGATGGCGCCTGTGAGGAATCCTTTGCCCAGAGGGCTGAACGGCACCAAGCCGATTCCCAGTTCCTCGAGCGTTGGAAGGATCTCCGCTTCAGGCTGCCGCCAGAATAAGGAGTACTCGCTTTGCAGCGCCGTTACGGGTTGAACCGCGTGGGCGCGACGAATGGTCTGAGTTCCGGCCTCCGACAGGCCGAAATGCTTCACCTTGCCCTGCACAATGAGTTCTTTCACCGCGCCGGCCACGTCTTCGATGGGCACCTCAGGATCGACGCGATGCTGGTAGAAGAGATCGATTGCGTCGACGCGCAGCCGCTTCAACGATGCTTCGGCCACCTCTTTGATGTGTTCCGGGCGGCTGTTGAGTGCGGTCCACCGGTTGGTGTCGCCCGCATTCGGCGCCCACCCGAACTTGGTGGCAATCACCACCTGCCCGCGGAAACGTGCGAGCGCCTCCCCGACAAGCGCCTCATTCTCGAGCGGCCCGTAGACCTCAGCCGTGTCGAAGAAGGTAATGCCACGTTCCACCGCCGCATGCAGCAGCGCAATCATCTCCGGCTTGTCTTTCGGTGGCCCGTAGGACCAGCTCATGCCCATGCATCCCAGTCCCAGAGCCGAGACCTCGAGCCCACTCGCCCCCAATACGCGCTTTTGCATCTTGCCCTCCTGTCTCGCTCGCTTCTGAAGCTCTCAGTAGCGTTCCCACACCACACGCCAGTGCTCATCGGCGCGCGTCGACTTCACGATCATCCGGGTGCCTGAGATCTCGAAGGCGCGCACCAGGTCCTTGCCGATCAGACTGCGCACCAGTGCGCCGTCCACGTGAAACGTGAAGGTGTGCGTATGCTCGTCCACGGTGTAGGTGCCGTACGAAGCCTCGTAGCCGCCTTGCGAGTACTGCTCAGGCCCCGCCGCCTTCTGTTCCTTCGGCGCGCGGTCCATCACCTGGACGGACAGATGACCGTCCGCGGTGAAGACGAACATGCCGGAACTGTCAATCCGGTTGAGCTTTCCGTCTGGTCCCGGCTGATCGAGCTCGACCAGCTTCCAGGCGCCGATCAACTGATGCCGCCTGTCATTCCCTGGCTGCGCCTGAACTTGAACGGCGCCGGCGACGAAAAGGAGCATCGCCACATTGATCGAGAGTACGGTTTTCATTCCTGGCATTCTCCTCAGGTTGTGAATCGCGCAGTTTGCGGCCGAGTTCCCCAAAAGCTTGAACGTCTGCTTCCAATCCCGCCCGCCAAACATCTGGCTGCCCCACTCAGTTTCCGGTCTCGCATTCACAGGCGGTGGAGCCGAGTTCGATGAAATTGGAGTTCTTCCCCCTGTCAACGACTGACTCCGGTCTGATGCGGTTTCCATTGCCCACTGTCTGCGCAGCGACAACAAGAAGGAGGGTGCCTCCAATCAGTGTCGCGGCGACGGATATGTGATCAAGGAGCAGTCCGCCGAATGCTGCGCCCAGCATGATCGAGAGCTGGATACCGCCAACCAATAATCCGCCGCCGCTTTCCGGTTCGTCGCTGATGCCTTTGGTGAGCCAGGTCGACCAGCACACCGGAATGGCCGAATTCACCGCGCCCCAGGCGATCATGGCGACGGCGACTTCCCGGATGTGATACCGAGCCGCAAGCAGGACCAGCGTGATGACTCCGAGAAGCAGAGGCAACGCCATCAACAAACGATAGAGATGGCGACTTACCAGAGAACTCGCCGCGTACGTGCCGATGAACCCGGCCAGTCCCAGCCCCAACAAGAGAAGAGATAACTGAGGCACGCTGACCCGAGTGTAGCTTTCAAGGAAAGGCCGCAGATACGTGAAGGTCGCAAAAGCGCCGGCGAAGGTTAACATTACCGCGAGCATCGCGAACGAGACATTCGACCGCTTCAGCAGCCCAAACAGTCTCCCAACGGGATTCGCTGTTTGTGGAGGCATTTTCGGCAAGCTGATCCACTGCCAGATCAGGTTCACAGCCGTGATCGGCACCAAAGCCCAAAAGACGCCACGCCACCCGATGATTCCGCCCAGGTAACTGCCGATTGGAGCTGCGAAAGCTGTTGCAAACGCGTTGCCGGTATACACGACACCCAGCGCTTTCGGAACAGATTCTTCGGGAACCAGCCGCATCACTGTGGCGGTGGCGAGTGACCAGAATCCGCCGATCACGATGCCCAGGAGGGCTCTGGCTGCCATCAAGAGAAGAAAATTCGGTGCTTCCGCTATCAGGACCAGGGAGGTCAGCATTAATCCGGTCATTCCCAACAGGACATGGCGACGATCAAAGCGGCTCGCAATTGTTGCGATCAGCAAACTCGTGACCAGCGCAAATAGGCCGGAGATTGAAATCGCCTGGCCAGCGGCGCCATCGCTCGCGTGCAGATCGCGCGCGATCGGAGTCAGCAGGCTGACTGGCATAAATTCGGAGGCGATCAACAAGGCCACGCACATGGCCATTGAACCAACTGCGCTCCAGGTCCGTTTGCGGCTCGATTCGCTCTCAGGTAGAGAAAGAGACATCATGCATCTTCAGAATCAGCCGAGAACGGTTCCGGACGCTTTCCCGATCCTGCCAATCTTTTGCCTAATCCTGTTTGAGGCTGCGATTTTCGAGAATCTGCCCCGACTCAGGGAGTACGCTTCGAAGCAAAGACGGAACAGAACCCAGTGCCAAAGACCGACCCGAAAGCAAGAGTGAGCAAACCGTCCCCCGCTGACATCCGCAGGGATTTGGCTGAGAGAATTACCGCACATACACCATCGCCTGGCGGGAACGCGACTGCTGTGCCGGGTTTAACGCTCTTCCGCCAGACCGCCTGCACACCCTGCTACATGGCCTCCGTGGAGCCCAGCGTCTCAGTCTTCGTACAGGGCAAGAAGCGGATCAATATCGGAGGGGTCGAATACCTCTGTGACGAATCCTCATTCCTGGTTGCATCTATCGATGCTCCGGTGCAGAGCCAGATCATCGAAGCCTCGGAAGCCGCACCTCAACTCGCCATGCGCCTGAAGCTCGATATGCAGGTGGTCCGGGAGATGGTGAGCAGGGAGGATCTGCCTGAGCCGATAGGCCGGCCTGAGCGGCGGGGCATTGCCGTCGGGCACACCACCGTAGGACTTGTGAGTGCTGCGGCGCGTCTACTCGACCTGCTCGATACCCCTGCGGACATTCCGTTCCTTGGACACCTGATCGAGCGGGAAATCATTTATCGAATTTTCCAAACTCCGCAGGGGGAACGGCTGCGAGCCATCGCCACGTCGGGGAATCTGAGCCAGAGAGCGGCAAAGGCCATAGCATGGTTGAGCGCGAACTACACCAAACCACTGCGCATGGAGGAACTTGCCGAGGTCGCTCGCATGGGGGTCTCGACGCTTCATCATCAGTTCAGAGCTCTGACAGCAATGAGCCCACTGCAGTATCAAAAGCACCTCCGCTTGCGGGTGGCGCGGGAACGAATGCTAAGGGATGGTATCGATGCAACGAGCGCTGCGTACGAGGTCGGATACGAGAGCGTAAGCCAGTTCAATCGCGAGTACAGCCGGCTCTTCGGCCAGCCGCCAATGCGCGACGTGAAGGCTCTGAGAGATTCCAAGGTCGTTGCGATTGACGCTGCGTAGGTCTGAACCCGATGAGTCGCGTTTTCATCACCGGCAGCACAGATGGGCTTGGATACGCCGCCGCCCGCGCCCTTATAGAAGAAGGGCATGAAGTCGTCTTGCACGCGCGCTCGCAGGAACGAGCTACGGCAATAGCGGACCTGCGTCCCCAGTCAGCTGGTATTGTGGCCGGCGATCTCAGCAGTTCTGTTGACACCCGCAGAGTGGCTGAGCAGGTCAACGCAATCGGGCGCATGGCCGCGGTAGTCCATAACGCTGGCGTCTACCGCGTCCCGAACCGTAGTGCGACACCCGAGGGGCACGCGAGAACGCTCGCAGTGAACACATTAGCACCGTACATGCTCACCTGCCTCATCGAGCGCCCCGGGCGTCTGATCTACCTCAGTAGCGGTATGCATCGCGCCGGCAGCGCGTCGCTCCACGACATAGATTGGACAAAACGGAAGTGGGATCAGACCCAGGCCTATTGCGACAGCAAGCTCTACGTCACGGCGCTGGCGTTCGCAGTCGCTCGCCGATGGCCGGATGTCCTGAGCAACGCCGTTGACCCCGGCTGGGTACCAACCAGGATGGGCGGCCCTGGAGCGCCCGACGATTTCGACAAGGGATACCTCACACAAACCTGGCTTGCCGTCAGCGATAATCCAGCCGCCCTCGCCACCGGGCAATATTGGCATCACCGCCGGCCGCAGGTGGCTGCCGCGGCGGCATCTGCTCCTGGTTTCCAGGAGCAGCTCATCACCACCTTGGCCGGCTTGACGGGCGTTTCGCTGCCCTAGGCGAAACTGCGCTCCTCTCGAGTCAGTGCTCAGCCGTTAGAGAAGGCAAAGCAACTTATTTAACCAAATCTGGATTTTGGACAGAGGTTTACAGGCAGAGGTCGTCGGCAATAAGCGTTTCCAATCGTTCCTCAGGGCGCAGATAGAGGCGCCGACGGCTCCTGTACTGGTTGCCTCATCCTCCGCCGGCGGCAATGCCAACCGTACCGCTGCTATGAAGGTCGGTTCTCAGCAGCGAGAGTCATCCAGTTCATCGCGCGTAGCCGGCCAGCTTCAGCACGTAAGCGTACTGCCCGGGGAGATGCTCCGGCAGTGTCACCTGCAGATTGCCGTTGGCTCCTTTACTGTCCAGCGGCTTTGCATCGCCGAGGATCGTCACCGCCATGCCCGGCTGCGCTGCCACGCCGACAATCGTCACCGTCCGCGCCTTCGGGCTGCCCAGGATCGTGGCATACAGGTCGCTTCCCTTGCGCGTGAAGCGCAGGTCGTCGCCTTCTGCAGTTTTGCCCACAGCGCGTTCCCACGGCACCGTGTCATAGATAGCTTCACCGTTCTGTTTCAGCCAGGCACCCAGCGCTTTCAGCCGGTCCATCTGCACCGGAGGAATGGTTCCGTCGTCTTCCGGTCCGACGTCCAGCAGCAGATTGCCGTTCTTGCTCACAATGTCGACCAGCAGAGAGATCAGGTCGGCGGGAGCAATGGTCTCCGCTTCGCCCTCGGCACGGTTATATCCAAACGACCTGCCCAGACCGCGGCACTCCTCCCACTTCTTTTCGCTGATCTTCTCCAGCTTCTGATATTCAGGCGAAGTAAAATCCGCGTGCTTGATTCCGAATCGATCGTCGATAACTCCGTCCGGCACGGCGTTATAGTAGTCTGCCTCAACCTGCATCGGCCTGCCGGTCTTCGGCCAGTCGATGTCGTTCCACAGCACCGACGGGTGATAGCGATTGATTAGCTCATGAATCTGCGCGAAAGCGTAGTTACCGTAAGCCTGGGATTGCGGCTTTACAGTTTGATAATCCGCGGACGTTTCAATCGGGCCGGAGTTGAAGGTCCAGTCATACCCGCCTGAGTAATAGAGGCCCATCTTCATTCCCTCTTTGCGAACGGCCGTCGACAATTCACCCACTATGTCGCGCTCCGCGTGCCGCTCATTCTGTGGAATGGAAGGGTTCGGATTCACAGTCGTGCTCGGCCACAGCGTGAAACCATCGTGGTGCTTCGTCGTCAGAACGACATAACGGGCGCCCGCATCGTGAAAGACTTCGGCCCACTCGTCGGGATTCCACTTCTTTGACTCGCGATTGAACACGGGGGCAAAGTCGTAGTAGCTGAAATTCGCCCCGTAATGCTGGACATGGTAAGCCTGTGTCGGCGAGCCCGGAATCCGCATGACATTCAGGTACCACTCCGCGTAGGGGTTGTTTTTGATGTAGTCCTGATTCGAAAAGTCGTGCTCGGGATGAGACAGCGGCGCCCAGCCTGGCACGGAGTACAGTCCCCAGTGGATAAATATTCCTAACTTCGCTCCCGCATACCAGTGCGGTAGCGGATGGCTGTCCAGCGATGTAAGCGTTGGCTCATAAGTGGTTTGTCCCCGCGCCGCGCACGCCACCAGCAAGGCCGCCAACGCCAATAACACTCTACGAGTGCCGATCATCGTCTTCTCCTCACAAATTATGCATTTCCAGCCATTGCACTCAATGCGCCGCCTCACAGTGCTGCTCCCGGCACATCGCACCGACAATCCCCTTGCCTTCTGCAATCGTATAGATATGATCGACCAGCGGCAGCGTTAACTTCTCCACACGCCCGCTGGGCCAGTGAATTTCTATCTGATCGACCTTGGCGGAGTTACCCAAACCGAAGTGCACCCGCATATCGTTCGATGACAGATAACTGCCGCCGCTCAGCACATCGCCGCGCTGACGCACCCCGTTTCCAGTCAGATATACCGTAGCACCGACCGCGTCGCGCGGGCTCTTCGGCCCGCCAACAAGCTTCATCTCGACCCAGTGATGATGGTCGGAATTCACATTGCGCAGCAGCACAGGAACACCGTCCATGCTGTTGATGACCACGTCGACCTTGCCATCGTTGAAAAGATCGCCAAATGCTGCGCCACGGCCCACAGTAACCACCGCTAGCCCTGTTCCCTCGACCGCAGGCACAAGGTCGAATTTGCCGTTGCCTGGATTGTGATAAAGCAGCGGCCGCTGCGCATAGCTCTGTCCCCATTCCGGATGCTCATCGACCTGCGGATAGACATTCCCGTTAACGATAAGCAGATCCTTCCAGCCATCGTTATCGTAATCGAGGAAGCCATCACCGAATTTCACAAAAGGAATAGAAGGCTCGGCGATTCCTGTTTGGTAACTCACGTCCGCGAACGCTCCTCGACCGTCGTTCCGGAACAGTATGGCGTAATCGTCGGAGAAGGTCGTGCTTACCACGGAGAGATGTCCGGTATTGTCATAGTCTCCGACGGCGAGCCCCATATTCGCCGCCTCGCGTCCGTCTCCATTCAGCGCGAACCCGCTCTGGTAGCTCTCGTCCCTGAACGTGCCCTTTCCGCTGTTGATGTACAGATAGTTGGGCGTAGAGTCGTTGGCGACCAGCAGGTCCGGCTTGCCGTCGCCATTCACATCGGCAAACAACGCATCCAGTCCGTAATAACCGCCGGGGCCGTCCACAGCAAGTTTCCTGCTCACGTCGGTAAACGTGCCGTCCCCGTTATTGTGAAACAGGTGATCGCGCCCTCCCGTGAGACCGCGCGGACCGCACATTACCTGCACGCCGCGGTACTGGCAGAAGTTGTCACCGGGGCTCCTCGATCCGGAGATCTGAGCATTCTTCAGATCAAGGTCGATATAGCCGGCCACGAACAGATCGAGATGGCCGTCACCATCGTAGTCTCCGAACGTGGCGCCGGTATGGTCGATCGCCTTGTCGGACGATCCTTCGTCAAGAGCCACACCGGCTTGTTCCGCGACGTCCGTAAAAGTGCCGTTGTGATTGTTGTGATATAACCGGCTCGCACCGACATTAGTCACATAGAGATCGGGCCAGCCATCGTTGTCATAATCTCCGACAACGCAACCCGTTCCCCATCGGTCATTCGCCACATGCGCACTCGCAGTCACGTCCGTGAACGTGCCGTCATGGTTATTGCGGAAAAGCCCCGCATGGGGTGAAGGAGCCTTCCCCGCCAGGGCGTCCAGCGTCGACCCGTTCACCAGATAGATATCCAGCCAGCCGTCGTTATCGTAATCAATGAGGCAGACGCCGGACCCCTTCGCCTCAATGATCATTCGTTTCTCCAGTGTGCCGGTCACGTTCCGCCACTTCGAGAGGCCGGCTTTTTCGGTCACATCAAGGAACACGATCGGGCCCGTCTTCACCAGGCCTCCAGCCGTGATCGGGCGGTGCTGCGTGTCGAACACTGCTGCCTGCGGGGCCGCGTTGGTCATCTCTCCGCCTGATGCCTGCCCCTGTTGGCCTGCGACGATGATCGAGACGGGTGCGATAACGACAAGCACACCCAATGCCAGCAACAGAAGAACGAATCGAAACGAAAGTTGCTGAAGCTGCTTCCCCAGCCAGACCCGCCGGACCGAATGGTGAACACGAAGCAGTCGGAATTGCAACGCGATTGACCTCGTCCTGACGATGGTACAACGGCCCTCACCAGCGTTCGGCATTGCCATGCACTCAGCATTCGTCCGCCTCGCGACTGTTTTGCAATCGCGCCGCCAGCGGCACGTCCCTGTGGAGACGTCCGGCTCCGTCCTCCAGGCATTTGGTCCGTGATCGCTGCCTTAAGCCATTTTTTGCCTGCCCACAGCCGCTGATTTGCTGCCGGGCATGCACGGAGGCCGGATCCAGCTGCGGCCCCTTGACAAGTATTCATTCGACTGGGTAGAGTGGGCGGCCAATAAACGGTTCAGTCATCGTTTACTGAACCGAGCGGTAAACGCGTGCCACCGCGAATGCTGAGGCTTTGTTCCCGTTCTCGCCGGAGTGCGAGTTCGCCACGAGTTTGCTGACGCCACAAATCTGCGCCAGCGTCATCCCCACGAACGAACCCTTTTGGAGGCGATCATGAGAGCACGAGCCGGAACTCACCGGAGTGGGCACTGGTATCTCGGTCTGCTTGTACTGCTCTTCAGCGTTGGCGCTTTGTGGTGTCCCGTCGCCGTCGCTCAGCAGGCAAGCGCCAACGTCACGGGAACGGTGAAGGATCCCAGCGGCGCTGCCATCCCCAACGCGCAGGTGCAGCTCACGAACGTCAACACGGGAGTCGTGAGGACAACAGCCACGAACACTGTAGGCATATACGTCTTTCCCAACGTTGTGCCTGGCGTTTACGGCATGCAGGCATCGGCCAACGGCTTTGCCACCGTATCGCAGCCTCCGGTGACCTTGCAGGTGGGCCAGACCGCCAGCTTTGATTTTGAGCTGAAAGTCGGCGCAACCACGAGCACCGTGACCGTGAACGCCGCTGCACCCGCATTGGAAACGGCAACGGCAGAGCTGGGCACGGTTGTCTCGCCGAAGGAGATGAACGACCTGCCTCTGAACGGCCGGAACTTTACCCAGTTATTGACGATCCTGCCGGGCACCGTGAATCTCAATACGGACCAGAACAGCGGGGGAGGCGGCGGGTGGAATGGAGCCTCCATTGGGCAATTTAGCTTCCCCGCCGTGAATGGCGCCCGCAACCGCAGCAACATGTTCATCCTCGATGGCGCGAACGACCTGAACACCCTGTCCGGGACTTACAACTATGCTCCGATCGTCGACGCCATTCAGGAATTTAAGAGCCAGGGCCACAACGATCTCGCCGAGTACGGAGGGGCTGTTGGAGCAATGGTGAGCGTGGTCACGAAGCCCGGAACGAACCAATACCATGGCGCGCTTTGGGAGTTCCTGCGCAACGAGCAGATGGATTCGCGGGGGTTCTTTGAAAAGCAACGCAATCCCCTCCGGCAGAACCAGTTTGGCGCATCGCTCGGCGGCCCGGTTTCCATTCCGAAGCTGTACAACGGCAAGAATCGGACGTTCTTTTTTGTAGCGTGGGAAGGCTACAGATTCGCCTCCAAATCCGAGACCGGCGGGCTCGGACCGACTGACGCGATGCGGAATGGCGACTTCTCCGGCCTTGTCGACAAGAGCGGAAACATGATTCCGATCTACGATCCGGCGACGACCACCCTCGTCAACGGCCAATACACGCGCAAGACCTTCACTGAGGAATACAACGAGCCCAACCCGGCTTACTGCGATGGCCGTATCAACTGCATCCCGGCCAGCCGCATCAATCCGATCTCCGCGCTGTACCAGACGATCATCCCGCATAGCAGTCCCACGACGGTAAACGGGCAGAATGTCTTCTTCGCCGCGCCCACCGATTACAACCAGGACACGGGGACCTTGCGGTTTGACCAGAACTTTGGCAACAGCAACCAGGTCATGTTCCGCTACAGCCAGTTCGACCTGCAGCAAGCGAGCCCAACGGGGGTCATTGGCCTTCAGAAAGTGCACGTCTACGGCCATAACTACATCGGACACTATACGCACGAGTTCAGTTCGACAGCGTTCACAGACGTGTACTTCGGCAGAAACTTCGGGTACACCATCACCGGCGCGACTCATCCCGGCGAAGACGCGGCCTTTATATCCAAGCTGCAATCGCTTGGCATGTCGCCGTTCTGGATGACTCTGGACAACAAGGTCTATGCCCCCCAGTACACGGCCGGTGGGTATATCGGATTGAGTGGATCTCAGCTGCAGGCCTCAGGCCTGGGCGATGATTGGCAGTTCGGCGGCTCGTTCAGCAAGATCTTCGGCAGGCACACCATCAAACTCGGCGCCGATTTTGAGACAAATAACTTCACTTCGCCGATCGCCTACGGCGGTGAAGATTTCGAGTCTGGGCAGACCTCGAGTCTGGGGTCCAACAGCACCGGCGGAAACAGCTGGGCGTCTTTGCTGCTCGGGGTTCCAGCCGCAGGCTCGTACCGGAACATCCACGAAGTGGTCCACGGCGGCTGGATCAACGGAATGTACATCCAGGACCAGTTCAAGGCGACGAGCCGTCTGACGGTCAATCTCGGCTTCCGCAACGACATGGTGTACACGCCTATCTATGGCTCCGGCCATGGCGGGAACTTCTACACCGGCGAGGCGGACCCCATCACCGGACAATACATCCTGAACGCACTTCCGCCCGACTGCTCGGCAACCCAGGGTGCCCCCTGCATTCCCAACGGCATCTACACCGCGTCGAGTACGCCGGCTCCGGGCGGGCTTCCGCCGCACGCCGTTGTCAGTCCCAGTCTCCGGGTGATCAAGAACTCCCTGGCTAACTGGGCTCCCCGGGTCGGCCTGGCCTACCGCGTCAGCGACAAGACAGTCCTCCGTGCAGCCTATAGCCGCTTCTACGACGAGTGGGCCGACATCACCCAGCTCTCACAGAACTTCGGCGGCAACTGGCCCGCGGTCAATACGATCCAAAACTCCGGTTTGAACCTCAACGTCCCAACAGCGAACAACACCGATCCGCTGGGGTTTGGCAGCGGCGGTGCGGTCGTCTATCCCATCAACGACTTCAGCAAGGTCAGCCAGTGGATGGTAGATCCCAACTTCAGGACCCCTGTTTTCGACCAATGGAACGTGGGTGTCCAGCGGCAGTTACCGGCCAACATCTCCCTCGACGCGGATTATGTCGGCTCCAACGGCCGGCATGAGGACTGGGGGCCGACCATGAACACGCCCCAGCCCGGTCCCGGCGATCCTCAGGCTCGGCGGCCTTACCCCTACATGCTGCAGCAATGGTTCGATCAGAGCGTAGGCAACAGCCGTTACAACGCACTCCAGGTCAGCGTCCACGAACAGTCCGCCCATGGGGTTACTTTCCTGGCGGCATACACGTTCTCCAAATCCAATGCCGACGGCTGCAACCTCGGTGCGAGCTGCGACTCGTCGAATCCGTACGATCGCAAGCGTGACTACGGCACTTCCGATCTCGACCAGAGAAATGTGTTCACGGTGGCATTCACCGCGCAGTCGCCATTCAACCGATCACGCAGCAAATTCGTCTCCGGTTTGGCAGGCGGATGGGCTCTCAACGGCATCGTGCGGGAAACGTCAGGGCAGCCTTACACCGTGACCGCCGGCGGCGACCCCGAGAATATCGGGTGTTGCCTGCAGGAACGAATGAACGTAGTCGGCAATCCGAACAGCGGGGGCCATACTCCGAAGGAATGGTTCAATACCAGCGCCTTCGCGGCGCCTACGGGGTACACCTATGGCAATGAAAAGGTGAACCCGCTCGTCTCCCAACATTACAGCGACGTGGACATGTCGCTCTTCCGCCAGTTCCACATCGGAGAGACGAGATACTTCGAATTCCGCGCCGAATCGTTCAACCTGTTCAACAACGTCGTCTTCAGGCCACCGGACCGCACGAATACTGACGCCAATTACGGGCAAGTCACAAGCCAGGTCACGGGCCAAAACAATCAGCCTGCCTCGCGTCAGCTGCAGCTAAGTCTGAAGTTCTACTATTAGCGGAGATGCTTGCTGTGGGGCGGCTCCACGATCTGGGTCCCTGATGAGAAGTCTCTCTAACTGTCATCGCCGCGCGAACGTCGCGGCGATGACGTTTTTATAGTTCGATCTATGCCGAAGAATACTTCCCCAACCCTT
>Ga0157372_10002211_pt1 | contig 21124 bp, 19 predicted proteins | sample C55metaG_FD_115307 | JGI IMG/M metagenome (GOLD analysis project Ga0157372, IMG submission 115307) | Corn rhizosphere microbial communities from Kellogg Biological Station, Michigan, USA - C5-5 metaG | ecosystem: Host-associated > Plants > Roots > Rhizosphere > Soil | place: USA: Michigan... | reverse complement strand
TGCACGTCACGCTCTTCGCGCGCCGCGCTGCCGAGCAACTGCTCGGCCTGCTGTTGTCCGAGACCGCCCTGCGGTTGCGGAGAATGCTGCTGCGGGGGCGCGCCGGAACCGCCCCCGCCGCCACCACCGCCACCCCCGCCGCCCTTCTGTTTCTGTCGAAGCGCGAGCTCGTAGTTCCACTTTGCGTCCATGTCGGTCGGACGCATGAGCAACGCCTTTTTGTAGATCGCGAGCGTCGAATCGAGCTCGCCGCTCTGTTCACCCGACGGCGCCGCGAGCCCCGGCTTCAAATGGGCGAGACCAAGGTTGAACAGAGTCCGGAAGCGAAGTTCGTCTTTCTTCATGTCGGTGAGCGAGCGAAGCGCGTCGACCGCGGATGCGTTCGAGTCGGCGGCAACGAGCGCCGTGCCGAAGTTGTAGAGCGCCTCGGCCGACTTGTCGCCGGCGGCGATAGCGTCACGGTACAGCGACGCCGCCTGAGCGTACTGCCCGTGGTGATAGGCCGTCGCCGCCTGCTGCGACCGCGTGAGGCGCGCGCAGCCGTTGAGCGAGACCATCAGCAGCAGTCCGGCGGCGGCCGCCGTTTGCGCTGCCGAGCGAGGAGCACGGTGGCCGCGCCGCTCGATGAGCAGCGTGTCGAGCAACAGCAGCAGCAGCGCCGGGAACAAGAACCACTGGTAGCGTGGCGTCTTCGACTCGCCGGCGAGACTAGCACGCGCCTTGGTTCTCAGCGTAGCGAGCGCCGATTTGATGCGCGCGGCCTTGTCCGTCGCGTCGGCGGGAATGAACGTCCCACCGGCCGCGTCGGCCGCGCCCTTCAAGAATTCCGGATGGTAGTTGGTGATCACGGTGCTGCCGTTCTCGTCCTTCTTGGTGGTCGTCGACCCGTCTTGATTCTTGATCGGGATCGTCGTGCCCTCCGTCGTGCCGAACCCCACCGTCACGAGGCTGATGCCCTGCTGCGCCGCCCGCTTGGCTTCCGCCTGAACGTCCTCGAGCGGCTCGAATGCCTCTCCATCGCTCATGACGACCAGTGCGCGATCCGAGCCACTGTTGGTCACCGTGAGGAGATCGACTCCCTGATGGATGGTGCGCGCCATCGACGTCCCCGCCTGCCCCACGACGCTCGGGTCGAGATTGTCGAGGAAAAGGTCGAGCGCTCCTTCGTCGATCGTGAGCGGCGACAAAACATAGCTGCGCCCGGCGAACGCCTGCAGCCCGATGCGATCTCCGGGCGAGAGTGCGCGGAGGCGTCGGACTTCTTCCTTCATCCGCTCGAGCCGGCTCGGCCGCTCGTCTTGCGCGAGCATCGAGAGCGACGCGTCGAGCGCGAGCACCATGTCGATACCGCGCGTGCGAACGACCGTCCGCTCGTCCCCCCAGCGCGGGCCGGCCGCCGCGATGCCGACCAACCCACCAGCAACGCCAAGCCGCACCATGCGCCAACCCGGCCGCACCAGCGTGCGCGGCGGGATGATGCGCGAAATCACATCCATGCTGCCGAGGCGGTTGAGACGCGCCTTTCGCTGCGTGAACGCGCGACGGAGCACGTAGATGGTGAGCAGCGGAAGAATCGCCGCGAGGGCGAGCAGGTACGGATAGTCGAACGTCACGTCGGGCATCACGGCAGCGGCCCCCGGCGTGCGGCAAGCATCAACTCGGCGAAGAGCATGAGCGCGGCGAAGTACAGCGAACAGAGAAAGAGCTCGGTGTAGCGCACGTACGCGCGGGTACGGACCGGCTCGCGCTCGAGCTGGTCGATCTCCTGGTAGATACGCTGCAACGCCGCGGCGTCGCGCGCGCGATAGTAGCGGCCGCCCGTGGTCTTCGCGATGTCGGAGAGGAGCGGCTCGTCGATGCGGACGAGGCGGTTCTCGTAGCGAAGCCCGAAGAGCCCTCGACCAACGGGCACGGGTGCCATTCCTTCGGTGCCGACGCCGATCGTGTAGATCTTGATGCCGAACACCTGCGCCGCCTTGGCGGCCGTGCGCGGATCGATCGCGCCCCGGTTGTTCTCACCGTCGGTGAGAAGGATCATCACGCGCGACCGTCCCGGCGCATCGCGCAGCCGGTTCGCGGCCGTGGCGATCGCCGTGCCGATGGCCGTCCCGTCCTCGAGCTGTCCGGCGGCGAGGTTGTCGACGGCCTGGTTGACGACGGGATAGTCGGTCGTGAGTGGAACCTGTGTGAGCGCCTCGGACGCGAACGCGACGACGCCGATACGGTCGCTCGAGCGAGCGGCGATGAACCGCTTCACGACGTCCTTCGCGACTTCGAGGCGGTTGTTCGGCGTGAAGTCCTGCGCGAGCATCGAGCTCGAGAGGTCGATCGCGAGGACGATGTTGATGCCCTCGCTCGTGGTGTTCTCGGAGTGCGATCCGGACCGCGGCCGCGACAACGCGACGATCATGGACGCCAGCAGCAGATTCCGGAACAGGAAGAGAAAGAACGGCGTCCGCCGCCCGGCGCGTGGCCCGACCGCCAGCACCGGCACGCGCGAAAAGACGATCGCCGCCGGCCGTCGGCGTCGCCGAATGATCCACCAGATCGGCAGCAGCAGGAGAAACGCCAGCACCCACGGCGTCGCGAACTGAATTCTCCCGAGCGCGATCATGCGGCCTCCGCGGGAGACGTCGGCGTTGGCGTCGTCGGGGGAGTCGGCGTCGTGATTGGAGCTTCGGGCGGGGTCGCGGCGTGCTCCACCGCGACGATGGCTCGCGCCTCGCGGCCCAGATCGCGCGCGCGATCCGTGCTCACGGCGCGACGCGCGAACTTGATCTGATCGGCGTCGGTCAAAGCGCGCCCCAATCTTGACTCGGGGACCGTCGGGAGCTCGCGCGCGACGCGCTGCAGCTCCGTGCTAGTGAGCGATAGTGCCGCGCGCGTGTGGCGCGCCGCGAGATAGTCGCGCAGGACTTCGATCACGAGCGTCACGTAGCGGCCACGCTCGCCCGCCTCGAGCAACGCCAGTCTTTCGATGCGCTCGAAATCGGCCTCGGCCTGCTTGAACGGATCGATCGCCGGAATCGGCTGCGCTTTTCGGCGGCGCCGCTTCAACCACCACCAAAGAAGAATGAGCCCGATGATCACCGCGGCGAGGAGCGCCCACAGCCACCACGGGAACGGATTCACCTCGAACAGGTCGCGCGGCGGTTTCGGAACGCGCTTGGCGCTGTCCGGCGGCAGCACGCTTTTCACGAAGATCGTCGCGCCCGTCACGGGAACGCGACGCGTCACGGACCCCAGCTTCACGATGATGTCGTCGAAGCGAATGCCCTGCGCGCCCACGTCCCACGCGGCGACGCGATAGTCCGCGTACTGCTCGACCGCCGACGTGTCGGCGCTGGTGCGCACATTCACCGGGTCGAGCGACTGCACGGCGCCGGTCGAGTCGAGCGCGCGCGGAAAGTCGATCGTCGCTCCCGACGGCGCGCGAATGCCGATCGTGACGCGGAACGGATCACCGATGCGAACGCTGTCGGGGGCGACTTTCACCGCCGCCTTCACCTGAAGCGCGCTCGACGCACCTTGCGCGGCAACCGCCGTCGCCGAGAACACGATGAGCGAGGAGCCGATCGCGGCCAAGCGCGCGCGCGACGCACGCCACAACGAGGTCATCGTTGAACCCTCGTCTCGCGCGTGCGGAAAAACCGCAGCAACGGTTCCATGATCCCGCGGTCCGTCCGCACGGCGATCTCGTCGATCGCCAGGCGTCGCAGCAGATGCTTCCGCCGATCGCTTTCCTCGGCGACGGCGGTGTTGAAGCGCTGGCGCACCGCGAGATTGCTCGTGTCCACGTCGAGCGTGGCGCCCGTTTCCGGGTCGATGAATCGCGCCAGACCGACGTCGGGCAGCGTCTTCTCGCTCGGGTCCTCGACGGTCACGGCCACCAGATCGTGGCGCTGCGCGAGCAGCTTGAGCGGTCGCTCGATCTGTTCGCCGAGGAAATCGGAGACGAGGAAGATGATCGCTTTGTGCGAGAGCATCTTGTTCAGATACTCCGTGGCGCCGGCGATGTCGGTGCCTCGCCCTTGCGGCGTGAACGCGAGGATGTCGCGGATGAGGCGAAGCGCGTGGCGGCGCCCCTTGCGCGGAGGAACGACATGCTCGATGCGGTCGGTGAACATCAACCCACCGACGCGGTCGTTGTTGCGGATGGCCGACATCGTGAGCACCGCGGCGAGCTCCGACGCGACCTCGCTCTTGAAGCGTCGTCGCGTACCGAACCGCTCGGAGCCGGACACGTCCACCGCGAGCATCACCGTCAGCTCGCGCTCTTCGATGTAGCGCTTCACGTACGGCCGCTGCATGCGAGCGGTGACGTTCCAGTCGATGCTGCGCACTTCGTCGCCCGCTTGGTACTCGCGGACCTCCGAGAACTCCATCCCCTGCCCTTTGAACACCGATCGGTACTCGCCGGTGAACAAAGAATTCACAAGGCCGCGCGTGCGCAACTCGAGCAACTTGACCTGGCGCAGCACTTCGGCCGGCACAGCCGGCGCCGCGCCGGACGTGGTCGCGACGGCGAACGACCCGGAGCGCCGCGGCGGCGGAATCGGCGCGGGCTTCGAACGACGAAAGAGAGAGAACGCCACGTCAGGCCTCGGAGAACGGCCTCTCGTGTCGGCGCGTCAGCGATCGCATCACGGGCTCTCGATCTTCGCGAGAACGCGCTGCACGATCTGATCGCTCGTCACGTCTTCGGCCTCGGCTTCGTACGTCGTGAGGACGCGGTGACGCAACACGTCCGGACCGATGGCCTTCACGTCGTCCGGCGTCACGAAGGCGCGGCCGCGCAGAAACGCGTGCGCTCGCGACGCCTGGGCGAGCGCGATCGTCGCGCGGGGGCTCGCGCCGAACTCGATCAGCGGTACGAGGTCGGGAAGTCCCGCCGCCGCCGGCTCGCGCGTGGCGAGCACGATGTCGACGATGTAGTCCATGATGCGGTCGTCCATGTACAGGTCGGCGATGCGGCGCCGCGCATCGAGGATCTGGTCCGGCTGCGCGACGGCGTCGACGTCGATCGGCTCGCCGCCCGCCATACGCCGCATGATCTCCTTCTCTTCGTCGCGCGACGGATAACCGACGCGCAGCTTGAGCATGAACCGGTCGACCTGCGCTTCGGGCAGCTGGTAGGTGCCCTCCTGCTCGATCGGATTCTGCGTCGCGAGCACGAGGAACGGCTCCTCGAGCTTGAACGTCGTGCCGCCGATCGTCACCTGCTTTTCCTGCATCGCCTCGAGCAGCGCCGCCTGCACCTTGGCCGGTGCGCGGTTGATTTCGTCGGCGAGGATGATGTTCGCGAAGATCGGCCCGCGCTTCACCGAGAACTGCCCCGTGGACTGGTCGTACACCTGCGTGCCGAGCACGTCCGCCGGAAGCAAGTCCGGAGTGAACTGAATGCGGTGGAACGTCGTATCAATCGTCTCGGCGAGCGTCCGGACCGTGAGCGTCTTGGCAAGTCCGGGCACGCCCTCGAGCAGCACGTGTCCGCCGGTGAGAATGCTGATCAGCAGTCGGTCGACCATGTACTCCTGGCCGACGACGCGTTTGGCGACTTGGCGGGCGACGTCCTGGACGAGTCGAGAATCCGCCGCGTTGGATACCTGAGTGGCCACGTTCAATGGAGTTCGAGTGTTCGGATGACCGTCGCGGTCATCTGTGCATCATTTGGACAACCGACGACGAGGTCGGCCCTGCCGTCCTACCCCGGGTTTTGACGACGGTGCCCCCCCCTGCGTCCCGCCACTCGGTGTCGGCCCCATCGCTCCCAGTGCTTCGCGCTCGGCGGCTGTGAGCTCGCGCACCGCACCCGACGGCAGGTTCCCGAGGGAAATCGGACCGAACCGGGTTCGCACCAGCCGTTCGACGCCGAGGCCGAGCGCCGTGCACAAACGACGGACCTCGCGCTTTCGGCCCTCGGTGATCGTCACCTCGAGGTCCCAGCGGTCGCGTCCGACGTTGGTGGCGACAATACGCTTGGGATGCACGGGCCCGTCGTCGAGCATCACACCGGCGCGTGCAACTCGCGCCGCTTCGTCGCCCTTGCCGGTCACCGTCGCGACGTAGGTCCGCTCGATTTCTCCCTTCGGATGCGACAGCCGGTGCGCCGCTTCGCCATCCGTCGTGAGCAGGAGGAGCCCTTCCGTGAGGTAGTCGAGGCGGCCGACGTACGTGAGCCCGCGCACGTCGGGGACGAGCTCGAAGACGGTCCGACGCCCGTCCGGATCGGAGCGCGTCGTCATCACCCCCGCCGGCTTGTTGAGCGCGTACCAGACGGTGCTGCGCGGAGCCTCGACGGTCCGTCCGTCCACGACGATCTCGTCGCGCGAGGGATCGACGATCTGGCCGGTGCGCGCGACCTCTCCGTTCACACGCACGCGCCCGGCGGCGATCAACTCCTCGGCTTTCCTCCGCGACGCGACTCCGGCGCGAGCGAGCGCGCGCTGGATGCGCATCGTCTCCGTCACGCTACACGCCCGCGTCCGCGAGAGCGGGGGCGTCGGCGATGTCCGCCGACTCGGGTCGCGGCTCCTCGGCCGTCGTATCGGCGCGCACCGACGGAACGTCGACGACGCGATCCGCGGGCTCCATGCGATCCACGACAGGGGGCGCCGTGGGTGCATCGGCACGATCCGGCGCGCGCAGTGCGATCGCCAACTCGTCGCCGCGCGGCAGCTCTTCGAGGTGGCGCAGCCCGAAGTACTCGAGGAAAACGGGCGTCGTTCCGTAAAGGAGCGGACGTCCCAGTCCTTCGCCACGGCCCGTGACATCGATGAGACCGCGCTCATGGAGCGACTTGAGAACGCTGCCCACCATCACGCCGCGAATCTCCTCGATCTCGAGGCGCGAGATCGGCTGTCGGTACGCGATGATCGCGAGCGTCTCGAGCGCCGCGCCCGAGAGACGAGCCGGGCGCGCCGCCAACTGCGCGCGCTCGATGGCCTCGGTGTATTCGGCGCGCGTGAGGATTTGCCAGCCGCCGCCGAGCTCCTGGAGCTCGACGCCGTGGCCGTCGACGTCGTAGCGCTCGCGCAGTTCCTCGAGCGCGGCCTGCAATTCGGCGGGCGATGCGTCGGGCTCGAGAACGGCGAGCTCTTCGGTCGCGATCGGTCTGGCGCTGGCGAACAGCGCGGCCTCAAGCAGCTTCGCTAGCGGCGTCACGTGAGATCTCCACGTCGGCGAAAGGTCGGGGCTGGTCGACCCGCAACTCGCCGAGTTTGGCGAGCTCGAGAAGACCGAGGAGGGTCGAGAGGATTTGCCAAGGTTCGGCGCCGCGCTGGACGAGCTGCGTCCAACGGATGCGCGCTTTCAGCGCCAGCACCGAGCGAATGACCAGGATCGCTCCGGGAATGTCGAGGGCGCGCGGAATGACTTCGTGCATGTCAGGGCGCGCGACCGTGCGCAGCACGCGGTCCACCGCGGCGAGCAATTCGGCGAGCGAGAGCGCGAGCGGCGCCTGCGCGGCGACCGGCGCCTGCGGCAGATATGCGCGTGAGAACTGATTGCGCCGCTCCTCGCCGCGCCGCTCGAGAAGGTCGACGACCTCGCGCATCTGTTGATACTCGAGCAGGCGTCGTACGAGCTCGGCGCGCGGATCCTCCCACTGCTCCTCGTCGCCGCGCGGGAGGAGCATCTGCGCCTTGATGCGCAGGAGTCGCGCGGCCATCTCGAGGTATTCCGCCGCCTCGTTGAGCCCGAGAGTGCGAATGCGTACGACGAACTGCTCGCAGATGCGCGCGATCGGGATGTCGTAGATATCGAGCTGCTCTTCGCGAATGAGCGAGAGCAGCAGGTCGAGAGGACCCGAGAACGACGACAGCTCGACGATGAAGCCTCCGCCCGCCTCGAGGGTCGCGGCCGCGGCGCTTGCAGAGGGAGCGAACGTTTCCGGCACGTAAGTGGGTGTGGAGGTCACGCGACGCTCAGGCTAGCCAGAGGGAAAGCGACGGCAGCTTGTACGGATCGGCGAGACGAAGCAGCAGCTCGCCGAATGAAAACGCAGGAGCGAGCCAGGTGTTGAGAAGCGTACCACCGAAACTGAGCAACAGCACGAGAATGACGATGCCGTAGCGGCCGACCTGTTGATACCACACCGCCAGGCGAAGCGGCAGCAGGTATTTCACGACGTGCGATCCGTCGAGCGGCGGAATGGGAATCAAGTTGAAGGCGAGCAACAGCAGGTTGATGCGGACCGCGGTGACCATCATTGCTTGCATGATGGCGAGCGTCGTCTCCAATCCCGACAATCCGCGTCCAAGCAATCCGGCGACGATGAAGACGATGACCGCGGCGAGCGCGATGACCAGGTTCGCGGTGACGCCCGCGAGCGAGACGATGATGTCGCCGCGCTTGAAATTCCGATAGTTGCGCGGATTCACGGGGACCGGTTTCGCGCCGCCGAGAATGATCTGCCCCTTGCTCGAGATCGCGAGCACGAGCGGCAGAATCACCGTCATGAACGGGTCGATGTGCTTGACCGGATTCCAAGTGAGACGACCGAGGCTCAGGGCGGTGGTGTCCCCCTGTTTGAGTGCCGCGTAGCCGTGTGCGTACTCGTGCGCGATGACCGAGAACAGCAGCACCGGCGCAGCCATCAACACATCTTGGATATGCAACGTCGGCAGTCGGGAGCGGGTTGGCGGTCGCCGGCCCGGAAGTGAGATGGCTCCGAGCGCGGGCCTTCGGTCCCGCGCGTAAGGTAGTAGTGCGTGAGGGAGGTGTCAAAGCATTATCGCGCCTTGACTTTCGCGTTGTTGAAGTCTAGCTTCAACCCCTCGCCGGAGCACCGTTGTTTCACTGGATTTGGAGAGTCGTTTTCGTGCCGAATATCGCGTCCGCCAAGAAGAACATGCGCAAAACCCGCGCGGCCACCGTGCGCAACCGTGCGCAACGAGCCGCCCTGCGGACGGCGGTCAAGAAAGCGGCGGCGCCGGGAGCCACCCAGGCCACGAAAGTCGCGGCCGTAAAGCTCCTCGATCGCGCGGCGCGAAAGGGCCTCATTCATCGCAACACAGCCGCGCGACGCAAGAGCGCGATCGCGAAAGCCGGGTAGCGAGGGACTCCCGAAGTCCGAGAACTGCCGAAGTCCGAAACTGCCCAAGTCCGAAACCGCCGAAAACCGAAACGGCCGGACTCCGAAGAACGACGCAACTGCGCGAGTCGGTATTGTGAAATGAAGAAGAGCCCGGGATCGCCGGGCTCTTTCGTTTTTCCTACACCGCCAGTCTTGTTTCACCAATCTCCGAGTTCGGCGGTGTCGGAGTTTGGCAGGTTCGGGGTTCGGGAGTCTCGCAGTCTCGGAGTTTAAAAGTCTCGGAATTTGGAAGTTTCGGTGTTCGGAAGGTTCGGCGCCGGCAGTTCTCTCTCAGAGAGCCGCGAGTTCAGCCCCACACCTCTCGCAGTACCACTCCGTCGGATAGTTCATCGCTCCACACTCGCTGCACTTGAGCGTCTTCGACTGCTCCGTCTGTCCCGACGTGCGCAGTACGATCGGCGTGTTCGACGGCACGTTGGCCGCGAGTGGGCGCTCGACGCGCGTGGGATCGATTCGCACGCTTTCGACCAGTTGCTCCTGCGACGCACGGCCTCGCAACGGCACGTTGGCGCTTCCCACGTCGCGCGCGCGCGGCGGGGCCGGTGCTGTGGCGGACGCCGCTGGTCCATTGCCCTCGGGACCGACGACACCGCGCACGAACGCCATCTCGTCGAAGCGTCCATCGGGCGTGCGCAGTTGCCCGCGATCCGGCGGCGCCGGCTCGGTGGACGGGATGATTGGTTCGGCGCGCTCCGTCTTCGCGGCGGCCGACACGGCTGCGACCGCCGGAGCCGGCGGTGCGGCGGCCGGCGCGTGCACGGGCGCGGGACGCGGCGGCGCCGGCGGCGGCGGCGGACTGATCGGTGCCGCGGCGCGCGGAGGCGCGGCGGCAGGTGCCGGGGCCAAGGCTGGCGCCGGCATTTTCGGAAGACCGAGTGGCGGCGATTCGAGCGGTGTAGACGGTTGGCCCGGCGGCGTCGCGAAAGGCTTCAGCTCCAAGAGCGCGTCGAGCTCGCCGATTCGAGCCGACAGACCTGTCTTTTCGCCAACGAGTTGCTTGAGCGCATCGTCAACGGCCTTGAAGGCCGAATCGGCCTCGCCACCCTCGAGCTCGCCGACGTGCTGTCGCAGCTCGAGCTCCGCGCGCTCGTCGCGGCGAAGTTGCTCTTCGGCCTCGAGCAGCGAACGGCGCGAGTGAAGGCTCGATCGCTCTTCGTTCACTGCCTGGCGGTGGACGGCCAGCTCTTCGTCGACGCGCTCCAACCGCCCGGTGTAGTCGGCTTTCACGCGCTCGAAGACGTGCTGCGGCGTGGTGTCTCGCCGAGCGTCGAGCGCCTGCAGCCACTTTTCGTATTTGCGGCGTTCGGTCAAAAGCGCCGGCAGTTCCTGTAGCGAGCGATTCGTATCGGTCATCGATGATCCTCGTGCCGCGAGCGAAGGGCGTCTACGTCGGCGACATTCAACTCCCGCACTCTGCCAACCGCGCGCGCCGCAAGCAGAATTCGCGCGGCGTGTTCGAGACTCTCCATTCTATGATGCGCCTCGGTCAGGGTCGCGCCGAGGGTCGTGGCTCCATGGTTGGCCAGCAAGAACGCGTCGTGGTGATCCAGATACGGTTCCAGCGCATCCGCCAACGCGTCGGTTCCGGGCGTGGCGTACGGCACCAGGGGTACCGCACCCATCTGCAAGATAACTTCCGGCAGCACGGGCGCCATAAAAGATTCGCCGGCCACCGCGAACCCGGTCGCTGTGGGCGGATGCGCGTGCACCACGGCCCTCACGTCCGAGCGCCGTGCGTAGATGCGGAGATGCATCGCAAGCTCGCTGGAGGGCGACAGGGTGCCGTCGAGCACCGCCCCCTTGTCATCGACGACGACCAGGTGCTCGGCGGTCACAATCCCCTTGGACAACCCGCTCGGCGTGACGAGAATCGAGCCGTCCGAGAGGCGCGCCGACACGTTACCGTCCGGACCCGCGATGAGCCCGCGCTCGTAGAGGCGGCGGCACACGCCGACGATCGCTAGCGCCAGCGCGTCGCGATCGCGCGCGCTCACTATCCCCTCGCTTTCCCCGCCCTCGCGGGCGCCGGCGCCGCGCCGTGCACGACGCGGCCGCCCACCAAGGTCCACCGCACGCGCCCGCGGAGCGTTTTCCCCGCGTACGGCGTGTTGCGCCCCTTCGACTTGAACGCCGCCGGATCGACCGTCCACTCGACGTCGGGATCGAACACCGTGATGTCGGCGACGCCGCCGCGACGCAGCGTGCCGCCGGGCAGCTTGAAGATGCGCGCCGGAGCACACGACATCTTCTCGACGAGCGTCGGCAGGTCGATGCGCTGTTGCGCGACGAGCCAGGTGAGGTTCACCGCGAGCGCCGTCTCGAGACCGACGATGCCGTTGGGCGCGTCCGAGAACTCGCGCTCCTTTTCGTCGTAGTGGTGCGGCGCATGATCGGTCGCGATGAGATCGATCGTCCCGTCGCGCACCGCTTCCTGAATCGCGGCGACGTCGTCCGCCGTGCGCAGCGGCGGGTTCATCTTCGCGTTCGTGTCGTAGTCGCCGACCGCTTCCTCGGTGAGCGACAGGTGATGCGGGCAGACTTCAGCCGTCACGTTGATGCCGCGCTCTTTTCCCCACCGAATGAGCTCGGCCGATCCGCGCGTGCTCATGTGGCAGAGATGGACGTGCCCCCCCGTCCGCCGCGCCAGAAGGATGTCGCGGATCGCCATGATCTCCTCGGCTTCCGACGGCACGCCCTTGAGCCCCAGGCGCGCGCTGACGATTCCCTCGTTCATCGCGCCGCCTTTGGCGAGCGTCGGCTCCTCGCAGTGATCGGCGACGGGAATGCCGAACGTGCGCGCGTACTCGAGCGCGGTCCGCATGAGGTGCGCGCTCACCACCGGCCGGCCGTCGTCGCTCACCGCCACCGCGCCGGCCGATACCATTTCTCCAAACTCGGCGAGCGACTCGCCTTTTTGGCCGACGGAGATGGCGCCGATCGGGTAGACGCGCGCCGCGTTCGCGCGCTGCGCTTGGCGGATGATGAAGCCGACCGCGGCTTGATTGTCCGTGACGGGATCGGTGTTCGGCATCGCGCACACCGCGGTGAATCCTCCCGCCGCTGCCGCGCGCGCGCCGGTCGCGATCGTCTCGACTTCCTCGCGCCCAGGCTCGCGCAGGTGGCAGTGCACGTCGACGAACCCGGGCGACACGACGAGGCCGGAACAGTCGAGGGTCTCGAGTCCGTCCCGCCCGTCGGCCTCGTTGCCGGCGCGCGGTCCGATCGCGGCGATCTCGCCGTCGACCACCAGCACGTCTCCCGTGGCATCGAGCGACTGCGTCGGGTCGATGATCCGCCCGCCGCGGAGGAGAAGCGCGTTGCTCACCGCTCGCCTCCTTTTTTCGCCGCTTCCGCCAGCTCCGGCCGTCCGCCCGAGAGGAGATAGAGCACGGCCATGCGCACCGCGACGCCGTTCGTCACTTGATCGAGGATCACGCTGAACGGACCGTCGGCGACGTCGGAATCGATCTCGACGCCGCGGTTCATCGGTCCGGGGTGGAGGATGAGCACTTCGCGCTTCGCCGCTTCGAGACGCTCGCGAGAAACGCCAAAAACTCTGTTGTACTCGCGAAGGGAGGGTATATACCCCGCGGTCATGCGCTCGAGCTGAAGACGAAGGACGTTCAACGCATCCGCCCACTCGAGCGCCGTCTCGACGCGGTCGAACACCGTCACGCCGAAGTCGTCGATCGCGCTCGGCAGCAGCGACCGCGGGCCGCAGACGGCGACCTGCGCGCCCATTTTGGTCAACCCCCAGATGTTCGACCGCGCGACGCGCGAGTGCAGCACGTCGCCCACGATGCACACCTTGAGTCCTTCGAGGCGCTTGAAGTGGTCGCGCAGTGTGAGCATGTCGAGCAGTCCCTGCGTCGGATGCTCGTGCGTCCCGTCGCCGGCGTTGATGACGTTCGACTCGATGCGGTCGGCGAGGAACCGCGCCGCGCCCGAGGCGGCGTGCCTGATGACGACCATGTCGATCCGCATCGCCTCGAGATTGCGCGCCGTGTCGACGAGCGTTTCACCTTTGCTCACGCTCGATCCGGACGCCGCGACGTTCACGGTGTCGGCCGACAGCCGTTTCTCCGCGAACTCGAACGACACGCGCGTGCGTGTCGACGCCTCGAAGAACAGATTCACGATCGTCGCGCCGCGCAGTGTCGGCACCTTCTTGATCGCGCGCTCGCTGATTTCCTTGAACGGCTCGGCGGTGTCGAGAATCAACCGGATTTGCTCACCGCTGAGCGGCTCGAGTCCCAGAAGATCCTTGCCGAGCGGATGCGTCACACCGTGTCCTCGCGCTGAGCGATGACGACGCCGTTCTTGCCGTCGATCTCTTCGACCAGAACGTCGACGCGCTGCGACGCGGGGGCCGAAATCTTCTTGCCGACGATGTCGGGTTGGATGGGCAGCTCGCGGCCGCCACGGTCGATCAAGACGGCCAAGGCGATTCGCCGGGGCCTTCCGAAATCGGCCAGCTCGTCGAGCGCGGCGCGGATCGTTCGGCCCGTGTAGAGGACATCGTCGACGATCACCACGCACTTGCCGTCGATGTCCACCGGGATCTCGGTCTGTCCGACGACCGGCCGCGGACCGACGGTTTGGAGATCGTCGCGGTACAGCGTGATGTCGAGTGCGCCTCGGGCGACGTCGGCCTTCTCACGCTCGCGGATCGTGGAGACGATTTGCGCCGCGAGCTGGACTCCGCGGCGCTGAATGCCGACGATGACGAGATCGTCGGTCCCCTCGTTCAATTCAACGATCTCGTCGGCCATCCGCCGAACGGTTCGGTCGAAGGCCCTCGCGTCGAGGACGGTGGTCTGTTTTGGCGGCGCGGCCATCGGGAGCACAATATAGAAGGGTCGGGACGCGATAGAAGGCCCGGTCCGGCTGTCACCCGAACGACAGGTCCGTCATCCCCGGGCGGCCGTACATTGAGTTCGACTCTCATCCGCCCACCACCGGAGTCGTCTCATGCGCTCGATTGTCGCCGTTCTCGCGCTCGGTGCCGTCGCGACGCTCCACGCGCAGGCCGCGGGGCCATACCAGATCTCTCATACTTATCCCGTCGGCGGGGACGGCAGTTGGGATTATCTCGTCCCCGACCCGGCCCACCACCGCGTGTTCATCGGCCGGCAGAACCGCGTGATGGTCGTCGACGAGAACGACGGCAAGCTCCTCGGCCAAGTGGCCGGCATCGACGGCGCGCACGGCACCGCGATCGCCGAGAGGTCCGGGCACGGGTTCGCGACGTCGGGCAACGACAGCTCGGTCGTCATGTTCGACCTCGCGACGTACAAGGTTCTGGGGCGCGCGCACGCCGCCGAGGACGCCGACGCGGTCATTTACGACCCGGCGTCGGATCGCGTCTTCACCTTCAACGGCGACGCGCACTCGTCGACGGTCATCGACCCTGCCACCGGCAAGACGATCACGAACATCGCCCTCGGCGGCAAGACGGAGTACGGCGTCTCAGCCGGCGACGGCAAGGTCTACGCGAATCTCACGGACAACGGCGAAGTCGTGGAGATCGACGCGAAGAATCTCAACGTCACGCGGCGGTGGTCTACCGCGCCCTGCAAGAATCCCGTGGCGATGGCGATCGACGCTCGGCACAAGCGATTGTTCAGCGGGTGCCGCAGCGGCGTGATGGCGATCTCGGATTACGCCGCGGGCAAAATCGTGACGACGATCCCCATAGGCACGGGCGTGGACGGTGCGGAGTTCGATCCCGCCACCGGCGACGCTTTTGCATCGAACGCCGACGGCACACTCACGGTGATTCACGAGGACACGCCGGACACTTACCACGTGGTCCAAACGCTGCCAACCATGACCGGCTCGCGGAACATGGGGCTCGACCCGACGACGCACACAATCTTTCTCGCCGGCGCAAAATTCGGCGCCGCACCGGGGAACGCCGGCGGTCGACGAGGACGCGCGCCGATGGTCCCGGGTTCGTTCGTCGTGCTGGCGGTCGAGAGGACTCCCTAGGACGAAGGAGCCACCGGCGGCACGCGACGGTCTTCGGGTGTCCGTTCTTGGGATTGAAGGGGAAAGAATGTGACGGCGAGTGGCGCCTGACTCACCCGGGTCGTCCCGTGAGTGGTAGCTGCCAGAACCCACCCGCGACCCGTTCTCCTGCCAGTGCGCCTCTCCGGTTCCGACCTTCGCATCGCCGTCCGCTCGTTCGCGCGCCACCGCGGCTTCAGCATCGTCGCTGTCGTCTCGCTCGGCTTGGCGATCGCGCTCAACACGACGATGTACAGCGTCCTCGACGCGATGATCAATCCGCGCGTCGACGTGTCGCATCCCGAAGAGCTCTACTCCCTCAGCGTGTGGGGCGATCGGTTCGGAAAGATCACGCTTCAACAGCGCGCCGATATTCTCGGATCGGCATCCGGCATTCTGACAGCGACCGCAAGCTACCAAGGGGGCGCCTTCCGCGAGCCGGCGATGCTCGAGCATGGACACCGGTTGCGGCGCGGCGGAGTCGCGCAGGTATCGCCAAACATCTTTCGCTTTCTTGGCATCCGGCCGACCGAGGGTCGAGCCTTCACCGACGCCGACTACACCGATTCGTCTTCGCCCGTCGTGATCAGCACGGCGGTCGCGGGTGGACTCTTCCCGTTCGAGTCGTCGGTCGGGTCGACGATCAGCATCGACGGCGTGTCGCACCCGATCATCGGCGTCATCGATCGCGCGTCGCAGGTGCCGGGCGATCAGTTATCGGTGTGGATGCTCCCGCCACCGACCGTTCCGCTGAGTGCCCTGCCAGCAAACATCGCGCGCCTGCGCCCTGGGCTCACGCTCAAGCAGGCGCAGCCCACGATCGACGAGCTCTCGCACCGATTCGGCCTTCTCGCCGCGGCGGCCGGTGAGCCGCTCAAGGGCGCCGGCTTCCTGCTCAGGCCGATCGAGTACCGGCAATTTCATTTCGCCGGTTTTCACTTCGCGCTGATTGGCGCCGTGCTCGCGGTCTTGCTCATCGCCTGCGCCAATCTCGCGAATCTGCAGCTCGCGCGCGGTCTCGGGCGCAGCCGAGAGCTGGCGCTGCGAACCGCGCTCGGCGCGACGCGCCAGGACATCATCGCTCAGCTGCTGCTGGAGAGCTCGTTGCTCGCCGTGGCGGGGTTGACGTTCGGCTTGGTCGCGACGCTCTGGGCGAACAAGCTGCTCGAGGCGCACATTCCCCCAAGCGTCGCCGACTTCGTCGTGGCGCCGCAGACGAGCTGGCGCATGTTCGCGTTCGGGATCGTGGCCTGCGTCGTCTGCGTGGTCATCATCGGCCTCGTCCCGGCGCTTCACGTGTCGCGCGCCGACCCGAACGAGCTGCTCAAATCGGGCGCGGGGACCGGCGCGAACGCGCGTAACCGCCGCAAGTACTCGCTCATGATCATGGTCGAGATGGGGCTGGCGCTCGCCGTGTTGAGCGGGACGGCGCTCGTCGTGCGAAGCGCGTTCGTCTTTGATTCGTACGAGACCGGCTTCGATCTCAAGCCGCTGTCGGAGGCATGGGTCTTCAACCGCGCTCCTCACGTGAGCAAGCGATACGTGGACGCGGAGAACGAAGTTCTGAGTTTGATCGCCAGCGTCCCCGAGATCGCCAGCGCGGCGGTTCGATCCTTCGACTTCATGAAGGACAATGGGATCGCGGCCGTCGACGTGCACGGTGACAAGCGCGCCTATCAGGCGCTCCGCAAAGGCTACGACGTGGTGTCGCCCGGCTATCTGCGCACGATGCAAATCCCGATCATCGAGGGCCGCGATTTCCTCGATGGCGTCGGGTCGACGGGCGAATTGATCATCGACAAACAGACCGCGATGTACCTCTGGCCCGACGGCCACTGGATCGGAAATCAGATCAAGCTCGGCAGCGATTCCTCCCACGCTCCCTGGGTTCGCGTCGTCGGCGTCGCCGGACAGATCCGCAACTACGTCAATCAGCACGACGTCGACAACCCGCACGCGCCGCCGCCGCACTCGCTCGGGGCGATGTACTACCGGCCGGCGGCGACGGACTCGTTTGTCGCCAGCAAGTTCGGGTACACGGCGAACGTCATTGTTCGTGCGCGGCGCGATGCCGAACACATGCCCCTCAACGTCCGCCGCGCGTTCGCCAAGCTTCCTGCGTCGTGGACAACGAACGTGGAAACGATGGAAGACGCGATGGGACTCCTGCGGCTTCGCGAGAGCCACGACTTCGTGGCGGACATCTTCGAGCTGTTCACCCTGCTGGCGCTCGGTCTCGCGGCGCTCGGCATCTACGGCGTCGTCGCGCACTCCGTCGCCGAGCGCAAGCGCGAGTTCGGCGTCCGCATCGCGCTGGGCGCGGACACCCGTCACATCCTTCGCGCAGTTCTTCGCGAAGGCAACGCGGTAGCGCTGGGTGGAATCGCGGTCGGTCTGCTCTGCACGAAGTACACGATGAACTGGCTGTACGCCTTCTCGTTCGACGGCGATCAGTACGACGCGCCCCTCTTCGCCGCGATGGGCGCGGTCCTCTTCACCGTCGCGATCGTCGCGGCAGTCGTTCCCGCGCTCAAAGCGACGCGTATCGATCCAGTCGAATCGATGCGATCGGAGTAGGCCGGTCTCAGCGACCCAGAAGCGCCGCGTACACCTCTGACGGGAGTCGTGCCGCCAAGTCGGCCGTGTTCGGGATCTGGTTGATCATGAATACGACCGTGAGCTTCTCCTTCGGGTCCACGAACGCGATCGTGCCGTAGCCTCCGCGCCAACCGAACGTCCCGACCGACTTCGGCCCATCCGCGCCGAGGCTGTCGATCGTGTAGAAGCCGAAGCCGAACCCCTGCCCCGGCACTCCATACCGCGCGCCAATCTGGTTGTGCGTCATGAGATCGACCGAGCGCGATGAGAGAATTCGCACGCCGCCGAGCGTGCCGCCGCCGCGGATCATCTCCAGAAACCGCGAGTAGTCGCTCGCCGTCGAGAGCAGCCCCGCCCCGCCCGCGAAGTTTTTGCGCGGGCCGTCCACGTAGTTGCCCTGTCCACGCGGCCCATCGGGCGCGCGAGCGGCGTGCTTCGTGGAATCGCTCGCGTAGACCGCGACGAGCCGCGCGCGCATTCCGGCAGGCAGGAAAAAATACGTCTCGTTCATGCCGAGCGGTGCGGTGATCCGATCGTGGACGTACTTGTCGAGCGGCATGCCGGCCGCGCGTTCGACGACGCATCCCAGGATGTCGAGGTTGTACCCGAATACCCAACGCTCCCCCGGCTGCGCGACGAACGGGAGGGTGCCGAGCCGCTCCATCGTCGCGCAGGCCGGTTCATCCTTGTCCGCTGTGTACCACCCGAGCCCAGCGCCCGCGCCGGGACCCAGCGCCTTGGCCGCGTAGCGGGCCGCGACCTGCGGCTCGAGTCCGTACGAGATCCCGGCCGTGTGGGTGATGAGATCTCGTATGATGATCGGACGGCGCGCGGGCATGAGGGTGCGGCCGCTGTCCCCCGGCGCGTCGCTCGCGACGAATGTCTTCGCGTAGGTCGGCAGCCAGCGCGACACCGGATCGTCGATCGACAGCTTGCCCGCCTCGGCGAGCTGCAGGATCGCCACCGACGTCACGGGCTTGGATTCCGACGCGATGCGGAAGATTGCGTCGGCGGTCATCGGCCGCTTCGCTTCTCGGTCCGCCCACCCCACGGCCCTTTCATGGACGACTTTGCCGTCGCGCAACACGAGCACGACCGCGCCGCCGATCCGGTTCGAGTCGACGTAGCTCTGCAGAAAGCGGTCGATGCGCGAGTGGTCCTGGGCGGCAACCGTTCGCGCTGGCGACAGCATGAGGCCGGCGACGAGCGCCGCCGCTGTGATTCGCGACGGCGGGGTGAAGCGCGCGACACGCGTCGGAACGGCACTCATCAAGCGCCTCCTCTTTGGGAGCGGCGTTAAGTCGTGGCTGCCGTCCTTGGTCAAACGGTCCCGGCGAGCGGGACCGCACAACGGTCGTTCTGATTATACACGATTTCGGCCGACGCCACGCGCGCCCGGCCGAGTGGGAATCAGAGAACCGAATCGCTTGGAGAGAAAGCGCCACTCGAGCATGGCGGCGAATCCGCTCAACACCATGCTGCCGCTGAGGTAGTACACCGCTTCGAGCGCGATGCGCGTGGGATTGTACTCGGCGAACGTTCCGCCCATGACGGCGTTCCCGGCGGCCAGACTGGCGCCCAGTACCATGCCGACGTGCAACACACGCTCTTCTATGAACAGATGGCGACCTAGCCGCCGGGCGTCCTGCCACGCCTCGCGATCCATCTCGTCATTCGACACGCAGGCGAGGAAGGCAGCAACCATGCCCTTGCCTGCGTCTTGGGCGGGTACCCTTCCCGCTCCGGCCGCCTTCGTCAGTGGATCAGCGCGTACATCAGATAGTTGACGCCGAGCTTGTACGCCTCGTTCGACTCGTCGATCGGGCGAAACCCCGACGCCGAGTATTCCCAGTAGTTCGAGAGGTCGGTGTTGAAGTTGATCATCACCATCAGGCGCTTCGTCCGATCGTTGCCCGCGAAGACTCCCTTGAAGACCGGCGGCCCGTAGTCATAATACTGCTTTACAATATCGAATGATGGAATGTCAAAGAACGAATGAAAAATCGGGTGGGACAGCTCCATGTCGATCGGATGAAGCCCCGGCAGCACGAGGCCGAGCATGGCTTCGAGGTTGGTCCACCCCGATTGCCCGCGCCGTGTGTCCTCCCGCGAGTCGTCGATGATCAGGAAGCCGCCCTTGAGCAGGTATTTCCGCAGCGCCCCGACTTCCTTCTCGTTGAGCGTCAGGTAGCCGCCCTCGACGAGGAAAGCCACGGGGTAGCGAAACAACGCCGGATCGTCGATCGCGATGACGTTGGTCGCGTCGAGATGCGGGCGAAGCGTGCTGATGTCGGCCGTGATCTTGAGCAGGTTCGACTCGGCCGTCCCGTGATCCGTGTACCCGTAGCCGTGGGCCCACGACGGCTCGCCGCGATAGTAACACTGCCCCGGGCCACCGGTGTATTTGAGTCGCGCGAACGTGAACCGGCCGTCGTACGGGATGTTGTAGATCGGCGGGTCCGGGCAGAGGTAGCCGCTGAACCCGTTGCGTTGGCCCGTCGCCGGCGGCGTCGCGGCAAACAGCAGCAGTGTCGCCGTCGCGGCGACGATCCGTCTATTCACAGACCGCGGTTCTCCGGAGATACGTCGTGAGCGCCGCGTTGGTCACGTCGCGGATTCTCGCCGAGACCGCGGGGTGATGGATCTCGGCCAGAACGCGGTCGGTCAGCGGGCCGAGGAAGCGCGCGTACTTGGAGAGCGACGTCTGATCGTCGGCGTCGATCGCGGCGCGCACCGCTTGTACCGTCGCCGGCGGGAACAGCTCCAAGCGTCCGACGAAGACCCTCGCGACTCGCGTCGGCGCCGGCGTGATGTCCAGCGGAAGAACGTCGTCCACCATGTGCCGCGGCATGATGTAGAACACGCGCAGCCCGTCCTCGAACCACGAGTCGCGCCATGTCTCCACCATCGCCGAAGCTTCCTTGGCGGTGAGTCCCTGCGCGGCGAGCGTCTGCTCGAGCGTGTGGCGCAGTCCGTCCATGGTTCCGTCGAGCGCGGGCGGCACCGACAGCAGGTCGCCGCCGATCAACCCCAGGACGCGGTATCCGAGCTTCGCGCCGCGCCGTTCGAAGAGAATGGTTGCCGGGATTTCGTTCGCCGAGAGATTCTTCAGCAGAACCCGACCGTCGCTCTCGAACGACGCGCCGAGCGGAACGTCGAAGTCGGCGACGCCGCGATAGAAGAGGAAGCGCTCGCGCGCTCCGCCCACGGACAAGGGCGCGGCATCGGTGCTTCTGGCCGCGTAGTACCGCGACTCGACGCGCTCGGTCGGGAACACCGGCGCGGCCGTCGGCGTCACCCGCACCGCCGGCCAATCGATCACGCCGGTCGTCGCCGCATCGTGAAGCGTCGCCGCGCTCACGGCTCCTTGTGAAACGGTGGCCGGTGGAAACCACTCGGTCATCAACCCGTGATGGAAGC
>Ga0157372_10002210_pt1 | contig 21129 bp, 24 predicted proteins | sample C55metaG_FD_115307 | JGI IMG/M metagenome (GOLD analysis project Ga0157372, IMG submission 115307) | Corn rhizosphere microbial communities from Kellogg Biological Station, Michigan, USA - C5-5 metaG | ecosystem: Host-associated > Plants > Roots > Rhizosphere > Soil | place: USA: Michigan... | reverse complement strand
TAGGTGCCCTGCAGGATGCCCTGGGTGCCGATGTAGATCCACGAGCCGGCCGTCATCTGCCCGTACATCATCAGGCCCTCGGCCTCGAGCTTGCGGAAATGCTCCCAATTCGCCCAGTCACCAACAAGATTCGAGTTCGCGATCAGCACGCGCGGCGCCCACTCGTGGGTGCGGAACACCCCGACGGGCTTGCCGGACTGCACCAGCATGGTCTCGTCGGCCTCCAGGCCGCGCAGCGTCCGTACGATCGCGTCGAACGCCTCCCAGCTTCGGGCGGCCCGGCCGGTGCCGCCGTAGACCACCAGATCCTCGGGGTGTTCGGCGACCTCGGGGTCGAGGTTGTTCATCAGCATCCGCAGCGCGGCCTCCTGCGGCCAGCCCTTACAAGACAGCTCGGTTCCGCGAGGGGCCTGGACGAGGCCCGCGGTGGAGGTCATGTTGCTCTCTTTTCCCTGGTCAAAACTCTGTGATGCTTCCAGAACACCGCACCGGCGCCCGTTGCGGAAGTGCCAATCCCGGGATAATGTCTCGTATCCGAGACGGAAGGGAGTTATCCATGTCCAGTACGTCACCAGCGGTCGGGCGGGCCCTCGATGTGCTCCTCCATCTGGCATCCCGCCCGGGGCCGGTGCAGGGCTCGGCGTTGATCCGAGAAATCGGCATGCCGCGATCGTCGGCCTATCACCTGCTCGAAGTGCTCATCGACCGCGGCTTCATCGTGCATCTACCGGATCAGCGTGCCTACGCGCTCGGCTTCTCCGCATTCGAGGTCGGTTCGGCGTATCTGCGCCATGAACCGCTCGAGCACATCGCCCGGCCGATACTCAAGCGGTTGGTCGCGGCCGTCGGCGAGACAGCCCATCTCGGAATCCTTTACGGCGCTGAGAGCGTCTACCTGCTCAAGGAGCTACCGCAGACCGCCGGCGTCCCGGTCACGCTCGTCACCGATGTGGGCGTGCGATTGCCCGCGCACCTGACGGCGAATGGCAGATCGATCCTCGCGCACCTCTCCGCGGCTCAGGTCAGGGCGCTCTTCCCGTCGTCGACGTCGTTCATCCACCGCACCGCGCGTGGACCCAATTCCCTTGCGGAGCTTCGCCGAATCCTTCAGGCCGAACGCGCGCAGGGATGGGCGGAGGAGGCGGGGATGATCACCGAGGGCCTGCAGTCGGTGGCGGCGTGTGCGTTCGACCATGCGGGGCGTCCGGTTGCGGCGTTCAGCGCGACCCGTCGCGAGGACCGGCCGAACACGAGTCTGGCCATCTTGGTCGACGCCGTCCGCGGGGCGGGGCGTCAACTGACCCAAGCGTTGACCGGACGCGCACCCGACGGGTGGTTCTGATCCCCGGCGAGCAGACGGAGAAACGTACGATTCGCCCCCGATTCACACGCTTCTGTGTCTGTTTGCGAGGGGAAGTAATCATGTACCATCTGGTACATGATTACTGATAGCGGCGTCGAGATCGAGGCGCCTGCCGGTGTCGTCTGGGACGTGTTCAGCGACGTGGAGCGCTGGCCCGAATGGACCGCGTCGGTCACCCGGCTCGTCGCGCTCGATGGGCCAGGGCTCGCGGTCGGCAAGCGGTTCGAGATCAAGCAGCCGCGGATGCCGAAGCTGGTCTGGGAGATCACCGAGCTGACACCTGGTTCGTCCTGGACCTGGGTACAGCGCTCACCGGGCGGGATGACCGTGGCGCGCCATGACGTCATCCAGGAATCTGACAGGCGAACCCAGGTTCGGCAACAACTCGACCAGCGCGGGCCGGTCGGCTCGATCGTGGGCTTGCTGATGCGTGGAATGACAAGGCGCTACCTCGAATTGGAGGCGGCGGGCCTCAAGGCCCGAAGCGAGCAGCGGCGCGTCGATGGCTCGGGCGCCTGACCTCGAGCGGCGGCAGGAGCTGCTCGACGCGGTGGTGAAAGAAGTCGCGGCGCGTGGCATCGGTGACCGGTCGCTGCGCGACGTCGCCGCGGCGGTCGGCACGAGCCACCGAATGCTCCTGCACCACTTCGGCTCTCGGAACGAGCTTCTGCTGGCGATAGTCGACGAGGTCGAGCGTCGTCAGAGAGCCTTGCTGCCCGAGTTGCCGACCGAGCCAGCCGCGGCAATTGCGGCTACGTGGGCCAACCTTCGCCAGCCGGAACTGCGGTCGTTCGAGCGGCTGTTCTTCGAGTGCTACGCCCGCGGCGTCCAGGGCGAGCAGCCGTTCGCGCGCATGCTGCCGGGCGCCGTCGAGGCGTGGCTCGCCGACGCCGCGACGACCGATCCGGCGCTGGTCCGACTCGGGCTGGCCGTGATGCGCGGCCTGCTGCTCGATCTGGTCGCTACCGAGGACTGCACCGGTGTCGATGCGGCGGCCCAGGCCTTCGTCGGCCTGGTTCGGCGGGCAGGCGCTTAGCCGCCCGAACTGGAGCTGGACGCGGCAGCCGCTGCGGCTGCGGCGGCCGCCTTGCCCTCGGGACTCGCTGCCGAATTACCGGGTGTGGTGGCCGTCGCGATCCCCGCTTCACAGTTCAGCGACACCAGCATCTCGTTGCTCGCCGACCCACTGCTGTTCTCCGGCGGCTGCACCGTGCGCTTCTGCGCCCGGGTCACCACGCAGTCGGGCCATGCCTTCTGGTCGCCGACAACCGTCTCGACAACGGGTTTGAGGCCGGCGCTACTCAGCGCGCTCTGAGCGTCGGAGTATTTCTGTCCCGTCACGTCGGAGCCGGCCGCGGCCGCCACGCCGCTTGCCGAGATGGCAAGTGCCACAAGACTCGCTGCGGCAGCGCCCACACCCAGGGCAGGCCGAATGCAGTTCATCAGGAGCCCGCCTTGATCGGTGGCACCGCTACGGTGGTCGGCTCCACCGACAGAGGCGTCGTGAACGTGGCGGTCGCACCCATGGTCATGGCCGACTGAGACGGCTGGACATAAACCGAGTTGGTCGGTGCATCACCCGATCCGGCCAGTGTGCTGGCATGTCCCGAGCCACCGTCGTCAAGCACCACGGTCAAGACACCGCCTCCGATTACTGCTGCTGCTGCGCACGCAGCTCCCACCAACTTCACAACGCGGCGACCTGTCGGTGCTGGATTCGTGTTCATGTTGGGATAGTTGCGCGCTCACCGTAGGGATTACTGGAACGCGTCTGTGAGCTGTCTGATTTACGCACCCGTCATAGTCGGTTTTTTCAGCGTTCATACGTTTAGCCCACAGGAATCACGGGGTAGTCCCACGCGCTCGGGGGTCAATTCTGACCAGCGCTCCGCGCACGGCGTGGATGCACCGATCGAAGGAGTCACATATGAAGCTGAAGCGAACCGCGACCAAAGCAACGCTGATGGGTGCCATGAGCATTGCGGCGGCGGGGTTCGGCGCAGGGTTGGCGCACGCTGATCCGCCGTTCCCGACGCCGCCACCGTGGCCAGTCCCGTCGTCTGGAATACGGACCTAAACGCGTGGGGTGTCTGGTGGAACGGTAGCTTCCAGACGCTGCAACCATTGCAAGGGAATGGTCGCCCTGCCTGCGCAGAGCGACCTTTCTGTGTTCAGTCCCGGTGCAATCGCGCCCGCACGGATGCCGCGCTGTCGCTGGCGAGCACTTCCTGTGCGAGCCGTTGCGCCTCAGCGGTGTCGACAGCGCGAACCGCCTCCTTTGTGGCGGGAATCGCCGGGGGAGTGACGGACAGCGAATCGACGCCCATCCCGAGCAGCGGCGCAACAGCGCGCTCGTCGGCCGCGAATTCGCCGCACACCGACACCGACGCCTTGCCTGCAGCTCCCTGACAGGTAGCCCGAATCAGTTGCAGCAGGCCTGGATCGAATGTGTCGCCGATCGGCGCGACCGCATCGTTGTTGCGATCGGCCGCCAGAGTGTACTGCGTCAAATCGTTGGTGCCGATGGACAAGAAGTCGACGTGGCGCGCGAATGCAGCGGCCTTGAGTGCGGCCGCAGGCACCTCGACCATCATGCCCACTTGCAATCCGGCGGGGCGGCCACGACCGCCTGCCTGGCCGATCGCCGTGTCCAAAAGCTCACGCGCGGCGAACAGTTCGTCGAGCGTGGCGATCATTGGAAACATCACGCTGACCGGTGTCTGCTGCGCCAGCCGGACCATGGCCAACAATTGCTCGGCCAGCAGATCTGGGTGCGCCAGCGACAGCCGGATGCCACGAACACCGAGGTATGGGTTCGCTTCGGCAGGCGACGGTAGGAAATCCAGTGGCTTGTCGCCACCGACATCCAAGGTCCGCAACGTGATTCGCCGTCCGTCGAGGGACTCGGCTATCTTGCGGTACACGGCGAACTGCTCCTCGACGTCCGGTGCGTCCTGACGCCCGAGGAACAAGAACTCGGTGCGAACCAGGCCGGCGAGATCGGCGCCGTGGGCCGCCGCCGCGCGGGCGTCGTCCACCGAGCCGACGTTCGCGCCGACCGGAATCGTGACGGCGTCGCGGGTGACCGCGGGCTCTGCGGCGCGGGCGCGTGCGTGGCCCTGTCGCCGCGCAAGCGTGGCGACCCGCTCGGCAAACTCCTGACGGACATCCTGTGCCGGGTCCACGATGAACTCGCCCTGACCGCCGTCCACCGCGACGATCGTGCCGTCCGGAATCGACAGCACGGTCGGGCCGGCTGCGACGATCACCGGAATCCCCTTCGCCCGCAACAAGATCACGTTATGCGCGTGCGGGCTGCCGAACGCCAGCAACACCGCCGCCACCCGCGAAGGATCGAGTTCTGCGGCCTCTGCGGGCGTCAAGTCGGCCGCAATAACCACGCCCGTCGGGCCCGCCGAGTGCTCGCCGCCGCCCAGCATCGCGCGCAGCACCTGATCGCCGACCGCGCGAACGTCGTCGGCGCGCGCCCGCAAGTACGGATCGGGCACCGCGGCGAACTCAGCGGCCAGGTCCTGCACAGCCGCCGACCAGGCTGAGATTGCGGACAGCCCGCCGTCGATGCGGGTGCGCACGCTGTCGAGCAACGCGGAGTCGTCGAGCATAAGCTGATGCGCATCGAAGATCGCCGCCTCGGCCTCACCGATCTCGCGGGCAGTGCGCGTCCGCAGATGGCTGATCGTGCGCCGGACCGAAGCGATCGCCTTGCCGACCCGGCGCCACTCGACGGCGGGTTCGTCGGCCGGCGTGTCGGGGATGGTGATGGTGCCCGACCGCGCTGAGTGTGCTGGTCCGATTCCCAGCCCGGCTCCTGCGCCGATCGGCGCTTGACGCACCGCCTGTGCGGGCGCGGGCGCTGCCTCGCCGGGCGACTCGTCGAAGTTTCGCGCGGCCAGCGACAGAATGTGGTCGAGGGATTCGGCGGCCTGGCTGCCCGACACCCGCACCTCGACCTCGTCACCAGACCGCACGCCCAGCGTCGCGATCTTCGAAAGGCTCCCGGCGTCAACCCATTCCGACTCGGTGCGCCGATTGCGGATCCGCGCACGGGCGTCGCGGCGGCGCACCTCCTGGACCAACCGCGCGGCTGGGCGGGCATGCAGCCCGTGGGGATTCGTGACGACGAAGCTGCCGGTGAGCTCGTCGGCGTCGCGATCGACATCGGCCGCGGCTGTTGTCGGGGCCGACCCGAGATGGCCGACCTTTCCGGCGAGTGCGCCCGCGGCTTCCGCGGCCACCTCGCCTCTATCCGCTCCGTTGGCCGCGGCCACAGCCGCGACCACCAGACCTTCCACCAGGGCAGCGGGACACAGCACCACCTGCTCACGCACATCGTCGTCGAGCAGTTCGAGCGCGAGTTCGGCGGACAGCACCGCGCTGCCGAGGTCCATCAGCACGACGACGCCTGCACCCTGATCCGCCGCAGTGATGGCGTCGACGATCTGCGAAGCATCGGTCCCGAAGGTGGTGTCGTCGAGGCCTGCGGCGATCGCGATGCGGATCTGCTTGCCGTGCAACATCTCCTGGGCTAGCGCCACCGCAGCGCGGGCCAGCGCCCGGCTGTGTGAAACGACGACGAGTCCGACGGTCACAGCCTCACCCGCCTGTGGCGAAGGCCGACGCGGCCGCCGCGATCAGCATCGCCGCCGACGTGGCGCCCGGATCCATGTGGCCGACACTGCGCTGCCCGAGGTAGCTGGCGCGGCCCTTCCTGGCGACCATGGATTCTGTTGCATCGCGACCCTTTTCGGCCGCAACGGTGGCGTCGGCGAGTGCGACCGCGAGACCGCCACCTGATGCCAGCGTGGCGTCGAGTGCGTCCAGCGCAGGCGCCAGGGCGTCGAACATCGTCTTGTCACCGGCTTCGGCGCGGCCGCGCTGCACCACACCCTCGACACCGGCGCGCAACGCTTTCGCGAAGTCCACCGCGTCGACGCTCTCGCCCGCACCGAACGCACCGGCCATCCGCAGGAAGAACGTGCCGTACAGCGGACCGCTGGCGCCGCCGACCGCCTTCACCAGCGTCATGCCCACCTGCTTGCACAGCGCGGCCATATCGGCAGGGGCCGCTTCGTCCAGAGCGCCGAGCACCGCCGTCATGCCGCGGTCCATGTTGATGCCGTGGTCGGCGTCTCCGATGGCCGCGTCGAGATCGGTGAGGAATTGGGCGTTCTCACCGATCACGCGGGCGAACTCGCGAACCCAGGCCGTCAGCAGCGAGAGGTCGACGTCGGCCATTCAGCATCCCCTACGCAGCGCCGGCGTGTTGACGGGATGATCCCACAGCCGCAGCAGCTCGTCGTCGGCGCGCAGCAGCGTGACCGAGCAGCCGGCCATGTCGAGGCTGGTGATGTACGGGCCCACGAGCGAGCGGGCGATACTGACACCGGCCTTGTCCAGGATCGCGGCGAACTCCGCATACATGACGTACAGCTCGATCAGTGGGGTGGCGCCCATGCTGTTGACGAACAGGATCACGCCGTCGTCGCCCGAGAAGTCGAGGTCGGACAGCACCGGGTCGAGCATGAGTTCGGCCACCGCGCGCGCGGGTTGCATGGGCATCCGCTGCCGTCCCGGTTCGCCGTGGATGCCTATGCCGACCTCGATTTCGGTGTCGGACAGCTCGAACGTCGGATGACCGACCGCGGGCACCGTGCATGAGGTCAGCGCGACACCCATGCTGCGCGACGCGGCGTTGACCCGGCGTGCGACGTCCGCGACCTCTGACAGGCTGCGACCCTGATCCGCGGCGGCGCCTGCAATCTTCTCGACCAGAACCGTGGCCCCGACGCCACGCCTGCCCGCGGTGTAGGTGCTGTCTTGCACGGCGACGTCGTCGTCGACAACGACCGACTCGACTGTGATGCCCTCTGCATCCGCCAATTCGGCGGCCATCTCGAAGTTCATCACGTCGCCGGTGTAGTTCTTGACGATGTGCAGCACACCAGCCCCGCCGTCGACGTTCTTGGTGGCCTCCAGCATCTGGTCCGGCACCGGTGAGGTAAAAACCTCACCGGCACACGCGGCGTCGAGCATGCCCCGCCCGACGAAGCCGCCGTGCAGCGGCTCGTGCCCCGAGCCCCCGCCGGAGATCAGGCCCACCTTGCCCGAGATCGGTGCGTCGCCACGGTAGACGATCCGGTTGGTGTGGTCGATCCGCAGTTCGGGGTGCGCTATGGCCATCCCTCGCAGCGCCTCGGTGATGACATCGGCGGGATCGTTGATGAGCTTCTTCATGTCCGGGACTCCTCAGGCAGCGGTGTTGGACTCGACGGGGACGGCAGCGGGGGTCGGTGTCTCGTCGGCCCTGGTCTTGGAGATCGCGACGTAGGCGAACGCGGCGAGGACACCGGCGAGGCACTCGGCCGCGAGATAAACCGGCAACTGGCTCCATGAGACCGAGCCACCCGCGATCTGCTGGACGAGCATCGGGCCGAAGGTGCGGGCCGGGTTGATCGACGCGCCCGTGGTGGGTGCCACCGGGATGATCGCCGCGAACACCACCAGACCGATGGCGACACCGGCGAATCCCGCCGAGGCCTTGCGGTGTATCACGCCGAAGACGGTGAACACGAGAATGAACGTACCCACGAACTCGGCGAAAAAGGCCTGTACCGCACTGACATCGCCGGAATACGTCGCGACACCCAGGCCGGCGTCGCGGGCGGCCGTGCCGAGCACGCCGATGATCGCCGCCGCCCCGACAATCGCGCCTACCACCTGCGCGGCGACGTAGGCGGGCACGCGTGACCATGGGAACTTGCCGGTGGCCGCGAGTCCAAGGGTGACTGCGGGATTGATGTGGTTGCCGGAGATGTGGCCGAGTGAGTAGATCGTCGCCACCACGACGGTCGCGAACGCGAACGAGATCATGCCGAGGTCGGCCATTGTGAACGGAGCGTCCCCGTTGACGATGATCGTGGCCGGCACCGAGCCGACGCCGATGAAGACCAAGAAGGCGGTCCCGAATGCTTCGGCCGCGAGTTTCTGGGTGAGCGAAGGTTCGTCCATGACGTTCTCCTGAGACCTGGGTCCAAGCCGGCTGCCGTTTGGTGCTCGACTATCTCGGATATCATTCGATAATGTCGAATGTGATCTGGACCATACGCTTATGCTTCGGTGGGCACAAGGGCCGCTTTCGGCGGGAGGTGGACGCATGATCCAGGCCGTGGATCGCGCGCTGCGCATCCTCACGGTGCTGCAGGGCGGCCGTCGGATGAGCCTGGGCGAGATCGCAACTGCCATCGACCTGGCGCCGTCGACCGTGCATGGACTGGTGCGCACTCTGCTGGCGCACGGCATGGTCCAGCAGGAGATCGACTCCGGCCGCTACCGGCTCGGACCCGCGACGCTGCGGCTCGGAAACGTCTACCTCGACACGCTCGAATTGCGCTCGCGGGTGGCGATCTGGGCCGAGGGCCTCGCGCGGCGGACCGGCTGCGCTGTGCGCACTGCGGTGTTGCTGTTCGACGAGGTTGTGGTGGTCGCACACGAGCCCCGTCCCGACGGCACGCGTCAGATGCCCGAGGTCGGCATCGTGATCCCGGCCCATGCCAGCGCTCTGGGCAAGGCGCTGTTGGCCTTTCAATCCGACTACAAGGCGGACGACCTGCGCAGCATGACCGGGGAAACGGTTACCGATCCGGTGGTGCTGGCCGACCAGCTCGAGCAGATCCGCTCGTCGGGAATCGCGACGGAGGCCGAGGAGGCGGTGCTTGGCGAATGCGCCGCAGCCGCACCGGTTTTCGACTCCTCCGGCGAGGCGACCGGGGCCATTGGCCTTGTGGTGCCCGCGGCACGCTGGCCGCTGGAAGCCGAGGCCATCGACGCGCTGCGCGACACCGCCCGCACGGTGTCACGGGAACTCGGATCGCCGGTGTGGCCGCCGCGCCGGAATTACTAATCGAAAGGAAAGGGTCTATGAGCGTTTGGTTCGTCACCGGTGCCTCCAGGGGTTTCGGCGCGGAGATCGTCGAGAAAGCGCTTGCCGCGGGGCATTCAGTCGTCGCGACCGCCCGAGAACCGCATACCATCACCGCGCGGTTCCCCGACGCCGGCGACCAGTTGCTTCCGGTGGCGCTCGACGTGCTCGACGAGGCGCAGGCCGCCGCGGCGGTCGAAGCGGCCGTGCAGCGGTTCGGCCGCATCGATGTGGTGGTCAACAACGCCGGGCGTGGCTTGCTGTCGGCGGTAGAAGAAGCCAGCGACGCCGCCGCCCGTGCGGTGTTCGACACCAACGTGTTCGGCATCCTCAACGTGCAGCGTGCGGTGCTCCCGACGCTGCGGGCGCAACGGTCTGGTCGCATCGTGAACTTGTCCTCGATTGGTGGGTTCATCGGCTCGGCGGGCTGGGGCATCTACTGCGCCACCAAGTTCGCGGTCGAGGGTTTCTCGGAAGCGCTTGCGCGCGAGGTGGGCCCGCTCGGCATCGACGTCGTCATCGTGGAGCCCGGCTACTTCCGCACCGACTTCCTCGACGCATCCAGCCTGAGCACCGAAGGCACGGTCATCGACGACTACGCCGAGACCGCCGGCGCCACGAGGCAACACGCCGCCGACGTCAACCATGCCCAACCGGGCGACCCGGTGAAGGCCGCCGCGGCGATTGTCGAAATCGCCTCAGCAGAGCGGCCGCCGTTGCGTATCCAGTTGGGTCGTGATTCCTTCACGGCGGTCGCGAACAAACTTCAGTTCGTCGCCGAGGAGCAACAGGAATGGCGCGACCTGGCGGTGTCGACGGATCACGACGACGTGGCACTTTAGCACCCCGCGCCGAACGTTCCTTACCGCTCGAAATTCCGGTGAATTTTCGAGCGGTAAGGAACGTTCGACCGCTTATAACGGCGCGCCCGCGGCGTGTAAGGCTGCCCTGGTGCGGGCGACGATGGTGTTGGGCCGGTATCGGAGCATGTCGGCGCTGACTCGGACGATCCGCCACCCCATCGCTTCGAGTTGGGCTTGCGTGTCGATGTCGCGGCTGCGTATCGCGGGATCGGTCCAGTGTTGGGCGCCGTCGTACTCGACGCCGACCAGCCAGTCGTCCCAACCCATGTCAATTCGATGCACGAACTCGCCGAATCGATTGAACACTTCGATCTGAGTTCGCTTTGGCCGCAGCCCCGCGTCCGTCAGAACAAGTCGAGTACGTGTCTCCTGCGGCGACTCCGCACCGGGGTCGGAAAGGACGATCGCTTCCCGCAACTGCACGATGCCCCGGGCGCCGCGGTGGCAGTCGACGAGCGCCTCGACGTCTATCGGCTTGAGCTCGGTCGCCTGCATCAACGCATCTAATCGGATCACCGCTGTCGTTCGGCCACGCCGTCGGCCCAAGTCGAATGCGGTGCGCGCGGGTGTGGTCGCGGGCACGGCATTGGCGATACACATGTCGTCATCGGCGAGTTTGTCGCTATGCAACAGAATGCCTTCGGTCTTGTGGCGATGTCGTTGATTTATCTCGGCGGGTAGATGGGCGTCTATCCACAAAGCGCCATGTAGAGCAGCCGCGGACAGGCCTGCAGCGGTCGCCCGGCGCCCCGACCACAGCCATGCTGCGACCGCCTTATCAACGGGCGTCAGCGCCTGCCCCTTTGGGACGTACACATTGCGGAATACCAGGTCGTACTGCGTCGCTAGTTGATATCGACTGACGGTTCCGGCTGCTAACGCGTCGCTGCCTATGAATGGACGCACGAGGATACGACGGCACAAGCCTGATATTGGTTCCGTGCGCCGAACGTTCCTTACCGCTCGAAATTCCGGTGAATTTTCGAGCGGTAAGGAACGTTCGACGGGCTAGTCGGGCTTGGTGATCGCCAGCACCTCGGCATTAGGCAGCGATGCCAGGACCTCAGTGGCGGCCAGCAGTTTCGACCCGCGGATGCCGCTGCCGATGATCACGCGGTCCTCATCGATCACGTTCCGATCCACCAGGATTGGCCAATCGTCGGGCAGTCCAACGGGCGTGATGCCGCCGTATTCCATACCGGTGAGGGAGACTGCGGCGTCCATTGGCGCGAACGAAATCTTGCGGGCACCAAGATGTTTGCGGACGATGCCGTTGACATCGGCACGGGTGATGGCGAGCACGACACACGCCGCAAACCACACCCGGTCGGCGCGGCGCGCCTCAACCACAACACAGTTGGCGGAGACGTCGAGCCCGATCTCGTAGTGCCCGCAGAATGCCGCGGTGTCCGCGAGACCGGGGTCGATCTCACTCACCCATAGTCCGTCGCTGACATCGGTCGACTGCATGTATCGCTGAACGGGTCCACCGACCAGCCCGATGGCTTGGGTGACAGGTACGAATCGAAGCTTCCCTAATTCCACCGCCGTCCTTTCGACTCTTCGCCCCGGTGCATGCTTCGTTATTGTCATGGGTGTGGCGAGTGTCTTGACGGTCAACCTTGCGCACCCGCGGGAGAACCCGGACAAGGGGGCGGAGGCAACCGGCATCGATAAGCGACCGACGGACGAGGCGGTTGCCGTACGCGCGCCGGGGCCCATGCACGACGGTGTTGGCAGTGGACTGATCGGCGACTGGATCGGCAACACGGAAGTCCACGGTGGTGACGATCAGGCGGTGTACGCGTATGCGCGCGGGGATCTCGACATCTGGCAGCTCGAACTCGACCGCGAAATCGGTAACGGCGCATTCGGTGAGAACCTCACCACGGAGGGCGTCGATGTCACCGGCGCTCGCATCGGTGAGCGTTGGCAGGTCGGGTCCAACGGTCTGGTGCTCGAGGTCGCAAGGCCGCGCGTGCCATGCCGCACGTTCGCGGCCTGGTTGGCGATCCAGGGCTGGATCAAGACGTTCACCAACGCGGCGATACCCGGCGCCTATCTGCGAGTCATCGCGCCGGGCACGGTGCGCGCGGGCGACTCGATCGTGGTGGTGGACCGGCCCGACCACGACGTGACGATCGGGTTGGTATTCCGTGCGATCACGCTGGAACCTACGCTCCTGCCCCGGATTCTCGAGGCCGACGCGCTGCCGGATCCCATGAGACAGCAGGCTCTCCGCCGCATCGGCTAGGCGCTGGGATCTCACTCCGCGCTGCTGAGCCGGTCACCGATGAAATCGAGCAATCGCGGATCGTCGGAAGTGAACCGGTCGACCTCCTCGCCGCCGTCGCAGCGCAACAACCCGATGGTGACGCTGTCGCCCTTGCGGGAGATCACCTCCCACACCGCGCCGGAGTCCTCCCAGCGCTGAAGTTCTGCGACCCGATCGACGTTCATGGTTCTACGATTCCACGGCATGAGTGCCCGTCGTCGCATCACCGTCGCGCGTGTGTATGACGATCCTGGCCCCGACGAGGGGGAGCGGGTTCTTGTCGACCGGCTGTGGCCACGGGGCTTCCGCAAGGGTGATCCGCGCGTCGGACGGTGGCTACCGAAGGTCGCGCCGTCGACCGAACTTCGCAAGTGGTACTCGCACCAGGCCGCACGGTTCGACGAATTCGCCGCACGCTACGTCGCAGAACTCGAATCGGCGGAGGGCGCAGCGGCGCTGGCCGAACTGCAGGGCATCCTGCGAAGCGGACCGGTCACGCTGGTTACCGCCACCCGCGACCTGGACGGCAGCCACGTCGCGGTTCTGGCCCGACTGTTGTCGTAGGGTGCAGCCGCTCGCGGCGTGAGACGATCGCCCGATGCGGCTGGGATTGCACGCCCTTGGCATCGGTTCGGGCGCGACCCGCGCGGTCATCGACGCCGTCGCGGTTGCCGCCGAACGGTGTGGGTTCGCGACGCTGTGGTCGGGCGAGCACGTCGTAATGGTCGACCGGTCAGTGTCGCGCTACCCGTACTCCGACGACGGACAGATCGCAGTGCCTGCTGCTGCCGACTGGATCGACCCGTTGATCGGGTTGGGGTTCGCCGCCGCTGCCACGTCCACGATCGGCATCGCGACGGGCGTGTTGCTTCTGCCCGAGCACAATCCTGTGTTGGTCGCGAAGCAGGCGGCCACACTGGACACTCTGTCCGGCGGCAGGCTCACGCTCGGCGTCGGCGTCGGCTGGTCGCGTGAGGAGTTCGACGCACTCGGCGTCCCGTTCGAGCGGCGCGCGGCGCGCACCGCGGAGTACGTCGCGGCGATGCGAATATTGTGGCGCGACGACGTCGCCTCCTTCGACGGTGAGTTCGTCCGCTTCGACTCCGTGCGGGTCAACCCCAAACCCGTTACCGACAGCCGTATTCCGATCGTGCTCGGTGGTAACAGCGATGCGGCGCTGCGCCGAGTCGTCGCGTGGGGCGACGGCTGGTACGGGTTCAACCTCGACGGTGTGCGCCAAGTCGCCGAACGGATCGAATTCCTCCAACGACAGTGCGCCGACAGTGGACGCGACCGCGACGACCTGACGCTGGCAGTGGCGCTTCGCGATCCGAGCGTCGACGACGTCGGTCCGCTCGCGGAGCTCGGCATCGACGAATTCGTCATCGTGGAGGGACCACCGGATAACGCCGGTGCCGCAGACGACTGGGTATCGGCGCTGGCCGATAAGTGGATGCGCTAGTCGACCAGTTTCCGCACCTGCCTGCGCGCGGTCTCGGCGGCCTGCTGCTCGCGGGCGTACAGCAGGCCGTAGGTGAAGCCGTTCTCGCCGGCGGTGGTGCCGGCGGTGAGCGCCAGCCTGCGCAGCGTCGCCGATGCCACGACGCCGTCCTGGTGGTCGCCGAGCACCGTCTGAATCCGCTTGTACTGCTTGACCGTTTCCTTCGCACGCTTCTCGACGGGCGCCCACAGTTCGGCGGCGTAGCGGGCGCGTTTGGCGGCCTTTCGGGCACGGTGCAGCAACTCGTCGTCGCCCTCTTCGATCGCCTCGGCGAGCCGCCGGTCGGCCTTCCGCTCGGCGTGGCGGGCCCGCTTTTTCAGGGCCTTTAGGCTCGGCGGCTCGGACAGTGGTGGTTCGCCACGCCACTGCTGCAGCGTCGCCAGCAGGTCGAGGTACCGTTGCGAGTTCATCGCCCCCGCAACGACCTTGCGCGCCCGCAATTGGTGTGACTGCAGATCGGTGTTGATGCGGTTGGCGACCGGTCCGAGCACGAGCTCGGGAGGCAACTGTGCCAGCGCTTCCTGGAAGCGGTGGCGTTGCACCTGACAATCGCGGACCTCGCCGAGCAGCCCGGCGAACCATTTGAGTTCGTCGTCGATGTCGCCGGTGGCGTCCCGGTCCAGCAGCTTGCCGAACACCCGCAAAGTGCTACGGGTCCGGCGAATCGCCACCCGGGTGTCGTGGATCGGGTCACTGCCCCTGCGGAGGCCGAGGTCGCCGTCGAACACGGCGTCGATCTGTTTGGTGATGTAACCCATGAGCGCCTGACCCGCTGCGGTGCCAATGGTCGGCTCGCCACGCGCCGGCTGGTATACCCGGGCCAGTTTGGATGGATAGCGGGCGCGTTTGGCGCCCGCCGCCGTCAGGCGTTTCGCAATCCGCCGAGCGAGCGGCGGCGTGTCTTCACCGACCTCGATCTCGATCTCGCGCCACGCCAACAGGCGATGGTCGACCGACGCGCGGACATGGTCGTCGGCCACCTCGGCGCAGAGCCGATTGCTGCGAGGGTCGGTGATCTGATACCGGTCGCGGGTTGTGCGGATCGTCGCGACATTCACCAGCGGTTTGCCAAGGCGCATGCCGATGAGGGCGTCGGTCAACTCCGATGGTGGTGTGTCGGACAGCGCGGCGCGGATCTCGACGCGTCCCTCGACGTCCGGCACCTTCAGCTGCCAGCCGGTGTCGTCGTCGCCGTCCCGTCGCCGCAGCAGCACACCGTGGGTCTGCAGGTCCCCGTCCGGTGTGTCGTAATAGGCGCTTCGCAGCTCGACGGTGTTCCGCTGGATAGCGACACCGCGTGCGATGTCGTCGAGGCGGGGGAGGGCGAAAGGCTCGTCGATGTCGAACTTGAGCTCGCGTTCCAGCACTTCATCCATGGCAGAAGGCTCCCCGAAACGCGCGTCGGCAAAACATCGGCGCAGCCAGAAGAGAGGTAAGCCTACCTTACTAAGTGCGATAGGTTCGGCGCTCAAATGACTGACATCGACGAGGCGCTGGCACCCGTACTGCCGCGCGAACTCACCGAGATTTCCGACTCCGTCCGCAGGGTGAGTGCGCCGCCGACGCCGATCCTGGCCGAGCCGTACCGGCTCCGTCTTGTCGACCCCGACACCGACATGATCTCGGAGTGGATGAACCGCCCACACCTGGTGGAGGCGTGGGAGTACGACTGGCCTCCTGCCCGCTGGCACCGCTACGTGTGTGCCCAGCTGGACAGGCAACTCGCGCCCGTTCATCGGCAGCTTTCGCGGCGGGCGACGTCGGTTACGTCGAACTCTACAGGGCGGCAAAGGATTCCATCGCCCCGCGTTAAGACGCTGATCCGCATGACATCGGTTTGCACGCGGCCATCGCGAACCTGAAGTTGTCAACCGCGGTATCGGACCGTTGTTGTTGCCGCGCGTCGTCGCGAATCTCTTCGAGCTCGAACCCCGTTGCAGGCGAATCATGTTCGACCCCGATCACCGCAACAGCGGTGCCAGGCGGCTGTGCGAGTTCGCCGGTTCCTCGGCGAGCACGACATGTCGAACGGCCGAATGGCCCTCTACGCGTTGCGGCGCGAGTCGAAGTAGCGCGACTCCCGCGCGAACGTTCCTTACCGCTCGAAAATTTGCCGAATTTTCGCGCGGTAAGGAACGTTCGGCCCCAGTCCTCCGGGAAGTCAGCCGCCGATCACCTCGGCATCGCCGTCATAGTCGGGTTTCAACGCCGCTGCCACAGTACCTCGCCGGAGTGAAATTGAGGCGGGCTTACCCCGTGGGTCAGTAGAGGTGATGCGCCAAGTTGGTTCCCCCCACACGCTCGTGATCAGTCCGTGCCGATCGGTGACACCGTCGATGATGTCGAAGCTGGCGGCGATGCGCTCCGGGCTGTCTACGACGATCGTGGTCACCGGCACCTGGCGGGTGAGCTGAATCATCTTGTCGCCGTGCGGTTTGTGGTCGCCGTGATATCCCCAGATGCCGCGCAGCGCGGTAGCGCCTCTGGCGGCGTTGGCGTCGAACAGCCGCTGGACGATAGCGCGGTGAATCGGCACGCCGTCGTGCAGCGTGGCCTCCGACGTGTAGATCATCAGCTTCTGCCACAGTGGCCGACCGTCGTCGTCGGTCGCAGGCAGCGCCGCGGGCCGGGCCATGAGTTCGCCGTCGCGTTTGCAGAGCTGCACGCGTTCCAGCGTCAGCAGAGGTTGTCGCAGCATCGCCTCGAATTCCGGGATAGCGTCGACCGCCTGATCGCCTGTGCCGATCGCGATGATCATGACGGGAATGTCGACGTTGCGACTGAAGAAGCGGGCACGCCGACGCTGCCCGTGTTTGGTGCCGTCGACGCCGAGAAAGACTGAGGCCCCGGCGAATCTGCGTCGGTGCAGCAAATCGCACACGGCATGATGCGCGGGTTGTCCGGACACCCGGTCCTGACGCCCGACGTACACGGTGAGTTTGACGGTGTCGTGCGGTGCCGGCGCCTCGGGCGGGACGAGCAGACGCGCGCGCTCGAGCGTGATGAGCCCTCGTGTCGTCATCGCGACGGCACGGTCGGCGAGCGGAGCGATCTTCTCGGCGCGGTCGACCGCGGCGATCACGATCGGCGAATCCTCCGATGCGCTCAGCGACTGGTCATTGCGCAGCACGTGGTGCGGGCCGAAGCTGGCGATACCGCGCAGCACGACGCTGGCGGCCACCGCGCTTTCCCCGTAGAGATCGAGCAGCGCGTCGGCCAGGAAGCGGTCGCCGCTGCGCAGACGCTCGGCGAAGTAGTTGGTCAGTTTGAGGTATCCGTCGCTCACAGCAGTCCTCCGAGCCATGTACCGAGCCACGCTGCCGCGAGCCCGAACACCACGCTGACGACGATGTTGGCGACGGCGGGCCACAGTTGGCGTTCCTCGGCGAGTCGCTGGGTTTCCAGCATCCAGGTCGAGAAGGTCGTGTAGGAGCCGACGAACGCGGTGCCCGCCAGCAGCGCGAGGTGCGGGCTGAGCGCGAGACCGGATAGAAGTCCGAGCAGCAGCGCACCGCTGAGATTGACCACCAATGTGCCGTACGAAAACGAGCCGGGCACCCGGCTCGACACCGTGCGGTCGACGACGAACCGCAGCACCGCGCCGACCCCACCGATCAGGACGACGCCGGCCCACACCGCGAAGGTCATGCGCGGATCCGGACGCGTCGCACCAGCGCGGTGGCGAGATAGAGGGCGATGATTCCGACGACGATGCTCGTGGTGGTGTAGCCGATCGCAAGGCCGTAGTGGTGGTGCTCGAGCATCCTGACGATCTCGACGTGCATCGTTGAGAACGTGGTCAGGCCACCGCAAACGCCGGTGCCGAGCAACGGGCGCCGATAACTCGACACCGGCAAGCGCTCGAGCAACCGGGTGGTGAAGTAGCCCAACAGGAATGCGCCGACGATGTTGACGATGAACGTCGGCCATGGCCAGCGGCCCGGGTCGGGCGCCGCAAGTGTTGCCAGCGCAGCGCGCGCGAGGGTGCCCAGCGCGCCGCCGACGAACACCGCGGCCAGTTCACGGCCGTCGAAACTGAACATGAGCCAAAGTATCGCCGTCCAGCTTTCGGTCCGGCGTACGACGCGGTTCTCAGAGGAGCAGAATCGGGGACATGGCTGCGAATCCACGTGCCGGCCAGCCGGCGCAACCCGAAGACCTCATCGATGTCGCCCGGGTGGTGACGGCCTACTACACCGTGGAACCGGACCCGGACAACGTGGATCAGCAGGTGGCGTTCGGCACGTCTGGTCACCGGGGGTCGAGCCTCGATGCTGCGTTCAACGAGGCGCACATCCTGGCCACCACCCAGGCGATCGCCGAGTACCGGGCGGGGCAGGGCACGACGGGACCGCTGTTCATCGGTCGCGACACCCACGCGCTCTCCGAGCCGGCGTGGGCGTCGGCGCTGGAGGTGCTGGCCGCCAATGACGTTGTCGCGATGATCGATTCGGCCGACCGCTATACCCCGACGCCGGCGGTCAGCCACGCGATCCTGACCTTCAACCGCGGCCGCGACGGCGACCTTGCCGACGGCATCGTGGTCACGCCCTCGCACAACCCGCCGCGTGACGGCGGCTTCAAGTACAACCCGCCCAACGGCGGACCCGCGGACACCGACGCAACGGGGGTCATCGCCAAGCGGGCCAACGAGATTCTGCGTGATGGGCTCAAGGATGTGAAGCGCGTGCCGTTGGCCCGCGCCGTGCAGACGGCACAGCGTCACGACTATATGGACGCCTACATCGCGGACCTGCCCAACGTCGTCGACCTCCACGTCATCAGCGCCGAGGGCATCCGCATCGGCGCCGATCCGCTCGGCGGGGCCAGCGTCGACTACTGGGGCGCCATTGCCGAGCGGCATAACCTGCAGCTGACGGTCGTCAACCCCCTCGTCGACGCGACATGGCGCTTCATGACGCTCGACACCGACGGCAAGATCCGGATGGACTGCAGCTCCCCGAACGCGATGGCGTCGCTGATCGCCAACCGCGACAAGTATCAGATCGGCACCGGCAACGACGCCGACTCCGACCGGCACGGCGTCGTCACTCCCGACGGTGGCCTGCTGAACCCGAACCACTACCTGGCGGTGGCGATCGAGTACCTGTACACCAACCGGCCGGATTGGCCGGGGTCGACCGCTGTCGGCAAGACGGCTGTCAGCTCATCGATCATCGACCGGGTGGTCGCCGGGTTGGGCCGCAAGCTGCTGGAGGTGCCGGTCGGGTTCAAGTGGTTCGTCGACGGATTGATCAGCGGCACCATCGGTTTCGGCGGTGAGGAGAGCGCGGGCGCGTCCTTCCTGCGCCGCGACGGGTCCACCTGGACGACGGACAAGGACGGCATCATCCTGGCCCTGCTGGCGTCGGAGATTCTTGCGGTGACGGGGCAGTCACCGTCGGAGCGTTACAACGAACTGGCCGAAAAGTACGGTGCGCCAACGTATGCCCGCATCGACGCGCCCGCCGACCGGGAGCAGAAGGCGCGGCTGGCCAAGCTGTCGCCGGAGCAGGTGACCGCGACCGAGTTGGCTGGCGAGGCGATTACCGCCAAGCTGACCACCGCCCCCGGCAACGGCGCGCCGCTGGGCGGTCTGAAGGTGACGACGGAGAACGCGTGGTTTGCGGCGCGCCCGTCGGGCACCGAGGACGTCTACAAGATCTATGCGGAGTCGTTCAAGGGCCCCGAGCATCTCGCGGAGGTGCAGCAAGCCGCCAAGGACTTGGTGAATACAGTCATAGCGTGAGTTCTGTCGCGGAGGGTGAGTGTTCGGCTAAATCCAGGCCCAAGCTCCCGAGCGAAGTCTGGGTGCTGATCACCGCAAATGTGGTGGTCGCCCTCGGCTATGGCGTCGTTTCGCCGGTGCTGCCGCAGTACGCCCGCAATTTCGGCGTGAGCATCAGCGCCGCGACGTTCGTGATCACCGCGTTTTCGCTGATGAGGCTGGTGTCCGCGCCGGCAAGCGGCGTGTTTGTCCAGAAGCTAGGTGAGCGGCGCGTCTATGTGACCGGACTGCTGATCGTCGCGGTGTCCACGGGCGCGTGTGCCTTCGCGCAGACGTATTGGCAGTTGTTGCTGTTCCGCTCGCTCGGTGGGTTTGGGTCCGCGATGTTCACCGTCTCCTCGCTGGGGCTGATGATCAGGATCTCGCCGCCCGACGCCCGCGGCCGGGTCGCCGGACTGTTCTCGAGCGCCTTCCTGATCGGGTCGGTCGCCGGTCCGGTGTTGGGCAGCCTGACCGCGGGGCTCGGTCTGGCCGCGCCGTTCGCCATCTACGGTGTGGCACTCCTGGTGGCGGCGGCCGTGGTGTTCATCAACCTGAGGCATTCGGCGCTGGCGGCGCCGGCAGAGGACACCGAAGAACCGGTCACGCTGCGGATCGCGTTGCGCAACAAGGCATATTGGTCGGCGCTGTTCTCCAACTTCGCGATGGGCTGGTCGGTGTTCGGCCTCCGCATTGCTTTGGTGCCGTTGTTCGTCACAGAGGTGCTGCATCGCGGGCCGCGCACCGCGGGTCTTGCGCTGGCGACGTTCGCGGTCGGCAACGTGGCGGCGGTCATCCCGAGCGGCCATTTGTCGGATCGGATCGGCCGCCGCACCTTGTTGATCGTGGGCCTGGCGGTGTCAGGGGTGGCGACGATGGCGGTGGGCCTGGCCTCGTCGCTGACGCTCTTCCTGGCCGGCGCGCTGGTGGCGGGCGCGGCGGCGGGCATGTTCACCTCGCCTCAGCAGGCCGCCGTCGCGGACATCATCGGCGGAAAGGCCAGGGGTGGGACCGCCGTGGCGACCTACCAGATGATGGCCGACGTTGGCGCAATCGGGGGCTCACTCGCGGTCGGCGAAATCGCACAGCACGTGTCCTTCGGCGCGGCCTTCGTCATCAGCGGCGCGATTCTGCTGGTCGGGGCAGTCGGCTGGGTATTCGCTCCGGAGACCCGGCTGCGGCCCTCCGAGCCGACCCCTGCCCGCGCGCTCGGCCCCGAGGTCGGTGGCGAACTGCCCTGACCAGCTGTTTTGAACGCTAACCGCAGGTGGTGTAACTTCGATGGGCACAACTTCACCGGGGCTATGGCGCAGCTGGTAGCGCACCACACTGGCAGTGTGGGGGTCAGGGGTTCGAGTCCCCTTAGCTCCACGTTGAAAACCCGTTCTGACCAGCGTCGGAGCGGGTTTACTTGTTAGCCG
>Ga0157372_10002208_pt1 | contig 21133 bp, 25 predicted proteins | sample C55metaG_FD_115307 | JGI IMG/M metagenome (GOLD analysis project Ga0157372, IMG submission 115307) | Corn rhizosphere microbial communities from Kellogg Biological Station, Michigan, USA - C5-5 metaG | ecosystem: Host-associated > Plants > Roots > Rhizosphere > Soil | place: USA: Michigan... | reverse complement strand
TGCTCAACGCGGGTAATCCGTGGGTGCCCGCCACATCGCTGGAGCAGAACCACTGACGGGGGCGCCGGTGTGGATGAAAAAGCGCGCCACTCGCGGTTGGAGTAGCCTTCCCGCTTTTGTCCGGGAGCCGCCATGAAAGTCGACAACATCCTCGCCACGATCGGCAACACGCCGGCGATCCGCATCCACCGCCTCTTCGGCGACAACGAGGTGTGGATCAAGAGCGAGCGCGCGAACCCCGGCGGCTCGATCAAGGACCGCATCGGGCTCGCGATGGTCGAGGATGCCGAGAAGAGCGGCAAGCTCAAGCCCGGCGGCACGATCGTCGAGCCGACATCGGGCAACACCGGCATCGGGCTCGCGATGGTCGCCGCGGTCAAGGGCTACAAGTGCATCCTCGTGATGCCGGACAGCATGTCGGTCGAGCGCCGCCGGCTCATGACGGCCTATGGCGCGAAGTGCGTGCTGAATCCGCGCGCCGAAGGCATCAAGGGCTGCATCGCGAAGGCGCAGCAGATCGCCTCGGAGACGCCGGGCGCGTGGATCCCGCAGCAATTCGAGAACGCCGCGAACGTGAAGGTGCACATGGAGACCACCGCGCGCGAGATCTTCAGCGATTTCCCCGACGGGCTCGACGCGATCATCACGGGCGTCGGCACGGGCGGTCACATCACGGGATGCGCCAGGGTGCTCAAGAAATCGTGGCCGGACCTCAAGGTCTTCGCGGTCGAGCCGACGTCATCCCAGGTCATCGCGGGCGGCACGCACGCGCCCCACCCGATCCAGGGCATCGGCGCGGGATTCATCCCGGAGATCATGGACGTGAAGCTGCTCGACGGCACGATCGCGGTCGAGCCCGAGGCGGCGAAGGAGATGGCGCGGCGCTCCGCGCGCGAGGAAGGCATCCTGGTGGGCGTCTCGTCGGGCGCCACGCTGGCCGCCATCGCGCAGAAGCTGAAGGAGCTGCCGAAGGGCTCGCGCGTGCTCGGCTTCAACTACGACACCGGCGAGCGCTATCTCTCGGTGGAGGGCTTCCTGCCCGAGGGCTGACCCGCTGTCCGACGATTCCCACACGAAGATCCGGCCCGCGGGATAAGCCGATGGACGTCGCGCGGCGGGCCCGCGCGCGAAACATTTCAGCTCGCCGACAGACTCACCTTCATTGGACCTGGAGGCTGAAATGGCGATGCTCAGGAAAACCGCCCTCGCGGCGGCCGTCGGCGGTGCCCTGCTCCTCGGCGGCTGCGCCGCGGGCCCCTATTACGACAACTACGGCTACAACGGCGGCTACGGGTACGGCTACGAGCAGCCGTATTACGGGCCCGCTTACGTCGAGCCCAGCGTGGGCGTCGGCATCGGCTTCGCCGACTACGGCGGCGACCGTCATTGGGACCACGATCGCGGCGGGCACCACTGGGACCACGATCGGGGTGACCGCGGCGACCGCGGCGGTCACGACTGGCACGGCGGCGACCATGGCGGGGATCACGACGGCGGCTGGCGCAACGACCACGGCCAGAACTCGGGCGGCTGACGCTCGCCCGGGACGTTCCCGGGCGCGTTCGCTGCCGCAGCAGGCTAAGGACCGCGAGGGGGCGTGGCGGAACGCTCTACGCGCTCCTTGAACTGCCCTTCCTGGCGATCCTTCATCACGTTGTCCCAGGAGAAGACGCGCCCGTTCATCGCGACGTAGGCGCCGGCGGGCAACGCGAGCGACATCGCCAGCGCGAAGCCGAGGTTGAAAGGGGCGTCCGAGCCCTGCACCGAGTACGGCACCATCGCGCCGGTGAAGACGACGGTCTTCTCGAGCCGCGCGCGGCCCACGATCTCCGCGGTCTGCACCATCGTGTCGGTGCCGTGGATCACGACGATCGCGCCCTCGGGCGAGCCGCGGCACGCGTCGAGCACGCCCTGCCGGTGCGCATCGGTCATGTGCAGGCTGTCGATGAGGAGCCGGATGTCGATCGAAAGCGGGAGCGTCAAGCGCGCCTGCTCGAGGATCGCGGGCAAGTGCGTCTCCTTGAACGTGAGCTCGCCCTTGATGGCGTCGTAGCGCTTGTCGAAGGTGCCGCCGGTGACGATGACGCGAGCGCCCTGCCGGATCGGGATTTCCATGGCGCGCATCTTACCGGCAGGCGCTGCAACGGGGCGCCGCGCCGATTGTCGATACAATCACGCCCGCCCGCTCTTGCGGGCGCCTTCCATGCCAATCGAGGAGAAGAACGTGAAACGAATGCTGATTCCGCTGGCCGTGGCGCTCGCCGCCGCCACGGGCGCGTGGGCGAAGGCCCCGGCGGGTGCGACCGGCGAGTGCAAGGACGGCACGTACACCGAGGCCGCGCAGAAGGAGGGAGCGTGCTCGTCCCACGGCGGGGTGAAGAAGTGGCTCGCCAAGGAAGACAAGTCCGCCAAGGCGAGCAAGACGCCCGACAAGCAATCGACCAAGGTCGACAAGCCGAAGGTCGCCGCGGAGACCAACGCGATGCGACCCGCCGATGCGACCGGCGAATGCAAGGATGGCTCCTTCACCACGTCGCCCAGCAAGGCCGGCGCCTGCTCCGGGCACAAGGGCGTGAAGAACTGGTATGGCGCCGATACCAAGGGCACGAAGGAATCGAAGAGCAGCACCACGACGATGGGCGGCGCGACCACGAGCGCGGCGCCGAACGTGCCGAGCGCGCGTCCCTCCAGCTCGAACGCGTCGTCCACCATGAGCGCGCCGAGCGCCGGCTCTTCGCGTTCGGCCTCGACGCCGGCCGCGGGCGGCGGCGCGGGCCAGGTCTGGGTGAACACCGACTCGAAGGTGTATCACTGCCAGAAGGACTCGCTCTACGGCAAGACCAAGCAGGGCGAGTACATGAGCGAGTCGCAGGCGAAGGCCATGGGTGCGCGGCCCTCGCGCGGGAAGGAATGCGGCTGAGGCGGCGCGGACGATCGGAAACGGCGGCCGCGGCCGCCGTTTTCGTTCCTACTTCGCCATGCGCGCCTGGTAGCGTCGCTCGACGCGCTGCGCCAGGTCCGGATCGTCGGGCGCGACGAACTCCGCCCTCACGTCGCCCAGCTTCTGCGTGACGACGTAAGCATCGATGCTCGTGTTGCCGCGCCGGCCCTGCAGCTCGCCCCGCGCGAGATCGGCGAGCACGATGTTCACGCCCTCGTCCTTCATCGCGTCGATCGCGTTGTTCCAGGCCTTGTTGAAACCGGGCTGGAGCAAGCCGTGCGCGTAGGGACTGGGATCGGAAATGACGCAGCCGGCGGCCGTGATCAGGGCGAGGCTTGCGAGGAGCGCGGCGAGTAGGCGGTTCATGGCGTCAGTAACGCAGCTTCAGGAGCGAGGCCGTCGAGTCGTTTTTCGGCGTGACGACGAAGACGTTGCCGAAGTCCGCCTTGTCGATCTTGACCTCCTCCGGCACGCCGAACGCGTTGATCAGGCTCGGCACGGTGTCCGAATGCCCGACCACGAGCACGACCTGGTCCGCGTGCTCCTTGCGCAGCCGCGCGACGAACTCCTGCGCGTCGTTCTGCGAGGCCACGATGACTTCGTGCCTGAGCAGGCCGGCGCTCGGCTCCGCGGTCGCCCGGGTGCGCATGAAGTCGGTCGCGTATACCGCGGCCACGCCCGACTTCTCGACCAACTTCGCGAGCTGCGACGCGCGCGCCTGCCCGGCGGCGGAGAGCGGCACCGCCTTCGCATCCATTCCGTTGGCGTCCGCGAGCTCGGCGTGGCGCACGAGGATGACCGTTTGCTGCGACCACGCGATCGAGCTCGCGAGCGCGGCTAGGGCGATGAGGATTCGACGCGGCATACCCCCTCCTTGGCAAGCGCCCGGCGGCGCAGGCGCGTCATATTGCGCCCGCCCTGCCGTGCCGGCAATGCCCGCTCATTTCTCGAACTCCGGCCCTTCCATCCGCCGCACCTCGCACTCGATGTCCCACTCGTCGCCGTGGACCTTGAGGAATCGCTTCGTGATCTCGATCGCCTCGGCCATGTCCTTCGCCTCGAGGATCGCGAAGCCGCCGACCACCTCCTTGGTCTCGACGAACGGCCCATCGGTCATCGACTGCTTGCCGTTGCGCTGGCGCACCCGCACGCCCTCGGACGTCGGCCGCAGGCCCGCCGTGCTCACGAGCTTGCCGGAGCGCGTGAGCTCCTCCATGAGCTTGCCCATGTCGTCCATGAGCTTCGGGGTGACGGGGACGCCCGCCTTCTCGTTGATGCGGACCATCGAAAGGTACTTCATGCAAGGCTCTCCTCGGATGTGATGGGAAGCGGCGGCGAAGCCCGCGCGCTCCCGGGGGAGTCGAACGGGGATCGGCGAAATCGACAATGCCCCAGAATAGCGGCACGACAGGAGTCCCGATGCACGAGCCTTCCGCACGCCTGGCCATCCGCGACGCCGCCGAGAGCGACGTCCCGGCCATCGCCGCGATCTATGCCGGCCACGTCCTGCACGGCACCGCGAGCTTCGAGGAGATACCTCCCGACTTGGACGAGATGATCCGGCGGTACCGTGAAATTCGCGACTCAGACCGGCCGTACCTCGTGGCGGAAGTCGACGGCCGCCTCGCGGGGTACGCCTATGCCGGAGCCTATCGCACTCGCACGGCCTACCGCTTCACGCTCGAGGACTCGATCTACCTCGACCCCTCGAGCGCGGGCAAGGGCGTGGGCACGCGGCTCATGGCGGCACTGATCGAGCGCTGCGAAGCGGGCCCGTGGCGCGAGATCGTCGCCATCATCGGCGACCGCGCCAACGAGCCGTCGATCGCGCTGCATCGCAAGTTCGGCTTCGTGCACGTCGGCACGCTCAGGAACGTGGGATTCAAGCACGGCCGCTGGCTGGACTGCGTCGTGATGCAACGCGCGCTCCGGCGCGCCGAAAGCCACGGTTGAAGCTCGCGCCCTCGGGTACCATCGCGTTGCCTGCAATCCCGCAAGCGCATTTGGGGGGAACAATGATTCGATTCATTCGAACGTCCCTGCTCTTCCTCGCGCTGGGCCTTGCCGCCAGCGCCCACGCACAGCTCTTCCGGGCATACCTGTCGGGCAGCGGCTCGGATACCAACCCGTGCACGCTCGTCGCGCCGTGCCGGCTGCTTCCCGCGGCGCTGAATGCGGTCGCCTCCGGCGGCGAAATCTGGATGCTCGACTCGGCGAACTACAACTCGAGCACGGTGAACATCACCAAGTCCGTGTCGATCCTGGCGATCCCGGGCGTGGTCGGCAGCATCGTGGCCGTCAACAGCGGGCATGCCATCACCATCAACAACGCCGGCGCAAAGGTCGCGTTGCGTGACCTGGTCATCACGTCGAATGCGACCGCGCCGCTGTCGTGAGGTCGTTCGGCAACAACTCCATCATCAGCAATGTGAACAGCTTCCCTGGAGGCCCCATGACCGGGGCGGCGCTGCAGTAGCGATCGCAAGTTGCTCTTGCGGGAGCCGGATGGCGCCGGCTCCCCGCGCGTGCGCTAGAACGTCTGCCGGGTGATGTTCTTGGTGGCCGTCACGCCATCGACGGTATAGCTCAGCACGCCGTTGTTGGGATCGCTGAAAGTGACCGACACGGTCCCGGCCTGCGTGACCTTCACCGCGGTCGGATCGAACGTCGCGCCGAACGGCGGACCGCTCGTGCGGTAGAGCGCACCGCTGCAAGTGGTGCCGTTCACCGCGCAGTTGGACGCGACGTACCAGGTGGGCTTCCCATTGGCGTCGTAGACGTACCAGGCCAGGAACATGACGCTGCCCTGCTGGGCGATCGCGAGGCCCCAGCCCGATTCGCTCGAGTTCCACCAGAGGTCGGTGTAGTCGACGCCGGGGATCGATCCTCCCGAGATCGGCTGGCGCGTGATCGCGAGCGTCCGGGTCTGCGTGCCGAGCGTGTACGTGAGCGACGCGTTGTTCGCGTCCTGGAAAGTGATCGCGAGCGAGCCCGCGCTGCTCACGTTGACCATGGACGGATTGAACGGCGGCCCGAAGAACGTGGGCCCGTTCACCTCGAAGAGCGAGCCGTTGCAGGTGCCGCTCGTGAGGCCGGCGCTCGCCATGTTGCACGCGGAGGCGACGTACCACTTCGGGTTGCCGCTCGCGTCATAGGTGTACCAGGCCGCGAAGATCACGTCGCGCCGCTGGGTGAGGTCGATGCCCCATCCCGACTCGGCGGCGTTCCACCAGAGCCCGCTCAAGGCGCCCGGCGTATTGGCCGTCGCGGCCGTGAGCGTGATCTTGGCCGTTTGCCCGTTGAAGTTCATCGGGGCATTCACCGCGGTCGATCCGTTTCGAAGCAACGCGAGGTTGCCGTCGGTCGGAAGCGCGGGATAGTTCCACGTGTCCGCGCCCTCGCCCCAACGCAGCGTCCCGCCGGATGTGAAGAGAAAGCCGTTCGGCACCACGTAATCGGGCGTGAGGATGCCGAGCGCGGCGAAGCCCTGCGTGCCGATGACCATCGAGCGGTACGTGGTGTTGCCGCCGCCGCCGTAATAGCCGCCGTCGTCGGTCGTGGTGCCGGTATCGTCGGGAAGGTTGCCGGGAATGGTGAAGGAATGCGTCGTGGTGCCCTGGGACGCGACGATGGTGTGGTTCGCGATGAACTGCTGGCCGCTGGCATAAGCCGTGAGTTCGATGTACTGGACCGAGCCGTCCGCGTTCGAGTAGGCCTGCGTGATCAGCCAGAGGTGGAAAGTGGCGTGCGCGCCGAAGCTCGCGAGCAGGACGACGGCAGCAACGAGTGACCGCAGGGAATTTCTGCACATGATCGCCTCCGCAACGGATGGGGCCGACGTGTGAACATGGTGCGCCCGCCGCCTATTCCCATCCACCCCGCTTCACCCGTCCGCGGCGGGAAGCCAGAGCCGGAACACCGCGCCGCGCGGGCGGTTCGGCTCGTAGGTCACGCGCCCGCCGTGCAGCTCCACGATGCGCCTCACGATCGGGAGCCCGAGCCCCATGCCCTCCCTCTTGGTGGTGAAGCTGGTCTCGAAGACCTGCCGCGCGTGGGCGGCGGACAATCCCGGCCCGTTGTCCGCCACCACGATCTCGACTCCGCCTCCGGTTGCGCGCGTCTCGACACGAACCGAGCGCGCCGCTTCGGGCTCCGCACTGACCGCGTCCATGGCGTTGCCGACGAGGTTGACCACCGCTTGCTGCAGCTCCACGGCATCCATGCGCACCCGCGGCAGCTCCGCGAAAGCGGGTTGGATGGAGACTCCGCGCCGCGCCGCATCGAGCGCGAGATGATGCGACGCCTCGGCCACGACCCCATTCACGTCGCCCGGCACGAGGGTGAACTCGCGATGCGCGAACATCTTGCGCACGCCGCGAATGATCTCTCCGGCCCGCAGGTCCTGCTGGCAGATGTCGTCCAGGATCTCGCGCAGATGGACCTCCCCGAGCGCGCCCTGGTCCAGCAGCATCTTCGCGGCCTCGGCGTTGCTGAGGATGGCACCGATCGGCTGGTTGACCTCGTGCGCGATGCTCGCCGCCAGCTCTCCGAGAGATGCGAGCCGGCCCACGCGCGCGAGCTCCGCGGCCCGCTCACGCAGCTGCTCCTCGGCGGTGCGGCGCGCGCGGCTTTGCACGACCAGGAGCCACAGGAGCCCGAACTGCAGCACGATGATCGTGACGAGCCCGAGGAACTGCCAGAAATAATCGCGCCAGAGCTGGGGCGCGCGATGCGTGACGAGGCAATATCCCGGCACGTTCCCCTCGGGAATCGACCAACGCTGCAGCGCTCTCCAATCCACCTCGCACGTGGCGGCCGGGACCGCGGCGACGGGAATGCGATCGGGATCCGCGCCCTCCAGCACGCGGCGCACGAGGCGTCCCCCCGCCCGGCCATGCTCGTCGGTGCGCGACGACGATCCGCCCACGGGGCCGCGGTCCCATTGCGTATGGACCGCGGAGAGGAGCGGCACCGGCGAGCGCTCGTTGATCCTCGAGAGGATGTGGTCGTAAGGGCCGCCATAGCGTCCCGCGCCGTCCTGCAAAACGGTGAGGTAGAGGAGGAACGAATCCGGCTTCGCGCGCGACACGCTCTCGACGATCTGGTCGCGGCTCCGTCCCACGATGTAACGCGCCTCGAGTCGCCCCTCGAAGCGCTTTGCGACCGCCTTCGCCTGCTCGAGATAACGCCGGTCGAACTCGCTCGTGCCCGCGATGAAGTAGACGACGCGCGCCCGGGGCTCGAGGGCCAGGCCCAGCTCGAGCGTCCCGGCGACGTCGAGGTCCGTGGTGATGCCCGTCGTGCGCGGCGGGCGCTTCCACCCGTCCAGCCAGCCGTCCGTCACGCCCATGAACACGATCACGGCGTCGGGCCACACCTGGTCGCGATAGGCCGCCGCGAATTCGAGCGGCTCGATGCCCGTCGCGACGACGACGTCGACCTTGATGTCGCGATACCGGCGCTTAAGCACGGCCGCCGTCTCCGTGTTGTACTCCTTCCCGAAGCGAAGGGTGTCGATCTGCTCCGGGTAGAGCTCGATCTCGCGCGGCGAATCGGCGAGGAGCGTCTCGCGCAAGCCCTCCTCGCGCATGATGTTCACGCGGTACAGCGAATCCCAGTTGCGGATGACCACCACGCGCCACGGGGGCTGGGCGGCCCACGCGTGGCCGCTGCACAGGGCCGCGGACAGCAGGACGAGCGCGCTGAGGAGCCGGGACATAAGGTCGCGGCCATCATACGCCCACCTTAAGGTTGGCCCTAGCCGGCCGCGGCCGGCACCGCCTCGCCGGGGCGCCTCGCGAGCTGCGTGCGCACGAAATCGATGTGGCTGCGAAGGATGTAGAGCTCGTTGGCGAGCCACGCGGGAAGCTTTAGCCTCACGAGCCCCTCCTCGAACTCGTCGAGCTGCCTCACGAGGCTCGCCCGCTCCTCGGGCGAACGCGCATCGAACGCGGCGCGCTCGATCGCGATGAGCTCGCCGTAACGGCGGTACAGGCGATCGCGCACGCGCCAGGTGTAGAGCATCGGCACGAGCTTGAGGCCGGGAACCACGACCACGAGGATCGGAAGGAGCAGGATGACCGTGCGGTCGATCAGGCTGGCGACCCAGAACGGGAAGACGCGATACAGGAAGCTCTTGCCCGACTTGTAGAAGCGCTTCGCCTCGTCGCTCACCGCGTACTCGTGCTCGAGCGGCGCCGGAAATTCGCCTGCGCTCTGCAGGAGGTTCGCGCGGCCGTGCACTTCCCGCGCCGCCTCGATCAGCATGTCCGCGATCGCGGGATGCAGGTCCGGCCGCGCGAGGAGCTCGACCGTGGTCGCGACGAGCGTGATCGGCTTCGGCGGATCGTTCGTGCCGAGGTCGAGCGATCCGGCCGGCAGCTCGATCCGGTTGAGGTAGTTGAAGCGGCGCACGTACGCTTCGGCCTGGACGAAGTCGAAGAGGCGCACGCCGCGCGTGTGCGCGAGCGCGGCCATCGAAGCGGCCGAAGTCGAGTCTCCGGTGAGGAAGACCGCATCGGCCTTGCCGCCCACGAGCGCGGCGGCGGCGTCCTGCCCCTCCAGGCTCAGCAGCCTGGTCTTCCGTCCCTGCCCGATTCCGTTGGCGGCGAGGAACGATTCGGCGATCGCGCGCGTGCCCGTTCCCTCCCCGCCGATCGCGATGGTGCGCCCCGCGAGCTGCGAGAGGCGCTCGATCGGCCGCGGCAGGCGATAAAAGACAGAGACGGGCGAATAAGACACGCTCCCCAGGGAGACCACGCTGTCGGGCTTGACCGCGCCCGCGAGCCCGCCCTGCACGAAGGCGACGTCCACGCGCGATTTCTCGTCGGCGAGCTTGCGCAGGTTGTCGAGCGAGCCATCGGAGGCGACGATCTCCAGCGTCACCCCCTGGCGCGCGAGGATGTCTCGATAGCGCTCGGCACGGGTCTCGAAGACCGTTCCGTGCTTGCCCGCGGCCATGACGATGCGGCCCGGCGGCGCCGGACGGATGAAGCGCACCGCGATCGCGAAGGCGACGATCGTGATGAGCACATAGGGGCCGAGCGTGCTCGCGAGGTCGCGCCAGGAGATCCGGGGCAGCTTGAGGTTGAGGGTCATCAGGTGAAAAGTGCCGTGTTCTTGTGGTTAAAGGCCGCGTTCCGGGGATGGTAACGCTCTTGCGAATGCGCGGCGCCATGATCGGCCCGCCTCGCAGTCTCGAACACATCCAGCGGCATCCGGCCAGTAGGCTCGGGCGGCCGCTCGATCCGCGTGTCGCCGAGGTCGGCAAACTGCTCGGGTTCGACAAGTCCGGCGGCCTCCACGACGACAACACGTCAGATGGGCCGAAGCGCAATCGACGCGGGTCCATTCGCGTTGTGAGGACGATCACTCGTGTGGCATCGAATCTTCACACACGGCGGCGTGCGCTACGAGTGAAATTCGAGGAACGCCTCGAATGTGGATCACTTCACTGGCGGCACGAGCGGGCGCCACTAAATTGCGGCCACGATTCACGGACGCAGTCGAGCACGCACGTTGAAAGCCACGAAGACCCGCTATTTCATCGAAGTCGACGGCCACATCTGCCTGGAGCCCCACCTCGGTCCGCGGGATGCCGTCTTCCGCGCCGCCCTCGATCTCGGCAAGGACAGCGCCGACATCCGCGTCATCCTGATCGAGGGCGACGATCCGTTCAGCGACGCCGCGAAGCGATCGTTCTACCGCTACGATCGCGACGAGCGCCGCTGGACGCTGCACGGGGAATAGGCTCAGGCGCTCTTCTTCTGCTTGAACATTCCGGGCTGGTACTTCCCCGTCTCGGCGCGGAAGGCGATCGCGAGCCGGTTCCAGCCGTTGATCGCGACGACCGCCATGGTGAGGTCGACCAGCTCCTGCTCCGAAAAGTGCGCCCGGGCGGCGGCGAAGGCTTCATCGGGAACGTGACCCTCGCTCACCCGGGTGACCGCTTCGGCCCATTGCAGCGCGGCGCACTCCCGGTCGGTGTAGAGGTCGACCTCGCGCCATGCATCGAGCAGGTACAGGCGCTGCTCCGTCTCGCCGGCGGCACGCGCGTCCTTGCTGTGCATGTCGAGGCAGAAGGCGCATCCGTTGATCTGCGAGGCGCGCATCTTCACGAGCTCGAGCAGGCTGTGCTCGAGGCCGCTTTCGTTCACGTATTGCTGCAGGCCGTTCATGGCCTGGTAAGCCCTGGGGGAGACGCGGAAGGTATCGATGCGGGGTTTCATAAGCTCACTCTCTCCAGCTTGTCGGGGTTGAGGATTGCGTAGACGTCGAGGATGCGCACGCCGTCGGTACGGATGGACATGATCGAGAAGGCCCGTCCCTGGTGGACGAGCGCGATGCCGGTCTCGCCATTCACGTCGACCTTGCGGAATTCGAGCAGGTGGGCATGGCGGCGAAGCACGCCCACCGCGAAGCGCGCGACCCGGTCGGCGCCGCGGATCACCTTGTGCGCGGCCTTGGCCTTGCCGCCGCCGTCGGAGATCCACGCGGCGTCTTCGGCGAGCAGCGCCATGAGGCCGTCCTTGTCATGGGCGCGAATCGCGTCGACGAGCCCTTCGAGGAGCCGCGCTCGCGCATGCGCGCTCACCTGCACGCGCGGTCGTGCCGCTCGCACGCGCGACCTGGCGCGACTCACGACCTGGCGGCACGCAGCCTCGCTCTTGCCGAGGATCTGCGCGATGTCGCCGTAATCGGACTCGAAGACCTCGTGCAGCAGGAAAGCGGCCCGCTCCTCGGGCGCCAGGCGCTCCAGGAGCGCGAGGAACGCCACCGAAAGGTCCGAGGCGAGCTCGGCCGCCTGGTCGGCACCCGGGGAGGCCGCCTCCACGAGCGGCTCGGGAAGCCACGGGCCCACGTACGCGTCGCGCTCGGTCCGCAGCTCGCGCAGCCGGTCGATGGACAGGCGCGTGATCGTCGTCACCAGCCACGCTTCCGGAACACGGATCTCCGCCGCGTCGACACGATGCCAGCGCAGGTACGCTTCCTGCACCATGTCGTCGGCCTCGGCGCGCGAGCCGAGCATCCGATAGGCCACGCCCCAGAGGCGGCGGCGGTGGCGCTCGAAGGTGGCCAGGCGATCTTCCGTGGCAGGCAATCCGGTATCCATGAAACGCCAGACGGGTGGGATTCCTATTTTGTGACAACTCCGCCGGATATAATTTCGCCTTTTCGAAGGCAACACACAATGAACGGCGCCGACGCGCTGGTGCACATGCTGCAACTCTACGGCGTGAAGCACATCTTCGGGCTCTGCGGCGACACGAGCCTGCCGTATTACGACGCGCTGGCGCGCCTCGACCACGGCATCGACCACATCCTCACGCGCGATGAGCGCAGCGCCGCGTACATGGCCGACGGCTACGCGCGCGTGACCGGAAGGCCCGGCGTCTGCGAGGGGCCGAGCGGCGGCGGCGCGACTTATCTCCTGCCGGGTCTCGTGGAGGCGAACGAGTCGTCGATCCCCGTGCTCGGCATCACCTCCGACGTCCCGGTTGGCGCGCGCGGCAAGTTTCCCCTGACCGAGCTCGACCAGGAATCGCTCTACCGCCCGCTCACGAAGTGGAACACGCGCATCGATCGCGTGGACCAGGTTCCGGGAGCCGTGCGCGGCGCCTTCCGTGCGATGACGACGGGCCGGCCCGGCACCGCGCACATCGCGTTGCCCTACGACCTGCAGAAGCAGCCGATCGACGCATCCGAGGTGTGGGCGCAGGGGGGACACGACCGTTATCCCGCGATGCGCAGCCGCCCCGACCCGCGGGATGTCGAGCTCGCGGCCGAGAAGCTCGTCGCCGCCCGCGCGCCGGTGATCGTGGTGGGCGGCGGCGTCATCATCGCGGGTGCCTGCGAGGCATTGAATTCGCTCGCGACGATGCTCGATGCACCCGTGTGCAGCACCGTGAGCGGCAAGGGAACGCTTCCCGAGATGCACCCGCTCAACGCCGGCATCGTCGGCACCAATGGCGGCGTGCCCGCGACGCGCGAGGTGGTCATGGGCGCGGATCTCGTGTTCTTCATCGGGGCGCGCGCCGGCTCGACCACGACGGAGCACTGGAAGCATCCGTCGCGCAACGTGACCATCGTCCACCTCGACATCGACGGCGCAACCATCGCGACCAACTACCGCACGGACGTCGCGCTCGTGGGCGACGCGGCACTCGGCCTCGCGGACCTCAACGCGGCGGTGCGCGATCGCCTGCCGAAGCGTCCGGCGGGCGCGGCCGATGGGAAAGCGATCGTGGCCCGCGCCCGCGCGGCGAAGTGGTCGGCATTCGAGAAGCTCGCGGCGTCGACCGAGACGCCGATCAAGCCCGAGCGCGTGGTCGATGCGCTCAATCGCGCGCTGCCGAAGGAAGCGATCGTCGTGGCCGACCCCGGCACGCCCTGCCCGTATTTCGGCGCGTTCTTCCAGCAACCGCAAGCCGGACGCCACTTCATCACGAACCGCGCGCACGGCGCACTCGGTTTCGCCATGTCCGCCGGCGTCGGTGCCTGGTTCGGCCGCCCCGATGCGACGGTCGTCGCCGCGATGGGCGATGGCAGCTTCAACTTCACGTGCGGCGAGCTGGAGACCATCGTGCGGCGCCGCGTGCCGCTCAAGATGATCGTGTTCTCGAATGCCGTGTTCGGCTGGATCAAGGCGAGCCAGAAGGCGGGCTACGGCGAGCGCTATTTCTCCGTGGACTTCGACCGTACCGACCATGCCCGCGTGGCCGAGGCCTTCGGGGTGAAGTCCTGGCGCGTGGAGGCCGCGGAGGACGTCGAACGCACCATCCGCGCGGCCCTCGCGCACGACGGCCCCGCGCTCGTCGACGTGATCTCGCAGCAGTTGCAGGACACCGCCGTGCCCGTCAGCCAGTGGATGGGTTGATCGTTTGTCACCCCGGCGCAGGCCGGGGTCCAATTTCATTCGTCACCCCGGCGCAGGCCGGGGTCCAATTTCAAAAAGGAACGACAGTGACTCACTCCCCGTCCCGCCGCGCGCTGCTGCAGGCGCTCGGCGCCGCGCTCGCCTCCGCGGGCATCCCCCACGTCCTCGCCCAGGCCGAAGCCCCGCTGCGCCTCGTGGTGACCTTCCCGCCCGGCGGCAGCACCGACATCACCGCGCGCATCGTGCAGCCCGAGCTGCAGAAGCGCATCGGCCGGCCGGTCGTCGTGGAGAACAAGCCCGGCGCCGCGAGCCAGGTCGGGACCGAGTATGTCGCGCGTGCCAAGCCGGACGGCAACACGCTGCTCGTCTGCTTCGACACCCACGCGATCAATCCGATCGTCAAGAAGCACTTGCCGTACGACACGTTCAAGGATTTCGCCGGCGTCTCGCTCGCGGTGCGATTCCCGCTGGTGATCGGCGCCAATCCGTCGGCCCCCGGCAAGGACCTCAGGGAATTCCTGGCCGCGGCGAAGGAGCAGCCAGGAAAGTTCAGCTACGCCTCGACCGGAGTCGGGTCGCTCAATCACCTCGTCGCCGAGGATCTCAAGCGTCGCAGCGGCGTGGACCTGCTGCACGTCCCGTTTAGTGGCGGAGGTCCCGCGGTGACCGCGGTGCTCAGCAAGACAGCAACGCTCACGATGCTCTCGTATGCGGCGCTCAAAGGGCAGATCGCGTCCGGAAAGATCAAGGCGCTCGCCGTGACCGGCACGCAGCGGCTTCCCGACCTGCCCAACGTGCCGACGGTCGCGGAATCCGGCTTCCCGGGGTTCGAGGCTTACTCGTGGATCGGCATCTTCGCGCCGGCCGCGACGCCGCCCGCGACCGTGACCAAGCTCTCGCACGACTTCCAGGCCGCGCTGCGTACGCCGGAAGTGTCGAAGGCGCTCACCGACGCCGGCTTCGAGGTGATGGCCACCGATGGCCCGGCGCTCGACCAGTTCGCGCACGAGCAGTACGAGCGCTGGAGCGACTTCGTGAAGCGCACGGGCCTCAAGGTCGAGGAGTGAAGTTCGCCCTCGACCACGTCGTGATCGCGGTCGGCGATCTCGAGCAGGCGATCGCCGATTTCCGGTCGCTCGGCTTCACCGTCGTGCCCGGCGGCCGCCATCCCGGGCGTACGTCGCACAACGCGTTGATCGTCTTCGAGGACGGCGCTTATATCGAGCTCATCGCATGGACGGCGCCCAACGACGCGGAGCGCTGGAACGTGATGCATCGCCGGCACGGCGATGGCTTCATGGACTTCGCCCTGATTCCCGAAGACTTGCCGCGCGCGACGTTGGATGCGAAGGCGCGAGGACTGCCGCTGAATGGACCGATCGACGGCGGCCGCGTCCGGCCCGATGGCGTGGAGCTCGAGTGGCGGACGGCGCGGCAGGCGACGTTCGACCTGCCCTTCTTCTGCGCGGATGTGACGCCTCGCTCGCTACGCGTGCCCGAGGGCGATGTGCGGCGCCACCCGAATGGCGCTCTTGGCGTCGCCACTATCGTGGTGGCGGTGGACGACCTGGGCGTCTCGGCTGCGCGCTATCGGGCCATGCTGGGGGACACGGCCGGAAATACCCCGGCGATCGACGTCACCGGCACCGGCGTGCGGGCGTTGGAGGTGATGGTGGAGCGCACTGTGCTGATGCTCGCGAGCGCCGCCGGCTCGCCCTCGTCGTCCCTTGCCCGCGTCGTTCATGAACGCATGATCGGCCCCGGTGAGGGACCGTGCGCCATGTCGATACGCACTGGCGACGGCGCCGCGAAGGTACTGCCGCTCGCCAGCACCCACGGCGCATACGTCGAGACTTGCTGATCCGTAGTGTCATGGGTGCGCCACCGCACGGACCCGCCGGCCGCGGACCGTTAGGCTGCGACAACGCTGGAAATGCCGCCGTCCAACCCTACAAAGATCGAAACCATGACCCAGATCCAAAGCGAAGTCACCAGGGAACGCCTGTTCGACGAATTCACTTCCGTCGTCACGGAAACCGAGCGGCTCCTGCAGTCGCTCGCGACCGCGGGCAGCGGCGAGGCCGGGACGCTGGAGGCTCGCGTCGAACAAGGCCTGGCGAGCGCCGCCGAACGCGTCGCCGCGATACGCGAGAAATCGCTCGAACAGGCCACCGCGGTCACCCGGGCGGCCGACGGCTACGTGCGCGACAACGCGTGGCAGGTGGCCGGTCTCGCCGCCGCGGTCTGCGGGATCACCGGTCTCGTCGCGGGGCTGCTGATCGCTCGCCGTTGAGGCGCGGCACATGAGCCCACGCCGCACGGCAGCCCCGGCAGCGCACGGCATGACTGCCGCGCTGCGCGCCCTCGCCACGACGCTGCATGAGATGGCCCACGTGCGTGGCGCGCTCCTGGCCGTCGAGCTGCGCGAGGAGATCGGGCGGCGCAGGAGCATGCTCTGGCTGGCGGTGGCCGGCATCGCGCTCGTGCACATGGCCCTCGTCTTCTTCAGCGTGCTCGTGGCGGCGTTCTTCTGGGATACCCATCATCGCCTCGGCGCCATCGGTGCGATGGCCGCGCTCTACTTCGCCGGTGGCGCGGCCGCGTTCATCAAGCTGCGCCGTGCGGCCATCGACAGCCCGGCGCCGTTCGCGGCCTCGCGTCGTGAGCTGGCGGAAGACTTCGCGCAGCTCGTTGCCCGATGAACGCGACGGCGCGATTGCTGGCGCTCGAGAGGCAAGCCCTGGTCGCACGCTCGGCGCTCTGCCGGTTGCGGCTGCGGCGGCAGGCAGGCGACATGCACGAAGCCCTCAGCCGCAAGGCGCGGTTGATTGCGATCGCGGCGCAAGTCCTCATCGTCGGCAGGATGGCGGCGAAGCTGGTCGCCCGCTTCCGATGACGGCCGATGGAGCTCACGCCGCGACCGGCGCGCGGCCGGCCTCGACGGGCTGGCCCGAGCGCAGGCTGCCGAAGCCCAGCGCGTATTGCCGCGTGCACTCCGCCCCGAAGAAAAAAATCTGCGCCGAGTAGTAAACCCATAGCAGCAGGGCGATGAGCGAGCCGGCCGCTCCGAAGCTCGACGCCACCGCGCTGTTGCCGAGGTAGATGCCGATCGCATACTTGCCCAACGTGAACAATCCCGCCGTGAACGCGGCGCCGATCCACACGTCGCGCCAGGAGAGGGGCGCATCGGGCAATCCCTTGTAGATCACCGCGAAGAGGCACGTGATCACCGCGAACGAGATCGCGGAGGACAAGGCGGTGAGGATCGTATAGGTCGCGAGGCCGCCTGCATAACGCTCGAGCACGGCGAGCGCCGCGCTGAGCGCGAGCGAAACGAGGAGCAGGAAGGCGAGCACCAGCACGAGCCCGAACGAATAGAGCCGTGTGCGCAGGAAGCGGACGACGGCGAGCCCCTTGCGCGGCTCGAGCCCCCAGATCTCGTCGAGGCTCGCCTTGAGCTCCACGAAGACGCTCGTGGCGCCCACCAGCAGCAGGATGCCCGCAGCCACCGTCGCTGCGAGCCCCAGCACCGGATCGCGTGCGCCGTCGAGCAGCGCCTGGATCGCCTGGGCTCCGTTGCGGCCGATGAGCCCTTCGACCTGGGCGATGATCTCGCCCTGGGCGGCCGGGGCGCCGAAGAGATACCCTGCGCCGGCGATGGCAAGCACGAGGATCGGCGCCATGGAGAACAGCGTGTAGAAGGCGAGCGCCGCGCCCTTGCTCCCCGCGCGGTGGTCGATCCACGCGTCCGCCGATCGCCTGAGCACCGCCCAGAAATCATGGGCGCCGCGGGCGATCCGGGCGGGATCGCGATGCACGAGGCTATCGTCCAAGGAGCTCTCCCACGGGCTCGAGCGCGCCGACGCGGTCGCAGATCACCTTGGCGATCGCCACGAGCGGCGCTCCCAGCAGCAACCCCCACATCCCCCACAACCAGCCGAAGAAGAGGAGCGCGATGAAAAGCACCGCCGCGTTCACGCGCGCGAAGCGGCTCTGCAGCCACGTCATGATGAGGGTGCCGACGGCGATCGCCACCAGCATCGAAGCGCCCGCGACCGAGAACGCGCCCGCGGCGGTGCCGAATTGCATGAATGCCGCCAGGCCGCTCGCGACCGCGAAGAGCACCGGGCCGAGATATGGAATGAAGTGGAGCACCGCCGCCATCGTTCCCCAGACGCCGGCGTGCTCCATGCCGAGCGCCTCGAATGCGAGCCACGTCCCGAGTCCGACGAGGACGTTCGATGCGACGACGGCGACGAGGTAGCGCTGGATCTGCACGTCGATTTCCTCGAGGATGCGAATCGCGTCCTTCTTGCGCGACAGGGAAGGACCGACCACCTGGACCAGCTTGCGCCGGAAGTGCTCCCCGGCCGCGAGGAGGAAGTACGTGAGCAGCAGCACGATCGGTGCTTGCGCCGCCACGGTGACCATCAGGGCCGACTGGGCGAGCATGTAGTCTCGCAACCAGGCGCTCGGCGCGGCCTCCATCACGCGCGCAGGATGCGCGGGCGCCATGCGCGCGGCCGTCGCATCGGACGCCGCGCCCTGGATCTCCGTCGCCGCCTCCTCGATCTTCTGCAGCGCCGTGGGGCCCTTCTTGCGTGCCTCGCCCATGTGCATGCGCACCTTGCGCGCGGCCTCCGGCAGCTTCTCGATCACGGATGTGGCGTCGTCGCCGAGGGAATAGGTCGCCCACGAAAGCGCCGCGACGAGCACGCCGAGCACCAGCGCGGCGCCCACGGCCCGCGGGATGCGCCACCCCTTGAGCACGTCGACGGCGGGCCTCAGCGCGTAGCTCGCAAGGATGCCGATCAGCAGCGGAACGAAGAACGCGCGGGCGAGATAGAGGGAGCCCACGACGGCAATGACGCCGATCGTCAGGAGGGTGACGGTCCCGAGCGTGATGCCGGGACCATCCTTTGCAAGCGCGGGCGCCCCGCCGAGACCTAGGCGTGCGTCATGCTTTTCCGCTTCGTCCGGCTCAAAGGGCACGTCGCCCGCTGATGATCCGCAGCAGCACGACGATGACGGCGATCACCAGCAGGACGTGAATCAGCCCGCCCATGGTGTACGAGGTGACCATTCCCAGGAGCCACAGGACGACGAGGACGACGGCGATGGTATACAGCATGGCGGAATTCCATTGAAAGGACGCGACCATCCATCGTGTCATTCCCTTGGCGCCGTGACTGTGCGGTACCGCGCACAGCTGAAGGCTTCGCCCGCTCGCCGCCTCGAAAAAAACCCGGCGGGCGCCGGGCTTGGGGTTACGCGAAGCAAGCTCAAGGCCGGGGGCCGAACCCGACGTCCTTCGCCGGGCCCATGAGCTCGATGATGTCGAGGCCCGAGCCGTTGCGGTCCGTGACGTATACATAGCCCCGATTGTCGATCTCGACGTTGTTGGTCATGTAGCCGTCGGGCTGCACGGTGTTGGCGTTGGCTTCCGGCACGTAGAAGGCGACCTCCACGGGCGCCTGCGGCTCGCGGATATCGAACAACCGTACGCCGCCCGTGAAGTACGCGACCGACGTGAGCTTGCCGTAGAACGGGTTGCGGAAGTTCTCCTCGCTCGAGTGGGAGCCGAAGCGCGCGCCGCGCGAGCAGTAGTTGCCGCGGGGATACTTCTCGCCGGAGCGCGGGTCCACCGACAGGGTCGAGAGCACCATGGGACCCTGGTTGGGATAAGTTTCCACGCGCGTCCCGGGCGGGGCGGTCTTCGAGTTCTCGACGGTGATGTCGACCACGAAGCTCCAGTGCGGCGGCTCCTGGCACTTGTTGCTCGTGGCTTCGGAGGAAACCAGCAGGATGTCGCGCGTCTTGAACTCGCTGTAGCTCGCGAAGCTCGGCGGCCTCACGCCGAACACCGGCATCGTCGTGTGCCCACCCTGGTCGGGCGACATCGTCATGATGCCCGCGATGGGCGCGTTGAGATCCGCATCGCTCGGCGCATCGGCCGGACCCGTGTACGAGCCGCCCGCCGATGTCGGCAGCAGCTTGTTGCGGTCGAGGATGGTGATGACGCCGTCGTCACCCACGCCCCACGCGGCATACACGCGATTGCCGACGACGTCCGAAGCCGTCGCTCCGCGCGCGAGCGAGCTCGCCGCGTCGGGATGGTCGTGCGCCGAGATCGCGCCGTGCAGCGACGGCGGGACCGGTCCCGTGGCGCCCGGCTGTCCCCCTGGCAGCCCGTAAGTGCGCAGGTAGACCGGCGCCGCTTCCGGGTTGCTCCAATCCACGATCACCATCGACTGCGCCTGGCGCCAGAGGGGCGGAGTGCTCTTGCTGCCCGGCATGTACGCGATTCCCGTGCTGCATTCCCACCAGTCCTTGTGCGTCGAACGGATGCCCGTCAACGACGCGGTCAGGTGCGGAGCGCTGATGTTGGTCACGTCCCAGACCTCGTAGCCCGAGGACGCGCCGCCCTGCACGTTGCGCAGCAGATAGACCTTGCCCGGGACGCCATGGGGCAGTTGCGAGCCGAGGCAGAGACGCACCATCTGGGCCTGTCCCCCGGCGGGCGCGGGAATGTGGAACGTCTCCTTCGGGTTCTGCGGATCGGTCGCGTCGATGATCATGGTGCCGTTGTTCTCGATCGCCCCGCCGTTCAGCGGGTTCGGCGCGGAGCCGTTGTGCGTGCCCGCGAACGCGATCGTCCTTCCGTCGGGATACTGGATGACGTTCGGCTGGTACGACGCGCGCCCCTGCAGGTCGACGTGGCCCACGCGGTGCATGTTCTTGGCTTCGCCGCTCTGGCTCACGGCGCCCGCACTGCATGCCCATCCGACTGCGGTCGATATCGCTGCCAGACGGACGATGTTTGCGACGGTTTCGCTTCGCATTGTTGTCCCCCTCACGATTGAACAGCCTGCTGCTGAAAGGCATCGCCCGTGCGCGTGCGAGCTGCGCCGAAGTGATGCCACCGAGTCGGGAAAGATGCGAGTTCAACACGCGAGGCCCGACGCGACGCACGCAGGCCTGCGAACGCGTGCCCGATCCTGCGAAAAGATCCGGGCACGCCGGAAAATACCCGTCCGCCCAACGCAACCTCGCTTACTGCCAGGCAGAGCTGCCGGGCCAATTCCTAAAGACGAGGGGGGGAACCATGAGACGTGTCATTCGTTGGGCGATTCTTGCTGCGTTCGCACTCATAGCCGGCCAGGGGTGGGCCTTCACGCCTCCCGCGTCGCCGCCCTACTGCCCGTGGCCCGCATGGAAGCTGCCTCCGGCTCAGCCGGGCGACCCGATCGTCTATACGACGCCCGAGGGGACGCAGTACACGAAGCCGCAGATGGACTCGACTTACGATCAGGTGT
>Ga0157372_10002207_pt1 | contig 21135 bp, 19 predicted proteins | sample C55metaG_FD_115307 | JGI IMG/M metagenome (GOLD analysis project Ga0157372, IMG submission 115307) | Corn rhizosphere microbial communities from Kellogg Biological Station, Michigan, USA - C5-5 metaG | ecosystem: Host-associated > Plants > Roots > Rhizosphere > Soil | place: USA: Michigan... | reverse complement strand
TGAAGATATTGATGCCGTAATAGTGCTCGATCTGCATATGGAGATGACCGATTGCCATCACCAGGAAGCCCCAGGCCATATACGTCATCCCCTTGCCGAACTTGCCGCCCCGCAGCGCATAGGCCGTCAGAAAGGCAAAGAAGACGGAAATGAACAGGAACGGCAGTTCCATGACGCCAAACCAGTAGTTCGCAGAAGCGCCGTGAATGGCCGAAGCGGCATTGTTTACCTGCAGCAGGTCACAGTGCGATTGAGCATAAACGGTAGAAGAGGAAGTGAGGGTCCCTACGGTGATAAGAAGCAGTAACAGGGGTCGAAATTTTTTCATAAAATGGGATTTTGGACAATAAAATTCGAGTTTTTCCCGTCTGGATGATGTCTCGATCTCCCGTTGCCGGGACTTTTATATGTACGACCTACATATATTATTGTAGAAACGGGCAATGAACAAAAAAATTGCAGCCAACATGCAAAATTTCCGTACTGATTTCGTCTTTGATGAAAGCTTGAACGCCAGCTTCTTGGCCGAACTGTTCGACGGTGATACTTTATACGCAGAAACCGTCTTTGAGGATTTCCTCCGCGACCTGCCCGTCTACTGGGACCGTGTGGAAGCAGCTTACGAGGTCAAAAATCTTCCCGTTTTGGGAACAAGCGTTCATACCTGCAAAACTTTGTTCGGTTATGTAGGATTTACCGATCTGCAGGACCTTTGTCAACAATTCGAGAACAAATGTTCCGTTAATACTGCGGAAGAATTGCGGTTGGACTATATCCGCCTGATACAGAGAAAGGAAAGAGCTCAACATATTATAGAAAAAGAATATGATCGGCTGAGAAAGTTCAACGCAGCAAACGGCTAGATTAGATAAAGGCTCAGTAATTTTGTATTTGATGCTTACCTCCTGCCCCACAATGGTTCATCCGGGTAGGGTTGCTTTTGTTTGATGGATTGTTTTTCGGATGCTATGAAGATGACTTGTATTATAGTAGAAGATATCCAGATCGCCGCGGATTTTCTTCGCAAGTTCTGTGAGAAGAGCGACCTGGTCGAGGTGAAGGGCCATTTCCTGAACGTAACGGATGCCCTCGAATTCCTCGACAGGGAAAAAGTGGATCTTCTCTTCCTCGACGTCGAAATGCCGGGAGCTACCGGTTTCGACCTGTTGGATCGCCTTACCTACTCCCCAAAGATCATTCTTACCACCTCAAAGACCGAATACGCTTTTAACGCTTTCCAATATCATGTCGACGACTATCTGAAAAAGCCTTTCACCTTCAAACGCTTCCAGGAAGCCATCGAAAAGCTCCAGCAGAAAGCCGCGGCCGCGGCCCCCACGCCTGCTCCCGTGCAACCGACCATCACCGCACCCGACACCGAATTTCTCTTCATAAAGGCCGAAGACAAACTCATCAAGCTCAAAAAGGATGATATCCTCTTCCTGGAAAGCATGCGCGACTATGTGAAGTTCGTCACACAAGGCAAGAACTATATTACCTACAGCACCCTCAAGAACATGGAGGAGAAACTCATCGGCCCCAACTTCCTCAAGGTCCACCGGTCGTATATAGTAAACATCACAAAGATCGACGACATTCGTGGCAACACCATCTACCTTCTTGGAAATCAAATTCCTATTGGCAAAGGACACAAGGAGGAAGTAGCCGCCCGCCTCAATATTCTCTAATCCGGAACAACTCCCATTTTTTTACCGTTCTTCCGCTTCCCGGAAGGCCGTTCTTTCGTCGGGAAAGCCGCACTTTCGTCGGGCAAAAGCAAGCCTTCATCGAATAAGTTTCACTTCTTTAACATTGTTTTACATCTTTGTATCAGCAACTGAGAACAATCCAATACCGACTGAAAAGAACCCTGATATCCGAAGAACCAACATCCAACGATCCTGACAAACCAAGCATCCGAATCCTAAGAAACCAAGCATCCAAATCCTAAGAAACCACCGATCCAACATCCCTGAGAACCGAAAGATCCTGATCCGAAGAACCACCCATCCAAATCCAGAAGAACCGGCCCGTTTACGATCCGTATCCGAAAAGCCAAAATGGCCAAACCTGAATCCAAACCGAAAAACAGAACCGAATCCAGAGTCCTGAAAAACTTAGAAGAATGCCAGGGTAGAACCCGGGAAAAAACTTGAATCCGAATTCCCTCTTGAAGCCTGAAAAAAGATCGTTGTTGGCCCTGACAAGGAATTTTGCGACCGCCCCCACCTTCGGGGGCGTCGCTATTTCACGACTAGCCGGGGCGGTTGCCCCGAACCGGCGGAGCCGGTTCAAATCATCAGCGCTTCACAAACGGGCCGCCAACGGCGGCCAACCTCGGTAAAGAAAAACCCACCCCCGAATTCCCTTCGTCGGGCAAATCCCACCTTCGTCGTGCAAAACACCCCCTCTGACGAAAAAACTTCCAAACCCCCTCTATCCTTCGCATCTTTGTATCAGCAAACGAAAACAATCCAAATCCAATCCGAAAAACGAATAATCCAAACCCTAAAAACCCAATCGGCCAACATCCTCAGAAAAACCAAAGAATCCAGGACTACGAAAACCCCTAAATCCAATCACTAAGAAGACCGTAGAAGATCCAAACCCTAAACCATGTTGTAGTGCAAAATCCAGAACCCTAAAAAAACCAATCGTAGAACCCTCAAATTTTTGCAGCCGCCCCATCCGGGGCGGCATTTTTTTGCGACCGGCCAGAGCGGCTGCGAAAATGGCCGACGGCCCATCATCAGCGCTTCACAAACGGGCCGCCAATGGCGACCATCAAAGTCAGAAATCACCTAGAACCACGGCCTCGCAATACCCACCCGAAACGGCCACGGTATCGTCGCCAGAATGATCACCAGGGCAATCAGGAACAGCCAGAATCCCCTCTTGAATTTCTTCGCATCCGGGATCGCCTTCTTCGCCACTCCCCGCCCGATCGTGATCAGCACGATCGCCACCAGCATCCCGAAAATATGCTCCACCGCATAGAACCGCGCCACCCGATCCTTCATCACCTCCCCAAAACCCAGGTTCGAAATATTCGCCAGGCCCCAGGGCCCCGCCAGATACAGGTACAGACCCACCAGCAGCTGCGTATGCGCCGAGATCATCAGAAATAACCCCACCTTCCTGTCCCCCGCTCCAAAAGGCCGCCCCGAGCTCATCCCGGTATAGCATCGGTAGATCACAACGATTTCCAAAATAAGGATCACCCATCGAATGAAACTATGCAGATGTAACAGTCCGGTGTACATGTAGATAGATTTAAATTTTTTGAAAATGGGCCCAAAGCTACGATCGCCCTTCCTAAAATGGAAAATAATTGTCAACCGGCCATAGCTGGGAAGACCCGTCCCGGAATGGGAAGCATCTAAAAGAAAACACCTACTTAATTATATTGATAATCAATCATTTAATATTCAGGCATTCTTTTGGAACGCCCCATACTGCACCATTGATCCCTTATCCCTTAGAAATCAATCCCTTTATGAAACCGACCTTTTTCGCAGTACTCTTTACGCTTCTTACCAGCATCTCCCTCTCCTCGGCGGCACAGACCATCATCAGCGTCAACTCAAGCGTAACCTCGACCGGCGGCACGATCTGCACCAACTGTATCGTCAAGATCGCTTCGGGCGTCACCTATACCCTCGACGGCACCGTCTCCTGCACCACCTGTACCTTCACAGGCGGAACGGTCGTGATAAAAGCAGGGTCCAATGTTACCCTCAACGGGGTCGACTCGTTCAAGAACACCCAGGTCTACATCAACCAGTCTTTCAACCAGAACAATAATATCACGTTCTACGGGGACACCGTCGCTTTCAACGCATCGATGAACTTCGGCAACGGCCGGACCAATATCGACAGCAGCAGGGTCTCCATCAACGCGGCCCTCACGCTCAGGAGCGGCACCCTGGACAAGGATTCACTCCACGTCAACGCCAACCTGACCCTCAGTAACGCGACCGATACCTTCTCCAACAGCCACGTTACCGTTGCATCCGGCAGGCAGATCAGTACCAATACGACCAATTTCATCAATAACGTATTTGCCTTCAACGGTTCCTCTTCGATGAGCGTCAACAACGGGATGACCTCCAGCGGGAACGACTACTATCTCTCCGGCTCCTCGACCATTAGCTCCAGCTCCACGTCCCTCACCGGCGATGACATTGTCATGAACGGGACTACCAATAGCTTTACGACCAGCAATGCCCTCTCGATGACCAATACGACGGTGACGATGAATAGCACCACCAGCTCGGGTATCACCGGTAATACGCTGACCGCATCGGGCGGCTCTATTACCGGCACTGCCGGCGCCGCCTTTACGATCAGTAATGCAGCTAACCTCACCAATACGCCCATTTCCATGAACGGCGCCAGCGCCTCCTTCTCATCCGGCTCCATGACGGCCTCCGGCGGTTCGCTGACCGTGGGTTCCGGCGCCTCGATGAATATCACCAACGGGACCAGCCTGACCAATACACCGGTGACGGTCACCAGCGGTACCTTCGGCGCCGGCTCGACGACCATGACAGGCGGCGACTTCAGCGCCACCGGATCTACCGTCAGCTTCGCCTCGCTCACCACCTCCGGAATTAATTTCTCTGCAAGCGGGTCGAACGTCACCAGCACCAACTCGGTCAACATGACCAATACGGCCGCAAACTTTGCCAACGTCAACTTCCAGGGCAACTCGCTGACCACCTCCGGTGGGTCCATCACCACCCTGAACAGCAACGTTACCAGCACCAACGCCATCAACTTTACCAACACCCCGGCCTCCTTCTCGGGCGGCAGTTTGAAAGGCAACTCCCTTACGGTTTCGGGTAGCACCTTTGACCTGAACAATACCCCCGTCACCATCACCAATGCCGATAATTTCACCAATACCACCGTCACGATGAGCGGCACTTCGTCCCTGACCGGCAACTCGGGAAGCTTGTCCGGTACGACGATGACCATGAGCGGAACCTCCTCCGTCTCCGTTACCAATGGCTGGAACATAGCTGCCAGCACAATGGTGCTCAACGGCAACGCGACCGTCTCTTCAGGGTCGATGAGCGTCACCAACCATTCCTGGTTCCGCGTCGGCGACGGCTCCCTGGGAAGCACCGCGCACGTCAGCGTTTCCTTCGGCTTCAGCGTCGACAATACTTCCAACCTGGGCATCGCAAATAACAATAACTATCTGTATATCCCCAATGGCCCCGGCTCCCTCAAGACCAATACCATCAGCTGTAACGGCGGCGGCACCCAGCATGCTTGCTCCACCGGTTATGTATATGGTTGTGGAACGATCAACAGTTCCGGGGGTCTGGGCTGTATCGTCCTGGCGACCGCCAATATCGATTTGACGGCGACCGCCGCCGGTCCCGGCCAGGTCTCGATCGTCTTTGCCGACCAGGAAATCTCCGCGGCCGATCGCTACCTGGTCCAGCGCAATGCCGGCGATAACCAATGGAACACCATCAGCACGGTCGCCTCCGGCAGCTATACGGGTGAATATCGCTATACCGACGCCGACGCCCCCGCCGGCTCCATAGAATACCGCATCGAAAGGATCGACGCCGATGGGAAGGTCCTCTACTCTTCCATCGCCACGGTCAGCGTTGAAGCAAACACCAGCGCCGTCAATATCCATCCCAACCCGGCAACCGGCGGTGTGTTCTATATCACTACCTCGTATACCGGCGAAATGGTCGTCAACGTCTTTACGCTCACGGGCCAGCTCCTTTATCATATGGAGGGCAGAGGCCAGACCCAATACGGTATCCGGCTGCCCGCACAGGCCCAGGCCCTCGGCTCCGTCGTCGTACAGACCATCAGCCAGGCCGGCAACCGGACGTTTACGGTCCTTGTCAGGTAATCCTTACATTTGTTGCATGACGAAGACACTTGTACTCACCCTCACCGTAGCCCTTGCGGGCTGCTGTATAACGGCGTGTAACAACCATGAAGATAAAAAGAACGACGCCACGTCAGCCCTGCATCGCCTACCCTATGCGCCGTTGACCGATAGCCTCGACAAGGCAAAGGGTGACGCCGCCGGACTCTACTACCGGCGCGCCGAGCTGCTCGCCCATAACAATCTCCACGAGCTGGCCGCCGTAGACTTCCGGCACAGCTGGGAGCTCAGGCCCGACGAGACCACCGGGTTCCGTTATGCCGCTACACTGGGCATCATCGGCCAGGTCGACCGGGCCATGCAGCTGCTGAAAGATTGCCATCGTCGCTTCCCCGATAACCCCGCCTTTCCCTCGATGCTCGGCGAGCTGTATCAGCAATCCGGGAAGATCCGCGAGGCGATCGCCGTCTACGACAGTATCCTCGACAAAGACAGCGGCGACTTCGAGGCCTGGTATGAAAAAGGACTCCTGCTCGAAAAAGCCAAAGACACGTCCGGCGCCATCACCGCCCTCGGCAACGCCTACCGGCTCCAGCCGACCAACACCTACGGACTCGAGCTGGCCCACATGTACGCCGAGAACCGTAACCCCGCCGCATTACCCATCTGCGACGAGATCCTCAAAAAGGACTCCGCCCACGAGCTGCTCGACCCCCTCTTTATAAAAGGCATCTTTTATTCGAATACGACCCAGTACAAAAAGGCCATCGTCCAATTCGACTCCTGCATCCGCCGCGACTGGAAATTCACCGACGCCTATCTCGAAAAAGGGATCGCCCTTTACGAACAAAAACAATACGACTCGGCCATGAGCACCTTCCTCATGACCGTGCGCGTCTCCAACACCTACCCCGACGGCTACTACTGGGTCGGCCGCTGCTATGAAGCCACCGGCCGGAACGATCAAGCCATCCTCTACTACCGCCAGGCCCTGGCCCTCGACAAAGAATTCACCGAGGCCGCCGACCGCATCAAAAAGCTGCAGTAGCCCCCGGTCCACAAGGCCTTCTCCAACCAGGGGCCGATTCCAACAGAATTCCTATCTTTAAGCCGGACAAAAACGACAGAAAATGCCCATCATAGCGCCCTCTTTGCTGGCCTCGAATTTCCTCCGCCTCGAAGACGAATGCAAAATGCTGAACGAAAGCGATGCCGACTGGTACCACCTCGACGTCATGGACGGTAGATTTGTCCCCAACATCAGCTACGGCATGCCCATCATTCAACAGCTGCGGACAATGACGAAAAAGACCTTCGACGTCCACCTCATGATCGAAGAACCCGAGCGCTACGCAGAAGACTTCAAAAAGGCCGGTGCCGACCGCCTCACCGTTCACATCGAAGCCTGCCGCCACCTCCATCGCAATCTCCAGCAGATCCACGCCCTGGGCATGAAGGCGGGCGTCGCCCTCAATCCCCATTCGCCCATCGAGCTCCTCACCGACGTCCTCCAGGACATCGACACCGTCCTCGTCATGAGCGTCAACCCGGGCTTCGGCGGCCAGGAGTTCATCCAGCATACCTGTCAAAAGATCCGCAATCTCCGCCGCATGATACACGACCGCGGCCTGCCCACCCTCATCGAGATCGACGGCGGCGTCACTGTAGAGAACGCCGCAATGATCGTCAAGTCCGGCGCCGACGTCCTCGTTGCCGGCAGCACCGTCTTCCATTCCAAAGACCCAAAAGCCACCATCCACACACTTAAAAACATCGCCTGATCGTTCTTCTCCCAACGTAAACAAAATTGACTTGAGAATCGTCATTGTCCTGGTCCTTCTCACCCTGGCTTTCCCGACGCTTGCCCAAAAAAAGGTGACCGCTAAAGATGCGCCTTCGGCCAGGCAGCATGCTGCCTCGGTCTCCGGCCGGGTCCTCGACGAGAACGAAAACCCACTCCCCGGCGTCTCTGTCACCATCCTCGGCCACACCACCGGCCTCACCACCACCGACTCCGGCACCTTCCGCATAAAAGTACCCGCCGAAAAAGCCTTCGCCCTCGTGTTCTCCTTCACCGGCTATAAACCCGAACAACGCAATTTCTTCCTGAGCCAGGGCGAAGAGGAACATATCGTCGTTCGCCTCGAACACGGCGGCAAAGCCCTTCAGGAGGTCATCGTACAGGATCAGCGCGACCGCCAGGAAGCCGGCCTCATAAAGATCAACCCCAAGAACGCCATCAACATCCCCGCACCCGTCGGAGGCATCGAAAGCCTGCTAAAGATCTTCGTCGGATCCAACAACGAACTGACCTCCCAATACTCCGTCCGCGGCGGCAACTATGACGAGAACCTCACCTACATCAACGACTTCGAAGTCTTCCGCCCCTATCTCGTCAACAACGCCCAACAGGAAGGGCTCAGCATCATCAATCCCGAGCTTACCCGCAGCGTGAATTTCTACACCGGCGGCTTCCAGGCCCGCTACGGGGACAAGATCTCCTCCGCGCTGGACATCCAATACCGCAAACCAATAGACATAAGATTCGGGGGCTCCGCCTATCTCGGCCTGCTCGAACAGGGCCTCCACCTCGAAGGCGCCACTGCCAACAGCAAATTCACCTGGCTCGTCGGCCTTCGCAACCGCACCAACAGCAGCCTCCTCAGCAGCCAGGAGACCAAAGGCTCGTATGCACCGTCCTCCACCGATCTCCAGGCCCAGTTCACCTACCAACTAACCTCCCGCACCCAACTCGAGCTGCTCGGAACCCTCTCCCAAACAAAGTTCCATCTCATCCCCGAGTCCAGCCAGCTCACCTCGTCCATCTTCTCGCCCTACTACACCGCCAATCTCGGCCTCGATATCTACTTCGAAGGACAGGAGAAGGACAACTATCAAACCAACCTCCTCGGTCTTTCTTTAACCCAACAGGTCAACCCAAAGCTCAAGCTCAAATGGATGGCCTCCCGGTTCGAGGACAAGGAACAACAGAACTACGACATCACCGGCATCTACCTCTTCGGCGACCGCGATTTCGATAAATCCAGCTCCACCTTCGGACAGATCACCAATCCCCTCGGCGCCGGCGCCTACCAGAACTTTGCCCGCGACCGCCTCGACATCGCCGTCTGGAAAGCCACCCACAAAGGCTACCTCTCGCTCAAACATCACTACGTCCAATGGGGTATCAGCGCCGAACGGCAACTCGTCCAATCCCATCTCAACGAATGGCAATACCAGGACTCGGCCGGGTACTCCCTGCCCTATGTCCCCGGTACCCCCGGCATCTCCAACGTCGTCATCGGCAACCAGTCCCCCGGCATCAACCGCACCACGGGTTTTATCCAGGACAATCTTTTGTTTAGTGATTCCGCCCGCTTCACCCTGCAGGGCGGCGTGCGATACAATTACAATGATCTCAACCGCGAGTTCCTCGTCTCGCCCCGCATCGGCGCAAGCTGGCGCCCGCGAAGCGCTAAACGCGATATCATCTACCGCGCCTCGGTCGGTATCTACGACCAGCCACCCTTCTTCCGCGAGATGCTGCGCCCGGACGGCTCGCTCAACACCGGCCTGAAAGCCCAGCGAAGCTGGCAGGTGACGGCCGGCTTCGACCACAACTTCACGATCAACCAACGGCCCTTCCGGTTCACGACCGAGGCCTACTATAAAGGCATGACCCGCGTCGACCCCTACGATATCAACAACGTCCATATTCAATATTTCGCCCTCAACGACGCAAAGGCCTACGCCACCGGCGTCGAATTCCGCCTCACCGGCGAGCTCGTAAAAGATGCCGAGAGCTATCTCAGCCTCGGCTTCATGCGGTCGATGGAAAAGATCGACACGTTCTATTATCATTATACCATCGACAGCCTCGGCCGCCCCCTCGACAGCACAAAGCGGCAAATGGGCTGGGTCCGCCGCCCGAGCGACCGCCTCTTCAACCTAGGCCTCTTCCTGCAGGATTATCTCCCGACCAACAAGAATCTTAAAGCTTACCTGAATTTCCTGTTCGGCAGCAACCTGCCCTTCAATATCCCGGGTAATCTCCAATACCGCAACGCCCTGACCATCGACCCCTATATCCGCATCGATATCGGCTTCAGCGCACTGCTCCTCGACAGCGAAAAAAGCAACCGCCGATCCCACAACCCCTTCCGCAACTTCGAGAACATCTGGGCCACCCTCGAAGTATTCAACTTGATCGATCGGGCCAACACCATCTCGTACATGCTGATCAAGGATTTTAGCAACACCACCTACGCCATCCCCAACCGCCTCACCCCCAGACTGCTGAACCTCAAGCTCGTAGGCCGCTTCTAGCGGCCTGGCCGAAGGCCCATCATAGGCCCTGCCAGACGCCAAAGGCGTCGGTACACCACAGCCATCCACTGCCAATTTTGCGCATTCCACGCAAAAAAATTTCGTCAAATCCGCAAAAAATTTGCGTACATTCACGCATCAGTTCCCAAAAACACCGCAACCTTCCCATCCCGGGAACCCATCCTGTGACAAAAATTTCACAATCACCTTATTATCAACGTATTAATTTTTTGGCCGCAAATTGGCCTCTTATACTGTAAATCGCGCACTATGAAGACGCTCACAAACATCCTTAACGCAGTCCTTACCTCTCTGAATTTTCAGAAAGAACAGATGCCCGCATTGATCCCGGTTCGTGTCGTTACCAAAGTTCCGGCTCAGCGCCAATAACGCCCTCAGCGTCCAACGCCCCGGCCACCCGTGACGATCGCATAAAACCCCTAAATAAATCCAGAGGCTATGGTTATGGCAATTGAAATTTCGGTGTACCCGAATCCGTTTGATCATTATCTCATGCTCGAGATAACGTGTGAAGAGTCCCTTGACTGCATCATCCTGTTGGCCGATCTCCAGCATGGAAAGATCATCCGCATGTTGGGCGCCGGCCTCAAGACCGGCACCAACCGCGTCCCCCTCGACCATCTGCAGGATCTTTCCGCAGGCAACTACCAACTGGAGATAAAAACCGCCAGCGCCGAAGCCGTCTTCCGGACCAAACTGTTCAAACAGTCCGCCGAAGGCCCGATGATCCATCTCAACTAAGAAGCTAGCAACCCGTCGCTTTCTTTTCATCGAATATGGTCTTGACCCCCCGGAGGCGCAGTAGCGCCTCTTTTTTATTAGACTCGCGCAGCAGCGCCTCTTTTTCGCCCCGCCCGCTTACCTTTGCTCCATGACCAAGCTCTCCGTCAACATCAATAAATTCGCCACCCTCCGCAACAGCCGCGGCGGCAACAACCCCGACGTCCTCAAAGCAGCCGTAGACGCCCAGCTCTTTGGCGCCGACGGCGTCACCGTCCACCCCCGCCCCGACGAACGCCACATCCGCTACTCCGACGTATATGCCATCAAACCCATCATCACCACCGAATTCAATATTGAAGGCAACTCGCAGGAACAGAAATTCGTCGACCTCGTCCTCGACGTAAAACCCACCCAGGTCACCCTCGTCCCCGATGCCCTGAACCAGATCACCTCCAACCACGGCTGGGACACGATCCGCCACAAAGCCTATTTAAAGGACATCGTCGCCGTCTTCCAAAAAGCCGGCATCCGCGTCAGCCTCTTCGTCGACCCCATTCTCGCGATGGTCGAAGGCGCGGCCGAAACAGGCGCCGATCGCATCGAGCTTTATACCGAAGCCTACGCCCACGGTTACCACCAAAACCGCGAAGCCGCCATCACCCCCTACCGCGAAGCCGCCATCCGCGCCCAGGAGCTCGGCCTCGGCCTCAACGCCGGCCATGACCTCGATCTCCAGAACCTCCACTACTTCGCCCTCAACATCCCAGGCCTCGACGAGGTCTCCATCGGTCACGCCCTCATCTGCGACGCCCTCTACCTCGGCTACGAGAACGCCGTCCAACTCTACAAACGCCAGCTCCAGCTTACTCCGTAAGCCGCCGCCCGGCAACCAGGACCCATTTCAACCAATTCCCCCCATTCTTCAACGCCTCGGAAACCCCGCCGCAGCCCGCCTCTTCATATCCTTCTAAAATACCTCCGATGTAAATTCCCTTGCACCCGGCGGCCCCAAAGGCTATCTTCGAAATACAACTGTTCACAACATTCTTCACCTGCTAAACGCAACACCATGACCAAAGCCAATTTCCATGGCCTCCTGGCCCTGCTATGTCTTGCCACCACCCTTTCAACCAACGCCCAACTGACATCGCTCCCCAGCGGCGGAAATAAAAAAGCCGCCATCACCGAGCGCATAGGCCTCACCGATGTGACCCTCACCTACGACCGGCCCGCCGTCAAAGGCCGCGAAGGTCAGATCTGGGGAAAGCTGATCCCCGAAGGATATACCGACCAGGGCTTCGGTACAAGCAAGGCCGCCCCCTGGCGCGCAGGCTCCAACGAGAATACCACCATTACTTTCACATCGGACGTAATGGTCGAAGGTAAACCCCTTCCCGCAGGCAAATACGGCTTCTTCATCGCCTACGGCCCAAGCGAGTGCACACTCATCTTCTCGCACAACAACTCTTCCTGGGGCAGCTTCTTCTACGATCCGAAGGAAGATGCACTCCGCGTCACAGTCAAGCCGGTTCCTTTGAACAATGAAGTGGAAAGACTGCGGTATGAGTTCATCGATCAGACCGAGAACACCGCCACCATCGCCCTCGAATGGGAAAAACTCAGCATCCCCTTCAAAGTAGAGGTCAATTATGTCGATCAGCAGCTCGCAAGTTTCCGCCGCGAACTGCGCAACACCCCCGGCTTCAACTACAACTCGTTTATGCAGGCCGCCCAGTTCTGCGCCACCCGCAAGGTTGACCTGGAAGAAGGTCTCACCTGGGCCGAAGCCGCGGTCAGCCTGCCTGGCATCGGTGACAAGAACTTCAATACACTCTCCACAAAGGCAATGGTCCTTAACGCACTCAACCGCAAGGACGAAGCCGACGCGATCATGAAAGAAGCCCTGCCGCTCGGCAAGGTCACCGACGTTCACGTCTATGCCCGCACACTCATAGCAGCAAAAAGGAACAAGGACGCCTTCGACGCCTTCCAGTTCAACTACAATAAACACCCGAATGAATTCACCACGAATATGGGGATGGCTCGCGGCTACTCCGCCATGGGAGACTATAAGAAAGCCCTGGAGTACCTGAAAAAAGCCCAGGCCCAGGCGCCCGACGATCTCAACAAGAACAATATCGCAACACTGTTACCCAAACTCGAAAAAGGCCAGGACATCAACTAAATAAAAAAAACCCCACCGGCCGGTGGGGGTTTTCATTATCTTAATTACATCCAAGCAACTCGCACAGCTTCTGCTGCAATTCCACCCCTCTTAGATTCCTCCCCACGATCTTCCCACTAGGATCCACCAGCAGGTTCTGCGGGATACTCTCGATATGATATTTAGCAGCCACATCATTATACCAGTACTTCAGATCACTCACCTGCGTCCAGGCCAGCCCATCCTCCTTGATCGCCTTTACCCAGGGTTCCTTGGCCTTGTCGAGACTGACGCCAAGCACCGTAAAATTCTTATCCTTGAACTTCTTATAGGTCGCTACGACATTGGGATTCTCCATCCGGCACGGACCACACCAGGAAGCCCAGAAATCGACCAGCACATACTTCCCTTTGAAGGAGGAAAGCGTGACCGCATGACCCGCCGTATCGTTTTGGGTAAAGTCGAGCGCCTCCGTCCCGATCGCCCCTACCAGCGCCTTTTCCAGCAGCGGACTGAGATACTGGGCATAATATCCCTTCTGAACCTCCGGCGAAAGCGAATGCAACCGCCGCTGCTGCGCCATCACATCCTCGGTCAATTGATTGACCACGACCAGCACGAACGGCGAAACCATGGAATTGGGCCGCTTGGCAATATAATGGTCCACCTCTAAAAAAATGGAGTCCGTCAGCCGCTTATAGATCTTGAACACCGAATCTTTATTGATCGCGCCACCCGCCGCATTCGACTGCGCGATCACGCCATTCAGCCGCGTAAAATAGGGCGTGAACGTCGTCTGGAAGGCCATAAAATCATCATTGGTCGGCGATCCCGCCGTCTTTATCTGCGCGACATTGGTCACATCCCCAGTCAGGCTCATCTTATCGTTACCCAGGAATACCGGCGCCTTTTTCTTTGATGACGCAAAATTCACTTCGTAAAGGTTGGCCTCCGACACATGCCCCTTTAGCACGAACTGCCCACCCTTGATCACCCCCGTGGCCACCGTATCCGTCGGATTAGAGGCATCGGTGATATACACGGCGGAATTCTCGGCCGCCCCCGTGACCTTGCCCTCGATCGTAAACCCCTCCGGCTTCTGCGCCAGCCCAAATACCGGCAACGCCATTAACACCCCAAAAAACAACTTCATATAGTTACTAATTTTTATGTCTTCCCTTCAAAACATTCGTTACATCCTGTAAGTTAAAGCCTTTTGCGTTGAGTAGGATCAAATAATGGAACAAAAGGTCGGCCGCCTCACTAAGAAAAAGCGTATCATCGTGGTCCTTCGCTTCAATCACCAGCTCTACCGCCTCTTCCCCAACCTTTTGCGCGATCTTATTGATCCCCTTGCCAAACAGCTTCGCCACATAAGAACTCTCGGCATCTCCCGCCAGCTTCCGCTGCTCGATGATCTCCTCTAAACAAACAAGAAAATCCTCACGATGGTTCTTTTCATCCCAGCAGGTATCGGCCCCGGTATGACACACCGGCCCCAACGGCTCGGCCTTGATCAGCAGGGTGTCCTGGTCACAGTCCACGGCAATATGCTTGACGAGCAGAAAATTGCCGCTCTCCTCCCCCTTCGTCCAAAGCCGGCCCTTGCTCCGGCTGAAAAAGGTCACCTTCCCCTCCTGCTGCGTCTGATCCAACGCCGCCTGGTTCATATAACCCAACATCAATACTTTCTCCGTTATATGATCCTGTATCACGGCCGGCACCAACCCGTCCGGCGATTTCGAAAAATTAACGATCATAAGCTTTATTTTATACGATCCGCACGGTTACCCCGCGCTCCTGCAAATATCCTTTTAATTCAGGAATGGAAATCTCCTTAAAATGAAAGATGGTCGCCGCCAGCGCGGCATCCGCCTTCCCTTCTCCCAGCACCGTCACAAAATCTTCGGCCACCCCACCACCACCGGATGCAATCACCGGCACCGGCAAGTTCTCCGCCAATGTGCGCGTAATATCCAGTGCGAACCCCCGCTTGGTTCCGTCGTTATTCATCGAGGTCAGCAGGATCTCACCCGCTCCCCGATCCACCGCCTCCCGCGCCCAATCGAGACAAAGCCGCTCCGTCTTCACCCTCCCACCATTTAGATATACATACCACCGCCCATCATCCTCCATCCTCGTATCGATCGCCGCCACCACACACTGCGACCCAAACTCCTTCGCCAGCTCCGAAACCAACTCCGGCCGCCGGAATGCTGAAGTATTCACCGAGATCTTATCGGCCCCATTCTGCAACAACACCTGCACATCTTCCACGCTGCTGATGCCGCCCCCGACCGTGAACGGGATATTGATATGATGCGCGATCCGGTTCACCAGCTCGCTCAGCGTCTTCCGCTTCTCATTGGTGGCCGTGATATCCAAAAATACCAGCTCGTCCGCCCCCTCCCGCGCATACAACGCACCCAGCTCCACCGGGTCGCCGGCGTCGCGGATGTTCTCGAAGTTCACTCCTTTGACCGTCCTGCCATCCTTGATATCCAGGCAGGGTATGATCCGTTTTGTCAGCATAGTTCTTTCAAGGTTATCCTTCCTTCATAAATTGCTTTTCCGATGATGACGCCGGCACAACCCACTTCCTCCAGCCGCCGGACATCGTCCATCCCGCTCACCCCACCGCTCGCAATAAAATGCAGCCCGGGAAATTTCCCGACGATATTTTTATAGAGGTCCAGCGCCGGCCCCTGCAACAATCCATCCTTGCTCACATCCGTACAAAAAAGCTGCCGCACGCCCTTCTCCATATATTCCTCTATAAAATCATAGATCCACCGGTCCGTCGTCTCCAGCCATCCACTTACCGCGATCTTCTCATCCTTCACGTCGGCGCCCAACAGGAACTTATCCGCCCCATAGGCCTGCAGCCAGCTCACAAACAACGGCCCATCCTTCACCGCGATACTGCCGACCGTTGCCAGCGCCGCCCCGGAGTTGAAAACGATCTCCACATCCGCCTCCGTCTTGATGCCACCTCCGAAATCTATCACCAGGCCCGTCTTCCCAGCCAGCGTCTCCAGCACCTTCCAGTTCTTCACCGCCCCCGCTTTCGCCCCATCCAGGTCCACGAGGTGCAAACGCCGCAACCCTGCGTCCTCGAACTGCCGGGCCACCTCCAGCGGCCGCTCGTTATACACCTTCTTTTGCTCGTAGTCCCCTTGTGTGAGTCGAACACACTTTCCATCAATAATATCTATCGCCGGTATGATCTCCATAATTACATTGCAATGAAATTGGTCAAAATCCTTTCTCCAACCTGCGCGGATTTCTCGGGGTGAAACTGCACTCCATAAAAGTTATCCCGGTGCAACGCCGAACTATACGCCTGCCCATACTCCGTCTTCCCGATCGTATGCGCGCCCAGCGAAGCATAGTAGCCATGCACGAAATAACAATAACTATTCTCCCCCACACCCTCAAACAACGGCGTGCGAAGATCATAAATGTTGTTCCACCCGATCTGCGGCACCTTCAACCCGCCTGCACCGGAGAATTTCCGCACCCTCTCCTCGAAAATACCCAAACAGGCCGTATCATTCTCCTCACTATAGCTGCACATCAGCTGCATCCCCAGACAAATCCCCAACACAGGCTGGCGAAGCCCCCGGATCAATTCATCCAGTCCTCGTTCCCGCAGGTACTCCATCGCCGTGCTCGCCTCCCCAACCCCGGGAAAGATCACCTTGTCCGCCGCAGTGATCAACGCGGGATCGTCGGTGACCACCGCTTCACGGCCAATACGTTCCAGCGCATACAGCACCGACTGGATATTCCCCGCATTATATTTGACAATAACAAGGCTCATAGTATCCCCGATAAAAAAGTTTTCGTCGCTTTCCCTATATCTTTCGCCCCATCCAGCGCCCGGATATACGCCGACCCGATGATCGCCCCATTGGCATGCCGCGAAGCCGCCTCGAACGTCGCCTTGTCCCGGATACCAAACCCGACCAACACGGGATTATTCAGTTTCATTTCCTTCAGCCGCGCAAAATACGCCTCTTGCTCCCCCATATCCTTGTCCTTCCCCGTCGTCGAAGAAGAAGAAACCGCATATAAGAACCCGGAACTCAGCGAGTCCACCTTTCGTATCCGCTCCGATGAGGTCTCCGGCGTCACCAGGAATACGAAGTCGAGTTCGTACCGCTTCATCACCGGCCCGTATTCCGTCTCGAATTCATAGATCGGCAGGTCCGGCAGGATCAACCCGTCGACACCCGCGGCAGCCGCAGCCTCGCAAAACTTCGCAAATCCATATTGCAGTACCGGGTTCATATACCCCATCAAAAGTACCGGCACGGTTACCGTCTGCCGCATCGAAGCCAGTTGCTCGAAAAGCTTCGCGATCGTCATCCCATTCGATAAGGCGACCGAACTGCTGGCCTGGATCACCGGGCCATCGGCCAATGGATCGCTGTAAGGCATCCCCAGCTCGATCAGGTCCGCGCCGCCATCCTGCAGCGCCCGCATCACCTCCAGTGTACTGTCCAGCCGCGGAAAACCCGCCGTACAATAGACATTCAGCACGCGCTCACGCTTTCGGTTAAACAGTTCCGTTATTCTGCTCATAGTGTACCTCCTTCCATTACGCGCATATACGTCGCCATATCCTTATCGCCCCGCCCGCTCAGGCAAAGCACCACCGTATCCCGCTCATTGAATTTTAGTTGATCCAACGCCGCCAGCGCATGCGCCGACTCCAGTGCAGGAATGATCCCCTCAAGCCGGGTCAGCTCGAAAGCCGCCTGCACCGCTTCCTCATCCGTAGCACTCAGAAAAGTCCCCCGCCCGCTATCAAAAAGAAACGCGTGCAACGGTCCGATACCCGGATAATCCAATCCCGCCGAAATACTGTGCGGCTCTACCACCTGCCCGTCTTCCGTCTGCATCACATAGCTCCGGCTGCCATGCAGGATACCCGGCTTACCCAACTGCGTGGTCGCCGCACTCATCCCGCTATGGATACCATGTCCCGCAGCTTCTACCGCGATCAGCTCCACTTCGGGCTCCTCCAAAAAATGATAAAAGGTTCCCGCCGCATTGCTGCCGCCGCCGACACAGGCAATGACATGCGTAGGCAATTCGCTGCCGGTCTTCTCCCTCAACTGGACCCGGATCTCCTCGCTGATGACACTCTGGAACCTCGCCACCATATCCGGGTAAGGATGCGGTCCGACAACGCTACCGATGATATAATGCGTGTCGACGGGATTGTTGATCCAGTCGCGGATAGCCTCATTGGTCGCATCCTTCAACGTCTTGCTTCCGCTTGTCGCCGGAATGACCTTCGCCCCAAGCATCTTCATCCGCGCTACATTCGGCGCCTGCCGCTCGATATCCTTCTCGCCCATATACACGATGCACTCGATCCCCTTCAGAGCGCAGACGGTCGCCGTGGCTACCCCATGCTGCCCCGCACCCGTCTCCGCGATGATCCGCCGCTTTCCCAACCGCTGCGCCAGCAGGATCTGCCCGATCGTATTATTGATCTTATGCGCCCCGGTATGATTGAGGTCTTCCCGCTTCAGGTAAATAGGCGCGTTATACTTCGCACTCAACCGCTCCGCCAGGTACAAAGGCGAAGGCCGGCCGACATAATCCCGCAACAGCCCCTGGTACTCCTTTTGAAAGGCCGCCTCATGCATAATTTCGAGATAGCGCTTCCGCAATTCCTCCACATTGGGATAAAGCATCTCCGGAATGAACGCCCCCCCGAATTTTCCGTAATATCCCCGCTCGTCCGGCGACTTGCTGATTCTTTCCTTTATCATGATCAATTCATTATTTATTTGTTGTCTTCACTCCATCGAGCATCGCCCGTACCTTCTTCAGGTCCTTCACCCCGGGACTCGTCTCGAACTTACTATTGATGTCTATGGCAAACAGCTTCCTGGCCACCGGTTCCCGCTCAAAGGCCTTCAGTCGTTCCACATCCCCCAGTTCGATCCCGCCGCTCAAAAAGAAAAGCTTGTCGATATGCGCAGGCTTCAGCGTTTCCCAGTTGAATTTCTTCCCCGTCCCGCCATATCCCACCCCTTCAGTATCGAAAAGGAACATATCGCAGGAGTCCTGGTAGGGCTTAATGATCCAATCCACCGGGTCATTCTCGCCAAGCCGGAAAACCTTGATGACCGTGATGTAACTGGCCAGCTGCTCGCAAAGCCTCGGCGTCTCATCCCCATGCAGCTGGATCATGTCCAGCCCAAAGCTGTCCACCTGCTTCATCACCTCGTCATAGCTGGCGTTCACAAACACACCCACCTTTCCCAGCCTCAGCCTGGCTTTCTTCACCTGCTCGCCGGCAAGGTGACGCAGCACATAACGGGGGGATTTGGGATAAAAGATAAAACCGGCAAAGTCGACGCCCATGGCGTCCAGCTGCTTGACCTGGTCTATCTCGGTCATTCCACAGACTTTTACTCTCATCAACGCTTTTTGAGTTGTTGAACAAATGCGGCAAAAGCAATCCCTGGATCTTGTTCTTTCATAAAGCGCTCCCCGATCAGGAACCCGTGGAAACCTGCATCCTTCATCTGCCAGATGGTCTCCACCTTGTCGATCCCACTCTCGGCGATCAGCAATCTATTGTTCGGTATCCGGTCGATCAACCGGATACTCCGTTCGATGTCTACGTTAAATGTCTTCAGGTCCCGGTTGTTCACCCCCACGATCTGCACAGCCCCACAGATATGGTCAAGCTCATCCTCCCCATGTATTTCCAGCAATGCCTCCAGCCCCAGCGACCGGGCAAATTTCGCCAACCGGCAAACTTCTTCCCGCGACAGGCAGGCCGCGATCAGCAAAATAACATCCGCCCCGATAGCCTTCGCCTCTACGATCTGGTATTCGTCCACGACGAAGTCCTTCCGCAGGATCGGCACCGCATTCACCCGCGCCGCCATCAGGTCCGAAGGACTGCCCCCGAAAGAAGGTCCATCCGTCAACACCGAAAGACAGGAAGCCCCCGCCGCCGCATACGCCGTCGTCACCTCCTCCACCGTCGACCGGTCGTTGATCACCCCCTTCGAAGGACTCCGCCGCTTGAACTCTGCAATGATCCCCGTCCTGCCAGGGTCCGTCAGGAAAGCCCGTAAGGACAAAGGCTCCCGCTCAAAACCCGCCATCCGCTCCAGCTTCGCCACCGGCATCGCCGCCTTCCGCTCCGCCACCTCGACCCGCTTATATTCGATGATCTTATCCAGGATATTCTTCATTGCAATGCTATTAACTTTTCCAAAGCCCCATACGCCTTCCCGCTCTCCAAACTCTCTACCGCCGCGGCATACGCGTCATCATATCCCGCATACCCGCCGGCGCAATGCAGCGCCATCGCGGAATTAGCCAACACCACCGCGGACTGCGCCCAGCTGCCCTCACCCTTCAGAATCCGCACGAACAGCTTCGCCGCCTCCTCCACCGTGTTGCCGCCATAAATATCGGTAGCATTTACCATTCTCTTCCCTAATTCTTCGGGTGTGGCGATCCGCTCCCCCGTATTCGTGATCACCTTGGTATCCCCCGTCAGCGAGATCTCGTCATACCCGTCAAGCCCGTGGATGATCGTAAACCGCTGGCCCGCCTGCTGCAACAGGTAATTGTAGATCCGGGCCATCTCCAGGTTATAAACCCCCACCAGCTGCGTCGCGGGAAACGCCGGATTCACCATCGGCCCCAGCATATTGAAGAAAGTGCGGATACCCAGCGCCTTGCGGATCGGGCCTACCGTCTTCAACGCCGGGTGGAACAACGGCGCATGCAAAAAACAGATCCCCGCCTCATCGATCTCCTTCCGCAAACGGCCCGGCTCATTCTTATGTTTGTACCCCAGCTGCTCCATCACGTTGGACGCCCCGCTGATCGTCGAAGCACCATAATTTCCATGCTTGGCCACCTTGCGCCCGGCCCCGGCCACGATAAAGCAGGAGAGGGTCGAAATATTGAAGGTATTCTTTCCATCCCCGCCCGTACCCACGATATCGATGGTCTCCTGCCCATCGAGGTCCACCCGGATGCAAAGCTC
>Ga0157372_10002205_pt1 | contig 21152 bp, 17 predicted proteins | sample C55metaG_FD_115307 | JGI IMG/M metagenome (GOLD analysis project Ga0157372, IMG submission 115307) | Corn rhizosphere microbial communities from Kellogg Biological Station, Michigan, USA - C5-5 metaG | ecosystem: Host-associated > Plants > Roots > Rhizosphere > Soil | place: USA: Michigan... | reverse complement strand
CTTGAAGCGCACCACGATCTTGACCTTGTCGCCTTCTTCGAGGAAGCGGCGCAGGTTGCGCAGCTTGACGTTGTAGTCGCCTTCCTCGGTCGACGGCCGGAACTTCAGTTCCTTGATCTCGACTTGCTTGGTCTTGCGCTTGGCCGCATGCGCCTTCTTCTGCATCTCGAACTTGAACTTGCCGAAGTCCATGATGCGGCAGACCGGCGGATCGGCAGTCGGCTGGATTTCGACCAGATCCAGACCGGCCTCCTGGGCCATGCTCAGCGCCGCGTCGCGCGAGAGCACACCTACCTGCTCTCCGTCCGCGCCGATGACGCGTACCTGCGGAACGCGGATCTCCGCGTTCTTGCGGTTAGTTTTTTCGGTGGCGATAAAAAACCCTCCAATAATCCTGGGTAATCAAATAGTTATCACGACGTTCAGGCGGCGCCGTGAGATACAAAAAACGGGGTTGCGAATTCTATAGAAAATCGCCGTTCAGCGCAACCAGAATCCTTGTTTTACAAGGGTTTGCGGCATTTCAACGATCGATGCCCGTTGCGCGCTGCTCAGCCGCGTCGATTTCATCGACGCGCACAATGGTCAGCACAGTCCAGACCAGCAATGCTCCGCCGAATACGATACCCGCCAATCTCGCGATCCGTGCCCGACCCGCATTGAAAATCCCGATCGTTCCAGCCAGACCCCACACCGCCGCACCGGCGAGCAACGACCACGGCAATCCGACGAACCACCACAGCTGTTTGGGCGCGAGCATCTTCGGCAGCGGTACTTCGAACGTATCGAACAACTGCTGCAGCTCGGAATAGATCCACGCGCCACCCGACAGCTTGCCGGCCGCGATCGCCGCACCGATACCAAAATAAAAAACCAGCGTGGCGCTCAGCCACCACACCAGCCCGACCTGCGCCGGCTGCAATACGCGTTCCATGCCGGCAAATACCGGCTGGATCAGCGCACGCAGTCTTGCCGCCACGGGCGCCAATGCCGCCGTCGCGGCGCGCAACGGCGAATGTTGTGTGCGCACGCGTCTGGGTTCGGGCGCAATGTTGCGTGTCACCAGCACCAGTACCGTGCTGCTCCACAGCAGCATGCACGGCGCGGCACCGCCTAGAAGAATAAACGAGTCATCCGGGCCATGGTGCTCGACGAGCGCGATCGCCATTGCGGCGGCGGCTGTTATCCAGCCCGCCATCAATCGCTCCATGGGGTCCGACACCGCGCCGCGCAACGCCAGCGTGGCCGCCGGCGGGACGATCAGCCAGGCGAAGACAAAGTCGCTACCGATGCCCGAAAACACCGCCAGCAGCATTGCCGCCGCCGCGACGCATCCAGCGGGGATGCTCAACCACCATGGCACGTGCCGGCGCGGCACAATCGCCTCGATCAACAGGCACGCCACGGCGGTCGGCAAAGCGATCAGCGCGAACAACGCGAATTCTTCGGCTGGGCCGAAGTGCAGCCAGTTGCCGCCATAGTCGGCGTAGCAGCTCAACGGCAACGCGGAACCGACCGCACCGGCCAGCCATTTCCCCAGCCTTCGCGGCGAACGCGCCATCAGCGCTCGTTGCGCAGTCGTTCCGCGAATGCAGCCGTGGACATGCTGCCCAAGTCTTCTCCAGCGCGCGTGCGCAAGGTGATCAGGCCCTGCTCCTTTTCGCGATCGCCGACGACGAGCAGATACGGCACTTTCTGCAGCGTGTGTTCGCGGATCTTGTAGCCGATCTTTTCATTGCGTGTGTCCGCTTGAACGCGCAAACCCAGATCAGCAAGATCGCGCGCGACGTCGTTGACGTAATCCGCCTGCGCGTCGGTGATGTTCATGACGACGCCCTGGATCGGCGCCAACCAAGCGGGGAAGTTGCCGGCGTGGTGTTCGATCAGGATACCGATGAAGCGTTCCATCGAACCGACAATGGCCCGGTGCAACATCACCGGATGACGCTTGGCGCTGTGCTCGTCGACGTACTCGGCGCCGAGCCGCTGCGGCATCATGAAATCGACCTGCATCGTGCCGAGTTGCCAGGTGCGGCCGATCGCGTCCTTGAGGTGATATTCGATCTTCGGTCCGTAGAACGCGCCTTCGCCGGGCAATTCCTGCCATTCCACGCCGCAGGATTTCAGCGCCGTGCGCAGAGCGCCTTCGGCCTTGTCCCAGGTCGCGTCGTCACCGAGGCGCGGTTCGGGCCGCAGCGCGATCTTGATCTGGATATCGGTGAAACCGAAATCGCCGTACACCTGCAGCGCCTGCTGGTGAAATGCCGTGACTTCGGCTTCGATCTGATCCTCGGTGCAGAAGATATGGCCGTCGTCCTGCGTGAAGCCGCGCACACGCAGGATGCCGTGCAACGCGCCCGACGGTTCGTTGCGATGACAGCCGCCGAATTCACCGTAGCGGATCGGCAGATCGCGATAGCTGCGCAAGCCGTGATTGAAAATCTGCACGTGACCGGGACAGTTCATCGGTTTCAAGGCATACGTGTGCTTCTCCGATTCGGTGAAGAACATGTTTTCCTTGTAGTTGTCCCAGTGGCCGGACTTTTTCCACAGCGATACGTCGAGCACCTGCGGCGCGCGCACTTCCTGGTAGCCGCTCGCGCGATAGACGCCGCGCATCTTCTGCTCGACCACTTGCCAGATCGACCAGCCTTTCGGATGCCAGAACACCAAACCGGGCGCTTCCTCCTGCATGTGGAACAGATCGAGCTGCTTGGCGATCTTGCGGTGATCGCGTTTCTCGGCTTCCTCGAGCTGATGCAGGTACGCCTTCAGATCCTTGTCGTTGAGCCAGGCCGTACCGTACACGCGCTGCAGCATCTCGTTGTTCGCATCGCCGCGCCAATACGCGCCGGCAAGTTTCATCAGTTTGAAAGCGCCGAGCTTTGCCGTGTTCGGCACGTGCGGACCACGGCACAAATCGACCCAATCCCCCTGGCCGTACAACGAGATTTCCTCGCCGGGCGGGATGATGTCGTCGATGATCTGCGCCTTGAACACTTCGCCCTTGCTCTTGAAGAATTCAATCGCTGCGTCCTTGGCCATGACGCGGCGCTGCACCGGCAAGCTTTCCGCGACGATCTTCTTCATCTCCGCTTCGATTTTGCCCAGGTCATCCGGCGTGAACGGCGTCTTGCGCGCGAAGTCGTAATAAAAACCGTTCTCGACAACCGGTCCGATCGTCACCTGCGTGTCCGGAAACAATCGCTGCGTCGCCTGCGCGAGCAGGTGCGCGGTGGAGTGGCGGATGATGTCGAGCGCCTCGGGACTCTTGTCGGTGACGATCGCGACGTTGGCGTCGTGGTCGATCGTGTAGCTCGTATCGACGAGCTTGCCATCGACCTTGCCGGCAAGCGCGGCCTTGGCCAGTCCGGCGCCGATCGACGCGGCGACTTCATGCACCGTCAGCGGATTTTCGTATTGGCGTTGGCTGCCGTCGGGGAGAGTGATATTGAGCATGATCGGAATTCCAAACAATCGCCGGAAAATTGCTCCTGCATTTCCGGCATACCGGCCATCCATGGCCATAAAAAAAGGGCGCACCGCGCCCTTGCATGAGGCTCGTGCGCGTCAGGCGTCAGCGATGGAAAGTTCGAGTTGACATGTCGCACGCTCGGCTGGCGGTTTGCCGCAAGCCACCTTCGATCAGATAAACGGATTTTTGCACAGGCAGCCGGGCCGATCAATCATTGGCGCAGCTTGTAGCCGCTGCGGAAAATCCACCACACCGCGACAAGACATGCCGCGAGGAACGCGAGCGTCATGCCCAGGCTGACGAAGACATTGACGTCGGCGACGCCGTAGAAGCTCCAGCGAAATCCGCTGATCAGATACACCACCGGATTGAACAACGTGATCTTCTGCCAGACCGGCGGCAACATATTGATCGAATAAAACGCGCCGCCGAGAAACGTCAGTGGCGTGACGACCATCAGCGGAATCACCTGCAGTTTCTGGAAATCATCGGCCCACAAGCCGATGATGAAACCGAATTGGCTGAAAGTAACGGCGGTGAGAATCAGGAACCCGGCCATCCAGAGCGGATGCGCAATCTCGTACGGCACGAACACGCGTGCCGTGACGAGAATCAATATGCCGAGCATCACGGACTTGGTCGCCGCGGCGCCGACATAGCCGATCAGAGCTTCAATGTACGACACCGGCGCCGACAGCAATTCGTAGATCGTGCCCGACCACTTCGGCAGATAGATGCCGAACGAGGCGTTCGAAATGCTCTCGTTGAGCAACGTGAGCATGATCAGGCCCGGGATGATGTAGGCGCCGTACGTAACGCCGTCGATGGCGCCCATGCGCGAACCGATCGCCGCACCGAAAACGACGAAGTAAAGGGAGGTTGAAAGCACCGGCGAAGCAATGCTCTGCGTCAGTGTGCGGAACGTGCGCGCCATCTCGAAGCGGTAAATTGCGCGGATCGCATGGATGTTCATGCTTGCTTTCTCACGAGGCTGACGAAGATGTCCTCGAGCGAACTCTCGCTCGAGTGCAGGTCCTTGAACCCGATCTCGCGGTCGCTCAGCGTGCGCAGCAACGTGGCGATGCCGGTGCGCTCGGCTTGCGCGTCGTAGGTGTAAATCAGCGTCTGGCCGTCCTCGGAAAGCTCGAGCGGCAGCGCAGACAATTCCTCGGGAATGCCCGGCAGGCGGTTCTGCAGCGTCAGCGTCAACTGTTTTTTGCCAAGCTTGCGCATCAGCACGGCCTTTTCTTCGACGACGATCAGCTCGCCCTTGTTGATCACGCCGATGCGGTCGGCCATCTCCTGTGCTTCTTCGATGTAATGCGTGGTCAGGATGATCGTCACGCCACTCTCGCGCAGGCCACGCACCATCTGCCACATGTCATGGCGCAACTCGACATCGACGCCGGCGGTCGGCTCGTCGAGAAACAAGACTTTCGGTTCGTGCGACAGCGCCTTGGCGATCAGCACGCGGCGTTTCATGCCGCCCGACAGCGCCATGATCTTGCTGTCCTTCTTGTTCCACAGCGACAGGTCGCGCAACACTTTTTCGACGTGCCCCGGATTCGGCGCCTTGCCGAACAGGCCGCGACTGAAATTCGTCGTCGCCCATACGGTCTCGAACGCATCGGTGTGCAATTCCTGCGGCACCAGCCCGATCAGCGAACGCGTGACGCGATAGTCACGCGCAATATCATGCCCATCGACCATGACGCTGCCGGCCGTTGCATTGACGATCCCGCAGACGATATTGATCAATGTCGTCTTGCCGGCTCCGTTCGGACCAAGCAACGCGAAAATCTCGCCGCGACGGATCGAAAGGTCGACGTGTTTCAGCGCCTGGAAGCCGCCGGCATAGGTTTTACTCAGACCCGATATCGCGACGACGGGAGAAGAATCGGTTGCGGGCAGCGAAGTAGATGGCGGCATGCGGTTTCCGTGTCGATGCGCAGTGCTACATCGTACGACAAGATGGGGCAGGCGCGGCTCGCCTGATCGTCGGACATCCGTCCCGAGAACGATGCTGGCCTAGGCCTGCAAGCGCTATTGAATGGCTTCCGACCCGCCGATAATGCGTTCTCTCGCGTCAGCTCCTGGGGAATCCAATGCAACGTACTCTCATCGTTCCGGTGATCGCTTCCTGTTGCCTGGGCGCGGCGAATCTGTTCGCGACCGATGCGCCGGAAAACGTCCAGAATCTGCAGACCGTCCAGGTCAAGGACAAAGCGCTGCACGACGACACGCGACCGAAGCTCGAGCACATCATGCGCGAGGTGGACGGACCGCTGATCACGGTCACGAAGAAGAGCTCGATCACCAAGCTCGACAATATTCCGACCGTGGTCGACAACAATCTGCGCGACCTGTTTGCGCAAACCCCGGGCCTGTACGTTTCCGAGCAGCAGACGGCAAGTCAGTTCAACCTGAGCTATCGCGGTATCGGCAATCCGCAGGAATCGGAGTTCGTCTCGGTGCTCCAGGACGGCATCCCGCTCGAGGGCGACTGGATCGGATTCCCGACTTTGTACGTTCTGCCAATGCCGCAGACGATTTCGCAAGTGCAGCTGATCCGCGGCGGCAGTTCACTGCTGTACGGCCCGGAGCCGGGGCCGGTCGTGAACTTCGTCAGCCGCAAACCCGATCCGAACAAGGAATTCGAGGGCTACAGCGAAAACGTGTTCGGCAAAAACGGGCTGTTCGGAACATTCAACCGCATCGACGGTACGCATGGCGATTGGGATTACCTCATCGACGCGCATTACCGCACCAATGAGGGACAGCGCGACAATGCCGGCGCGATTCTCAAGGGCACCGATGCGCACGTGGGCTGGCACCAGAACGAGGCGAGCTACTGGGCTTTGGATTTCCACGGCTACGAATTCGCCGGCGGCGATCCGGGTAAATACGGCTATCCGATTTTCGTGCGCGATGAGAACTTCACGCCGACGCCGTATAACAAGGACTGGGTCGATCGCTACGTGCTGGAGCTGAGCAATCAGACCAAGCTTGGCAGCGACGTGCAGTGGACGACCAAGATCTGGCGCGGTTATCAGGATCAGACGACGCGCGCAGCGAGCGCGCTCGCCGATCTGCCGAGCCAGCCACTGCCCGCAACGACCACCTTGCAGGACGCGACATTCCGTTTCACCGGCGTCGATTCGCGCATCGTCGATCATTGGGGCCGCGGCAATGCATTGACGGCCGGGTTTGTCTACTACCAGTCCGACGCGCCGCTGCGGCAGTGGAATGATGCAAACCTGTGGACCGACCGTTACGATCGCTTCGATGCGGTTTGCGCCAAAACCTCCTCGGCCAACTGCGTCAAACTCAATCAGGCGCGCTCGACCGACTACGCCGCGCTGTTCGCCGAGAACGTGTTCCGTTTCGAGGGCGGCTGGCATCTGGTTCCGTCGCTACGCGTGGAACGCGAAAACGTCGACATCAACGAAGACGTGCACGTGCGCGCGGCGCCGCCGGCCGGTTCCAATCCGATCGCGCTGGTCGATCGCTCCGTCGACCATACGGTACCGCTGTTCGGCTTGGGACTGGGCAACGATTTCGGCAAGGGTAACGAAACGTATTTCAACGTCTCGCAAGGCTGGCGCCCGGTGCGCTATTTCGACGTCGGCTCGCCGTTCGGCAATCTCGCGCCCACGGCGGAGAACGATCCGACGCCGACACACGTGCTGTCGTACGAGGCCGGTGTGCACGGCACGCCGCTGCCGGGCCTGTTCTACGACGCGAGCGTGTTCTGGGTCAACGTGAAGGACCGCATCGAAGCGCAGCCGATTCCGGGCGACCCGCTCAACGAAACGATCAACGTCAACACCGGCGACACGCGTCACCGCGGCTTCGAAGGACAGATCGATTACGACTTCCTCGCCGCGCGCGATCCGCATACGACGCGGCATTTCTCGGTGTTCGCGAACCTGACGCTGCAGAATGCGAAATTCACGAGCTCGCGCAATCCGTTGATGATCGACAACACGCCGGCGTTTTCGCCGCGCTATCTGGCACGCGCGGGTGTGGTCTATCGCGAAGACAAGAAGCTCAAACTCGCGCTGTCGGCCAATTCCGTGGCGAGCCAATATTGGGGCGACGCGAACGCGGCGTTCAGCACGCCCGACAAAGACAATTTCCTGCCGGCGAAAGTGCCGCAGTACACGCTGTTCGATTTCTCCGGCGATTACTGGCTGTTGCCGCAGCTGCGCCTGCTCGGCGGCGTGTCCAACATCGGCGACAAGAAGTACTACAACCGTATTTTCTCCAACGGCATCGAACCCGGACTGCGGCGCACGTATTACGCGGGATTCTCGTACGAGTTCTGACCACGGCCGGCATCGCTGCTGACACGCTCTGTCAGCAGCGACGAACGCGCGCCGGCCCACAAGCCGTATTTGCAGGCATCATGCGCACTGTCTCCCGTAGCAGTTGCGCCGATGTCACCACGCTCCCCTGTTGCTCCGCTCGTCGTCGCGATCGGCATGCTGTTGATCAGCATGGTCTCGTATCAGTGCGGCGCATCCTTGGCCAAGCACCTGTTTCCGCAGGTCGGTGCAGAGGGCGCAACGGCTTACCGGCTCGGTCTCAGCGCGCTGATCCTGCTGTTGTGGCGGCGACCACGCCGCTCGGGCGCTGCGCGCGACCGGCGCGCGCTGTGGGCGTACGGTCTTGCGATGGGCGCGATGAACCTGGTGTTCTACCTGTCGTTGCGCACGATTCCGCTCGGGATCGCCGTGGCACTGGAATTCACCGGGCCGCTCGCGTTGGCGGTGTTCAGCTCGCGGCGCCTGATTGATCTGGTCTGGATCGCGCTCGTGGTGGCGGGTTTGGCATTGCTGCTGCCGCTGCAAGGAGCGGCGCAGGCGCTCGATCCGGCCGGCGTGCTGTATGCGCTGGCCGCCGGTGTCGGCTGGGCGCTCTACATCATCTGGGGACAGAAGGCAGGCGCGGCCTATGGTGCGGATGCCGTGACGCTGGGCACCTGCATCGGCGCGCTTCTGGCGATTCCGTTCGGCGTCGCGCATGCCGGCAGCGCCCTGCTGTCACCGGCGCTGCTGCCGTACGCGTTCGGCGTGGCGCTGCTCAGCTCGGCACTGCCTTATTCGCTGGAGATGGTCGCGCTGACGCGCTTGCCGGCGCGCACGTTCAGCACGCTGTTGAGCCTGGAGCCGGCGATTGCCGCGGTAACCGGAGTGGTTTTCCTGCAGGAACGGCTCAGCGCGCTGCAGTGGCTCGCGATCGCGGCGATCATCGTCGCGGCGGCGGGCACTGCGCTGAGCCTGCGCCGGCCGCTGGTCGGTGATCCGCCGCTGAACTGATCCTGCCGCCTTCTCCCGCCTTGCGCGGGAGAAGGTCTGCCAAACTCAAGAGCCTGCGGGATTACTTGCCCGCCGCGGCATCCTTGAGCTTCTTGAGCGGACGCACTTTGACGCGCACCGTGGCGGGCTTGGCAGCGAACCACTGCTCCTGCTTGGTGAACGGGTTGATGCCCTTGCGCTTGGGTTTCGCAGCGATCGAGGCGACGGTAATCTTCAGCAAGCCCGGCAGAATGAACGTGCGTGCGCCATTCTTGTTCACCGAACCGATCACCGCGCCTTCGAGCCCGGCCAATACGGCACGAACGTCTTTGGCCATTACACCGCAACTGGTCGTGATGTAATCGACTAGCCCGGACTTGCCGAGGACTTCCTTGACGGGCTTCGGTGCGCTCGGCTTCGCAGCAGTTTTCGGTGCAGCCTTTTTTGCAGCTTTCTTGGTTGCCATGATTCGTCCTGTTTTTGTGGAGAAAATCGTACGGACCCTTATCCGCGTCCTAGTCACGCGGGCGGATCTACAGCTTCGCCAGCCATGACGCTGCCGGCAAGCGGTTGGCCATAGTAGCCGAACTCGGCGCCGCGGTATTTGCGCGTTGCGTTTCGCCTGCGCAAGACCTACGCGACAGTGCAAAATGAGTGGCTGCGCGCGGCCTTTTGACGTTCATTCGCGCCGAATCCGCGCATCGCATGGCATAGCGCATGCAGTCTGCTCGGCAGCCTCCATCGAGGACCCCTCGAGCATGAAGAAGAAAACCGGCAAGTCCGCAACGTCCGCGCGTGCTGCAACACGCGCTCCGCAGCGCGCGAGCAAAACTGCGCGTGATCGCAAAACCAAAGCGAGCGCCGCCGCGAAGCCAGCAACCACGTTGAAAAAGACCGCAGCCAGACGTGCTGCGGCGCCGAAGCGGAGTCGCGCAGCGAAGCCGCACCAAGGTGCCACGCAAGCCACGGCCAGGAAAGCCGCGGCGAAGCAGTCGCGCCGCTCGTTGTCGCCCGCTGCGCAAAAGAAACTCGCCATCCGGCATTTCCAGGCAGTTCTCAAGGCAAAGCAATTGCGCGACGCGCAGCCCCCGGCCTGGCAGGCGATCGAGCACCACGATCACCCGCCGCGCCGCAATCCCTGAGCATTCGAAACAGGGCGCCCCGCTCCCACGCCGGGAGCGGGGACTTTCGATCGTTCAATCCCGCTCCACGCCCCAACGACGTTCCTCATCCTCGCTGTGCTTGCCGCCGGCCGCGCCTTTGGCATCCTCGGGCGCACCTGCCGGCACATTGATCAGCGGCTGGCTGGCCGCTTTCAACGCGTCATTCGCCTTGGCAAGATCATTCTTTTCCAGCTCGGCAAATTCGCCATTGATGTCGTTGTATTCGCGCGTGAGCGCATCGATGCGCGCGAGCTGATAGTCGGCCGGCTTGCCGTCATAGGACGTGATGGCGCCGTACAACTGGTCGGTGTGTTCGCGCAGCCGTTCCTCGCCGGTGATCGCGCCGCCCTCTTTCGTGGCCACGATTTCCTTGCGGATCGCATCGGCCTTGTCGTTGATGGCATTGAGCTGCTTGCGCAGCGCATCGCCCTCGCCAAGTTTCGCGGCAGCCCCGCTCGCCTGCGCACGCACGGCGTTGAGCTTGAACACGAGATCGCTCATGTTGTTGAACAAATCGCGTACGCGTAGCGCGGCGTCGTATTGCGCCTGGTGATCGGCGACGGAATACGTGGCGCGACGATCAAGACCCACATCGAGCTTGGTCTCGAACACGTCCTTGCCCTTGGTCAGGCGCACCGTGTACGTGCCGGGAGGCACGCGTGGACCCTGCTGCGAATTGAACGCCACCTGCGCCGCCGGCGGTACGCGCGGCGGCTTCGCGTGCATCGACCAAGACACCAGATTGATGCCGCGGCGCACGCTCGCACCGAGCGTATCGACAAGCTCGCCCTTGCTGTCGAGCACTTCGAGTTTGAGTTTGCCGAACAAATGACGGGACTTCTGGTAATAGGCGATCGTGGCTCCGCCACGCGGATTTTGTCCATTGAACGCGGCATCGCCGTCGACCCACCCGCCGAACACTTCGAAGCGCTGCTGATTCGGCTTCACCGGCACGAACGCCACTTCGCTGTCGAGCATCTTCGCATCGAGCGCACGCAGGGGTGTCAGGTCATCGATGATCCAGATGCCGCGGCCATGGGTGGCCAGCACCAGCGAGGCATCGCGCGTCTGCACGGCCAAGTCGCGCACCGCGACGGCCGGGAAATCGCCGCCCTTGAACTGCGCCCAGTGCGTACCGCCGTCCATCGAGACCCACAGACCGAACTCGGTGCCGGCGAATAGCAGGTCGGGCTTGACCGTATCTTCCTTGATCACGTGGACGTAGCCGCGCAACCCTTTCGGGTCTTTCGGCGAAACAAGCGCCGTCCACGATTTGCCGTAATCGGTCGTCTTGTAAATGTAGGGGGCCAGGTCGCCGAACGTGTGACGATCGAACGCGACGAACGCAGTTCCCGGGTCGTAGTTGCTCGCCTGCACCCAGGATACCCACGAATTTGCCGGCACACCCTTGATGTTGCTGACGACGTTGGTCCAGTTCTTGGCATCGCGCGTGACTTGCACGTTGCCGTCGTCGGTGCCGACCCAAATCGTGCCAGGTGCTCTCGGCGATTCGCTGATCGAATAAATCGTCGTGTGCATTTCCGCGGCGGAGTTGTCGACGGTAATGCCGCCGGACTCCTCCTGTTTCTGTTTCTGCGGATCGTTCGTCGTCAGATCCGGCGATATGCGGTCCCAGCTCTGGCCCTGGTCGCGCGAACGGAACAGGAATTGCGAACCCAGATACAGCGTGCCTTTCTCGTTCGGCGACAGCGCCATCGGCGTGTTCCAGTTCCAGCGCAGCTTTTCCTTGTAGTTCGCCTGCGGCTTGATGCTGCGCGTGTCGTGCGTGTCACGGTTGACGCGAATGATCTCGCCGCCCTGGGTCTCCGCGTACACGTATTCCGGATTGGTCGGATCGGCATACATGAAGAAACCGTCGCCGCCGCAAGTGTTTTCCCAACGCGAGTTGCTCACGCCACCCGGATAAGCCGAATCGCCGATCCAGCAGGCGTTGTCCTGCAAGCCACCGTACACATGAAACGGATCGGCATCATCGAGGCTGACGTGATAGAACTGCGACACCGGCAGATTGTTCTGCTTCCACCACTTGTTGCCGCCGTCGTACGACTGCCACAAACCGCCGTCGTCGCCGGTGATCACGTGTTGTGTGTTGCTCGGGTCGATCCAGACGACGTGATGATCGCCGTGCGTGCCTCCGCCGACATTCGCAAAACTCTTGCCGCCGTCCAGGCTCATGATCAAGCGCAGGTCGGGCTTGAACAGTCGATCGGGATTGGCCGGGTCCACACGCAAGTTGGCGAAGTAGAACGGACGCCACACCATCATCTGGCTCTTGTCGCGCTTGTCCCAGGTCTTGCCGCCATCATCGGAGCGGTACAGCGCCGAATCCGTGCCTTCGACGAACGAATACACGATATCGGCGTTCGAAGGCGCCACCGCGACCGCGATGCGTCCGTACGGTTTCTTCGGGAAGCCTTTGTTTGCCGTGTCGGTAACTTCCGTCCAGCTCTTGCCGCCATCAGCCGAGCGGAACAGCCCGCTGCCCGAAGGCGCTGTCGCCGATTCGCCGCCGGAGCGGAACGTCCAGCCCTTGCGGCGGAAATCCCACAAACTGGCAAACAGCACATCCGCATTTTTCGAGTCGACGCTCAGCGAGGCGCAGCCGGTCGAAAGATTGGCGCCCTTGAGTATTTGGTTCCAGTGTTTGCCGCCGTCGCTGGTTTTGTACAAGCCACGATCGGCCGAGTCGCTCCACAGCTTGCCGGGCACACAGGCGTACACGGTGTCGCTGCTGCGCGGATCGACGAAAATTTTGGCGATGCGCTCCGAGTTCGGCAGACCCATGTTGGTCCAGGTCTCGCCGCCGTCGATCGATTTGTAGATGCCGTCGCCGACGGAAGTGGAGTTGCGCGTCCACGGCTCGCCGGTGCCGACCCAGATCGTCTTGTGGTTGTTCGGATCGACCGTGATCACGCCGATCGATTGCACAGGCTGCTTGTCGAAGATCGCCTTGAATGTCGTGCCGCCGTCGGTGGACTTCCACACACCGCCGGTCGCCGCGCCCACGTAGATCGTCGTCTTGCCGTCCTTTTCGGCGATCGCGTCGAGGGCGGCGATGCGGCCGCTCATCACGGCCGAGCCGATGTTGCGCGCACCGAGACCGGAAATGGCGCCGGCGTCGAAACGCGACACCGGGTGTTCCTTGGCTTCGACGCCGGCGCCGGCGACGACCAACGCCAGCGCGAGCACGGACAGCGAAATTCTGCGTGAATGGTTCATTGTCGTTGTCCTTATTTTGCCGGCTTGGTCGGGAACGCAAACATCGCGTCATCTACGGCCAGATTGGCCTCGGCCTTTTCGATCGTGATTTCGGTGCCGCCGTCGCCGCCCTTGCGATGCGAGGCGATCGCGAACGGAAAATACACGCCGTTGACCTGCTCGTAATCGCCGAAGTCGGTCACGGATTCGGATTCGCTGCCGCGCACGGTGCGCTGGGAAATTTCGCGGATCTCGAGAAAATGATCCGGATCCAGATAAACGTAATCGACGTCGCCGCTCTTGAGCGTGACCTTGAGCTTGTGCGCGTCGGTGCCGTCGACATCTTCGGTGCCGAGATATTCGATCGAACTGCCCTTGTTCTTGTAGTCGATCAGCGGGCCGCTGATGCTGGCGTCGTCCGCCATGTCCTTGGCGTCTTCGGCCGACATGCGCTCGGGATCCTTGCGGCCTCCGAACGGCGAGATCTGCCACGCCTCCTTGCCATTCCACGCCTGCACCTGCGTGAGGCCTTGCACCGTAGCTTCGGATCGCGTGGAGTCCGGAGCCTTCTGATATTGGACGAAGTCCAGATCGAAATTGCCGCCGAAGCGCAGCCGGCCCTCCACTTTCAGCGATTTGATCGCCTGGATTTTGTCCAGACCGCCGCGCGCGGCGGCGTTCTTTGCAACCAACTCGTCGACACCGATCGCCTGCGCGGCGCTTGCCGCTGCCAATGCAACCACACCGAAAACGAGCACAGCCGTCGTGCGCATGGGAATAGTCCTTGGTATACCGCCCGCGAATGCGAGCCGTTGCGCAGCTTACCCGGATCGCGCGGCGGCGCGATAGGGCGAAAGTCATAGGAAGGCGATCGCATCCTCACGCGTATCGACATCGACGGCCGCCTGCGGCATGGGCAACGGGTCGACACGATCTGCGCGCCGCTGCAACAGCGCACGCGCACCACGATCACCGGCAAGCTCGGCGAGCTCGGCGAAATATGCGCCCGGAAACAGGCACGGCGGACCGATCACACCGTCGAATTGCGCCGCGATGATCCGCTGCGGAGAGCTTGCGTGCGCGGCGATCAGCGCGTTGAACTGATCTGCGCCGATGTGCACCTGATCGGCCAAGGCGATGATCGCGGCATCGCAGTGCGTCGCAAGCACGGCAATGCCGCAGGCGATCGACGCGCCCATGCCGTCGGCCCAGTTCGCATTGAATGCACATTGCGAAGGCAGGTCGGCGATGCACGGCTCGATGAGGTTGCGATGCGCTCCGGTGACGACGACGACCTGCGCCCCGGTCTCAGTTGCCGCCAGCACCGCGCGTCGAACCAGCGGCACCCCGTCCATCGTTTCGCTCAGTTTGGATGCACCGAAACGCGTCGCCGCGCCTGCCGCGAGCACGACGATACCGATGCGTTCCGTCGTCACGGGTGAATGGGTCGGGTCGAACGCCCCAGGCTGCCGCCGTCGCGGGAGTTGAGCACCGCGATGATTTCCGCGATGACCGCGACGGCGATTTCCTCCGGCGTTTCCGAACCGATATCCAGGCCCGCGGGCGCGTGCAGACGCGCGCCCGTGTGCGCGACACTCGCGTGCATGCGCGTGGCGCGTTCGCGCGAGCCGATCGCACCGAAATACGCAAGTGACGCCGGCGCCAAAGCGCGCAGCCATTCGCAATCGCGTTCGATGTTGAACGTCATGACGAGCGCCGACGTGTACGCGTCCAGCGGCACCTTGTCGAGCACGGCCGCCGGCGTGGCTTTGATGAAATACGTCTCGGCCGGCAGTGTCGGCGGTGGATCGCGCGAATCGACGAGCAGCGTCTTCCAGCCCAGCGCGCATGCGCCGCGCGCCATCGCGAGCGCGGCCGGGTTGGAGCCGACAATGACCAGCGCATGCACCGGCCGCACGCTTTCGAACAACACATCGCACGAACCTTGCGCGGTCTCGATCTGCTGCGCCCACGCGCGCTGCGTCGGCGCCGCCGCACCGATGGCACGAATCGCGTCGGCCAGCGCGGCGTCGCCAATATCGCTCCAGGCCAGCACGCCGTTCCAGATCAGGCGCTGCGGCCGCGGCCGCAACGGAGCATTCTGCAACGCGTACACGGTCGCGATGAAACCGGCGCGTCGATGCGTGTGCGTCTGCGCCAGAATATCGAGAAATCGCAAATCCATGGCTTGCGCGAGTGGCTCGATCAGCACGTCGAGCTCACCGCCGCAGCCGGCTTCCAGCAACACGTCGCCAGCAGACTTGTCGTTGTAGAGTGCGAGCTCCGGCGCGTCGGCGTCGATGACCTTGCGCGCCCGCGCAATGATGTCGTTTTCCGGACAGCCACCGGCCAGCGAACAGACCACGCGCTTGTCCTCGCGCACGAGCATGCTCGCGCCGGTGCGGCGGAACGTCGAACCGTGCGTGCGCACGATCGTCGCCAATGCCGCGCGCTGCGCGAAACCGGCCGCTTCGATTTCGCGCACTCCGGCGAGCAGTCGCTGGAATTCGGATGCCGAGTTCATCGGCGGTGATCGTATCCGAACCGACTCATGTCCGCCGGCGCAGGAACACGTGCATCGCCCGCTCGCCGGCGACGTGTTTCGTGCATTCGTAGCCGAGCGCGGAGGCATCGATATCGCGCCACAGATTCTCGCCGGCGCCGAGCAGCACCGGGCGGATCGCCAGATGCAGTTCGTCGATCAAGCCCGCGCGCAGGTATTGACGCACCGTCGCCGTGCCGCCGCCGAGGCGCACATCGCGGCCGCCCGCGGCGACGCGGGCCCGCGCGAGCGCCGATTCGATGCCATCGGTAACGAAATGAAACACCGTTCCGCCGCGCATCGCGAGCGGCGGTCGCGCATGGTGCGTGAGAACGAACACCGGTACGTGGTACGGCGGCTCGTCGCCCCACCAGCCTTTCCAGCTTTCGTCGGGCCATGGGCCGCGTATCGGGCCGAACATGTTGCGGCCCAGTATCCACGCGCCGATCCCGTCGAAGCCCTGCTCGGCCATCGCATTATCGACACCGGCTTCGCCATCGCTCGCGCCATGCATTTTCTGGAACACGCGGGTCGGAAAGAACCAGGACATCAATTCCTCGCCTCGTGCACCGAGTGGACGCTGCAGGCCCTGGTCGGGACCCGCGGCATATCCATCGAGCGAAACACCGAAGCTCTGCACGCGCAGTTTGGACATGTCGATCACTCCAATCCGGCGATATGCACCTTGTAGCGTGGCGGGCGCGTCGGACAGGACACGACGTTCTTGCGCATCTGCCGCAACTCCGCGGCGTCGTGGAAATCCCGATACGGCGTGATGTCGAGGCTGTCCGGCACCTTGGTCAGCCGCTCATCCTCGATCGTCTTGATGTATTGCTGCATGAAATCGTCGTAAGCCTCCCAGGTGATGCCTTCGGCGCGCACCGCGGCTTGTTCGGCGTGCAGCGCGATCTGGTGCGCGGTGAGGTAATGCAAGCCGAGCAGCTGAATCAGCGATTTCTCCACCGCTTCGTGCACGATGAGGAAGCGATCGGTGGACACCTTGCGCCCTCGATAGGTGAATCCTTTCGGCATGTGCCGGTCGATGAAGATCGTGTGGCCGTCGAGACTGTAGCCGGCCAGGTATGGAATGTCGTAACCGCGCTCCAGGTGCACGCGCGCGCAGATCGACTTCATGGCCTGATCGACCATCTTCTCGCCGATCAGCCATTCGGGCCGATGGCCGCTGCGCGGCTTCGTGACCGTCGGCGCGAATGCCTTGTGCATCTTCCGCTGCCGTTGAGGAATGTGCATGTCAATGTTCTCCGGGGTGACTGGGATCGTACGCGCGCACGAGGATCGGCGTCGGATGCGCTTGGCGGCGGCGCGGTCTTGATATCGCGGAATTGTGATCCATCCATACATGATGCCGGCACGGCCCGGCACGGCGCAATCGGCACGAACCAATGGCGCCTGCTTTCGACAACGCCGTGTGCGTCCGCGGATACGTCAACAGGAGACCGTCATGCTTACACCACGCTTTGCAAAAGACCGCGGTGCCGCCAATTTCGGCTGGCTCGACAGCCGCCATACGTTTTCATTCGGCAATTACCACGATCCGCGCCACATGGGTTTCGGCCCGCTGCGCGTCATCAATGAAGATCGAGTCGAGCCCGGCCAGGGTTTCGGCACACACGGCCATCGCGACATGGAGATCCTCTCCTGGGTGCTCGAAGGCGCGCTCGAACACAAGGACAGCATCGGCACCGGCGCGGTGATCCGCCCCGGCGAACTGCAGCGCATGACGGCCGGTACCGGCGTCACGCACTCGGAATTCAACGCGTCGCAAAGTGAACTTGTACACTTTTTGCAGATCTGGATCATTCCGGACAAGACCGGCTATGCGCCCGGTTACGAGCAGCACAAATTCGAGCAGGCCGAACTTGCCGACCAGTGGTGTCTCGTCGCTGCGAACCAGCCGAGCGGCAAGGCGGTGACGATCCACCAGGACGTGAATCTCTACGTCGCGCGTCTCGGCGCCGGCCGCGAACTCACGCACGCCACCGGCAATGCACGCAAACTCTGGCTGCAGGTCACGCGCGGCGCGATCGAGACCAGTGGCGCGACGCTCGCCGCCGGCGACGGCGCCGCGATCGAAGATGTGGACAAAATCGTCGTGCGCGCAACGCAGGACGCCGAACTATTGCTGTTCGACATGGCCGCGTAGCCGGAATCAACGCCGGCGCGAAACTGCGCGGGCGTGCGTGAGCATCGGCCACATCTGCCGATGACGGGCACTCCCGCCTCGTTCCGCCGCTCATGCGGTCTTCGTTTCGCCCGCGCGCCCTTTGTCGGCGCGCTGTTCGGCGGGCGCTTTGATCTGCTGCAGATTCAGCGCGGAGTTGACGAGCGCCACGTGCGAAAACGCCTGCGGAAAATTACCGACCAGGCATTTTTCATGCACGTCGTACTCTTCGGCGAGCAGCCCGACGTCATTGCGGATCGCGAGCAGGCGTTCGAAGAGCGCGCGCGCATCGTCCATGCGGCCGGTGAGCACATACGCGTCGGCAAGCCAGAACGTGCACGCGAGAAACGTGCCTTCGCCGGGCGGCAATCCATCGACGGTTGTGCCGGTGTCGTAGCGTGCGACGAACCCGTCATGCAGCAGAGTGCGTTCGATGGCCGCGATCGTACCGAGCACGCGCGGATCGTGCGCAGGCAGAAAACCGAGCTGCGGCAACAACAGCAGACTCGCATCGAGTTGCGCGCTGCCGTAGCTCTGCACGAAGGTGTTGCGCGCGCGATCGAAACCTTTTTCGCACACCTGCCGATGAATTTGATCCCTTAGCTGGCGCCACCGGTCGGCGGGGCCTTCGAGCCCGAATTCCTCGACCGACTTGACCGCGCGATCGAACGCGACCCAAGCCATGACCTTCGAATAGGTGAACGCTTGGCGCGGGCCGCGGATTTCCCAGATTCCTTCGTCGGGTTCCTGCCAGGTGCGTTCCAGGCGCTGCAGCAAGGCGCATTGCAGCGACCAGCCCGACTCGTTGCTGGCGAGCCCGCCGCGCCGAGCGTGGTGCAGCGCGTCCATGAGCTCGCCATAGATATCGAGCTGCAGCTGGCGGTACGCCGCGTTGCCGACGCGCACCGGCTTGGAGTCGCGAAAGCCTGTCAGCCAGGGCACTTCCCATTCGCTCAGGCGGCGCTCGCCGGCGAGGCCGTACATGATCTGCATCTGGTCCGGACTACCCGCAACCGCGCGCAACAACCAGTCGCGCCAGGCCCGCGCTTCGTCGTAGAAACCGGCGTTCATCAGCACGAGCAGCGAGAGCGTCGCATCGCGCACCCAGCAGTAGCGATAGTCCCAGTTGCGCGCGCCGCCGAGCTGTTCGGGCAGCGATGTCGTCGGCGCGGCGACAATGCCGCCGGTCGGCGCGAACGTCAGTGCCTTCAGCGTGACGAGCGAGCGCCGGATCGCATCGCGCCATGGGCCGTGCACGTCGAGCCGCGAAATCCATTGCGACCAGAAGGTTTCAGTCTCGCCGAGCGCAGCATTCACATCGATCGGCCGCGGCGGGTCCAGGTGCGAAGGACCGTAAGTCAGCACGAACGGCACGACCTCGCCTTCCGCGATCTCGAATTCCGCGACGGTCTTGAGGTCTTCGCCGCGAATCGGCGCCGACGTGCGCAACACGACCATGTCCGGGCCGGCGATCGCGCGCAGCGTGCCGTCGGGCAGGCGCGTAACCCACGGCACGAGCGCGCCGTAACCGAAGCGCAACACGAGTTGCATGCACAGGCCGACCCGCCCGCGCACGCCCTGCACGAGACGCACGATGTCCGAGCACGCGCCGCGCGGCGGCATGAAGTCGATCACTTTGACGCTGCCGCTCGCACATTCGAAATCGGTTTCGAGGATCAGCGTCGCGTCGCGATATTGTCGGCGCACGCACGTGATCTTGTCGCGCGGCGCGATTTTCCAGTGCCCGTTGTCGTCGCCGCCGATCAGCGCGGCGAAGCACGCGTCGGAATCGAAGCGTGGCCAGCACAACCAATCGATCGAACCGTCATTGCCGACGAGCGCGGCCGTTTCGCAATCGCCGATCAGTGCGTAATCCTCGAGACGCGTGCGCGGCATCGTTGACCTCAGCTGCTGAAATCGATCACGACCTTGACGTCGTCGGGCTGACGCGCAAACGCCTGGCGCCAGTCGGCCAGGGGCACGCGCCGCGAAATCATGCGTTCGAGCCACCCCGAATCCGCGCGCGCGAGAGCCGATGCCGCCTGTTCGTAATGGCGGCGGTTCGCATTGACCGCACCGAACACGACGGTGTTTTCGAGTACGAGTTCGCGGTTCAGCAGACCGATGTCGATCGCGACTTTGTGACCGCCGCTGGAAACGCCGGCGAGGCAGACGATACCGTCGGGCGCGAGCCGGTTGACGACATCGATGATCACGGCGGCGGCGCCGGTGCATTCGAGCACGATGTCGGGCGCCAGGCCATCGAGTGCGCTCAAATCCGGCGCGTGATACGTGGCGCCCAGATCATGGGCCAGCTTCGGTTTGATCCCATCGACGACACGGTCGTAGACATGCACCTCGTGACCGCGTTGCGTTCCCATCAGCGCAGCGAGCAAGCCGACCGGACCGGCGCCGGTCACGAGCACGCGCCGCGGCGCCCAAGAAGCGAAGCGATGGCCGATGCGATCGATATGCTCCCACGCTTTGGCCACGATGCTCGATGGTTCGAGCAACACGCCGGTCCTGGCAAGCCTGGCATCGACAGGCACGGCAAATTCGGGTCGCAATTCAATGCGCTCTGCGGCGAAGCCGTCGCGCTGCTTGATGCCGCGCTCGGTGTACTGGCCATTGCGGCACATGTCCCACTCGCCGACCGCGCAGCTCCGGCAAGGTAACGGATCGGGCCGGCGCACGATGCCGACGATGAGATCGCCCTCATGCAAGCCGGAATTCGCCGGCGCCGCGAGCACGCGCGCGAGTGACTCGTGACCGATCACGAGGCGTTCGCGTCGTGGCGGCGCCCAGCCGTAGGCGCCATCGAGAATCTCGTGATCGGTACCGCAGACGCCGATCTGCAACACCTCGGCGAGTACGGCGTGCTCGTCCCGCCGCGGTTCCGGCACGTCGTCGAGCCGCGCGGAGCCGGCGTGTTGCGGGACTGTCGTGATCGCACGCATGCGTCAATGGAACACCAGTTCCACTGAACGCGGAATCAATGCGAGCCCCGCGGCGCAAGCCGGCTGGCGCATTTTCGAAGCAGCGGCAATAATCCACACGCATTCGATGGGGAAAATCATGCGCGCCGTGAGTCTCGTTGCCTTGCTGTTCGTCGCCTCACTGCAGGCCGAAACGTTGACGATCGACCGCATTTACGGCGGCGGCAGCCTGAGCGGGCCGACGCCGGTTCAGCTCAAGATTTCTCCCGACGGCGCGCGCGTGACGTTCCTGCGCGCGAAAGCCGATGACCAGACCACGTTCGATTTGTGGGAAT
>Ga0157372_10002203_pt1 | contig 21158 bp, 20 predicted proteins | sample C55metaG_FD_115307 | JGI IMG/M metagenome (GOLD analysis project Ga0157372, IMG submission 115307) | Corn rhizosphere microbial communities from Kellogg Biological Station, Michigan, USA - C5-5 metaG | ecosystem: Host-associated > Plants > Roots > Rhizosphere > Soil | place: USA: Michigan... | reverse complement strand
TGGGCCGTGTCTCAGTCCCAGTGTGGCCGGTCGCCCTCTCAGGCCGGCTACCCGTCGTCGCCTTGGTAGGCCGTTACCCCACCAACAAGCTGATAGGCCGCGGGCCCATCCCTAGCCGAAAAAACTTTCCAGATCAGAAGATGTCTTTCGATCTCGTATCCGGTATTAGACCCGGTTTCCCGGGCTTATCCCAGAGCTAGGGGCAGGTTGCCCACGTGTTACTCACCCGTTCGCCGCTCCGTCATCCTCCCGAAGGAGGAGCGTCGCTCGACTTGCATGTGTTAAGCACGCCGCCAGCGTTCGTCCTGAGCCAGAATCAAACTCTCCGTGAATGTTTTATGACAAGCCGCCGAGGCGGCGCTGTCGACACAGATAGACCACCGAAGTGGTCGTTGATGTCTGACCAATCCGAGCTGGTATTGCTCGTATCAATCAAAGAAATCGTGCGCGACTTGCGGAAAACCGCTGCATCGCGGACGAGGTTGTGCTTCTATGGCACTAACTTTCGGCACACTGTTGAGTTCTCAAGGAGCGGACGCGCACCGTTACTCGCCTCTCGGCTTGCTCCGGGGCAACCTGTGTAACGCTACTCGGTACGTTTCGCAGTGTCAAACCGACCTGCTCGTCCCGAAACCACCCTCAAGCGGCGGCATAGAGGCCGCTCGACCGTTCAGATGGTTGGCCCGGCCGGCCCCCGTTTCGGGCTCCGTTCGCCGTGCAGGAGCAACATTAGCTCAGCCCTGAACCAGCGTCAAATCCAGGTCTCACCCTCGATAAGGCTCGGTTTCTTTGGGATCTAACCGCTTGAAGGCCGGATCTGTTCAGGCATTACGCGGCAGTCACCCGGACTACTTTTCGCTTGCCGACGGCGAGCAGCCGACCCGTCAATTCGGCGCCCGGAATGTCGTACTGCCGAGCCGGCACCACCGTCCCGTCGACCCGCACACTGCCCGCGTCGATGAGCCGTCGGGCGTCGGAACTGCTGGTCGCCAGGCCCGCGGCGGTCAGCAACGCGGGCAGGTGCACCGTGCCGGCCAGGTCGGCGGCGAACTCCGGCGCGTCGGATGGCAGCTGGTGATCGCGGAAGATCGCGTTGAACCGTTCTTCGGCGGCTGATGCCTCGTCCGGCCCGTGGTAGAGCGCCACGATGGACCGCGCGACCTGACGCTTCGCCTGGTTGGCCGCTGCTCCCCCGGCCGCCACCCGTCTCGCGATCTCGGCCACCTCGTCCGGGTGCATCGCCGTGCACAGGGTGGCGTACAGCTCGACGGCCGGGTCCGGAATGCGCATCAGCTTGCCGAACTGCTCGGGGGCGGGCTCGGCGATCGCCACGAAGTTGTTCAGCGACTTACCCATCTTCTCCACGCCGTCGATGCCGACCAGCAGCGGCATCGTCAGCACCGCTTGCGGCGGCTGGCCCATGGCCCGCTGCAGGGTACGACCGACCAGGTTGTTGAAGGTCTGGTCGGTGCCACCGAGTTCGATGTCAGCCCGAATCTCGACGGAGTCGATGCCTTGCAGCAGTGGATAGATGAACTCCGAGAGAGAGATCGGCACGTTCGTGGCGAACCGGCGGGCGAAGTCGTCCCGCTCGAGCAGTTGCGCGATGGTGAGCTGGCGGGTGTAGTCCAGCAGGGAGCCGAGATCCATGCCGGACAGCCAATCGGCGTTGTTCCGGATCTCGGTCCGGTCCTCCAGCAGAATCCGCATGACCTGCCCGAAGTAACCGCGAGCGTTGGCCACCACCTGTTCGGCGCTCTGCACCGCGCGGGTAGCGGTCTTGCCGGACGGGTCGCCGACCTGGCCGGTGAAGCCGCCGACCACCAGCACGGCGGTGTGCCCGAAGTCCTGGAACTGCCGCAGCTTGCGCAGCACCACCGCGTGCCCCAGCGTCAGGTCGGTGCCGCTGGGGTCGATGCCGAGCTTGACCCGCAGCGGCCGACCGTCCCGGTCGGCCGCCTGCAGCCGTTCGGCCAGCCCGTCGCGCGGCAGGATCTGCGCCGCGCCGGCGGCCAACACCCGGTACTGGTTCCGCAGCCGCTCGGGTAGTGCCTCGACCAAAGCTGCGGATTCGGAAACGTCGGTCACGGCTGTTAAGTCTGCCGCCTGCCCGAAACCCGTCTTCGGCCACCCGGCCGGTACGCCGAGACGCTGGTGGCCTCCGGCAACCAGAACCGCCACGGGTGCTCGGCGGCCACGGCTATCCCGACTCGCGGCCCGGCGCTGAAATCAGTCGGCGGATCCAGGCCGGCGAGCCGGACCGGCGAGTCGGCGGCCAGCAGGTCCAGGCCGGTGTGGCTGCCGGTCAGGCCCAGGCTGCGCGCCAACCGGGCAGGCCCGCTGGCCAGCTTGCCGGCCAGCATCGAGGTGGCCGCCCGGCCCTTCGCCGTAGGCGCCGATCGGTTTCGCGCCACCGGTTCGCCCTCCAGGATGTCGGCCGCACGCAGCAACACCGCCCCGGCGGTGCCGGGCTGCTGGCAGGTGACGTTGGCGCACCAGTGCATGCCGTAGACGAAGTAGCAGTACAGATGGCCGGCCTCGCCGAACATCACCGCGTTGCGCTTGGTCGGGCCACGGAAGGCGTGCGAGGCCGGATCCTGCTCGCCCTCGTAGGCCTCCACCTCGGTGATGCGGGTGACCACCCGCTCGCCGCCGACCTCGGACACGAGGGTCGCGCCGAGCAACAGCGGCGCCACCGTGAGCGCCGGACCGGCCAGCCGGTCGCGATCCAGCCTCACCGGGCGGCCCGCCGACGTACTCATTCGGCCGGCTCCGAGCCCGATTTCGGCATCGGCTCCGTCTCTGGCCAGGCCAACTCGCTGGCGAGTGCGGCGCGCAGCCGCGCCAACTGCTCGGCCACCCGGTCCGGCGCGGTGCCGCCATAGCTCGACCGGCTGGCCAGCGAACCGGCCACGGTCAGCACCGAACGCACCTCCGGCCGCAGGTGCGGCGAGATGGCCGCGAAGTCCGCATCAGTCAACTCGGCGAGCTCGATACCGCGTTGCTCACACAGCCGCACGCAGGCGCCGGCCAGTTCGTGGGCCTCCCGGAACGGCACCCGCTGCCGCACCAACCACTCGGCGATGTCGGTGGCCAGCGAAAAACCCTGCGGCGCCAAGTCCGCCAGCCGCTCGGTGTCGAAGCGCAGGGTGGCGATCAATCCGGTCATCGCCGGCAGCAGCAGCGCCAGGTTGTCGATCGCATCGAAGACCGGCTCCTTGTCCTCCTGCAGATCCCGGTTGTACGCCAACGGCAGGCCCTTCAAGGTGGCCAGCAAGCCGGCATGGTTCCCGATCAGCCGGCCGGCCTTGCCACGAGCCAGCTCGGCGATATCCGGATTCTTCTTCTGCGGCATGATCGACGAGCCGGTGGCGTAGTCATCGGCCAGCGTGACGAAGGAGAACTCCTTCGTCGCCCAGAGAATGATCTCCTCGGCCAGCCGAGACAGATCCACCGCGATCATGGTCATGACGAAGGAGAACTCGGCCACTACATCGCGTGCCGAGGTGGCGTCGATCGAGTTCTCACACGGCCCGGCGAAGCCCAGCTCCGAAGCCACCGCCGCTGGATCCAGGCCGAGCGAGCTGCCGGCCAGCGCCCCCGAGCCGTACGGGCTGAACCCCGCACGACGATCCCAGTCCCGCAACCGCTGCAGATCGCGCAACAGTGGCCAGCCGTGTGCCAGCAACTGGTGGGCCAGCAGCACCGGCTGGGCATGCTGTAGGTGGGTACGGCCCGGCATCGGCGCCGCCGGATGCTGCTCGGCCTGGTCGGCGAGCGCGCCGACCAGGCCACCGACCAGCTGCGACAGCCGCCTTGCCTGCTCCCGCAGGTACATCCGGATCAGCGTCGCGATCTGGTCGTTGCGCGACCGGCCGGCCCGCAACCGCCCACCGAGTTCGGCGCCGGCCCGCTCCAACAAGCCTCGTTCCAGCGCGGTGTGCACGTCCTCGTCACCGGCCCGCGGCCGGAACGCGCCCGAACGCACGTCCGCCTCGAGCTCGGTCAGCGCGGCCAGCAGGCCGGCCAGCTCGGCGTCGGTCAGCAGACCGGCCTTGTGCAGCACCCGGGCATGCGCGCGGGATCCGGCCAGGTCGTGCGGCGCCAGCCGCCAGTCGAAATGCGTGGAGACGGACAGCGCGGCCAGCGCGTCGGCCGGCGCCGTGCTGAACCGGCCACCCCAGAGGGCGATCGGCTCACCGGATTCGTCCGGCTGGTGTCCCTGAGCTACTGGTGGCTCCGGCGTCACTGCCCGAGCTTCTGCTCACGCCGAGCGGCGATCCGGCTCGGCAGCCCCCACAGCTGCACGAAGCCCTTGGCCAGGCTCTGGTCGAAGGTGTCGCCGGTGTCGTACGTGGCCAGGTCGAAGTCGTACAGCGAGCCGGCGCCGCGTCGTCCGGTCGGCACCGCCCGGCCGGCGTGCAGCCGCAGCCGGATGTCGCCGGTAACGTGCCGCTGCGACGAGTCGACGAAGGCGTCCAGCGATCGCTTCAGCGGCGAGAACCACAGCCCGTCATAGACCAGCTCGGTCCAGCGCTGCTCGACGGAGAACTTGAACCGGCGCAGATCCCGCTCGACGGTGAGATCCTCCAGCTCCTGGTGCGCGGTGATCAGCGCGATCGCTCCCGGCGCCTCGTACACCTCGCGGCTCTTGATGCCCACCAGCCGGTCCTCGACCATGTCCAGCCGGCCGACCCCCTGCGCGCCGGCCCGCGTGTTCAGCTGCTCGATCGCCTGCAGCACGCTCACCGACTGGCCATCCAGCGCCACCGGCACCCCGTGGTCGAAGCTGATGACCACCTCGTCCGGCTCCCGCGGCTGGGTCGGGTCGGCGGTGTAGGAGTACACGTCCTCGATCGGTGCGTTCCACGGATCCTCCAGGAACCCGGTCTCCACCGCTCGTCCCCACAGGTTCTGGTCGACCGAGTACGGCGAGCGCTTGGACTGGTCGATCGGCAGCCCCTTCTCCTCGGCGAACTGGATCGCCTTGTCCCGGGTCATGCCGCTGTCCCGGACCGGTGCCAGCACCTTCAGCTCGGGCGCCAGCGCACCGATGCCCACCTCGAACCGCACCTGGTCATTGCCCTTGCCGGTGCAGCCGTGCGCGACGGTGTCGGCGCCGAACTTCAGCGCGGCGGTGGCCAGGTGCTTGGCGATCACCGGCCGGGACAGCGCCGAGACCAGCGGATAGCGCTCCAGGTACAGCGCGTTGGTCCGCAGCGCCGGCAGGCAGTACTGCTCGGCGAACTCTCGCTTGAGGTCCAGTACCACCGACTCGATCGCCCCGCAGTCCAGCGCGCGCTGCCGGATGGTGTCCAGGTCCTCGCCGCCCTGACCCACGTCGGCGGCCACGCAGACGATCTCGGCACCGGTCTCCTCGGCCAGCCAGCCGATCGCGACCGAGGTGTCCAGGCCGCCCGAGTAGGCGAGCACGATCCGATTGCTCATGTTCGACAAGTCCTTCCAACTGCTTCTTTGTTGAGGGTCTGGAGGTTGGCTGCGATTGCGGTGCGGTCAGGTGCTGCGCGACAGCTGGATGAGGTTGTCCGCCAGCGCCTGGCCACCGCCCGGCTCGCGGGCGATCACCAAGATGGTGTCATCCCCGGCGATGCTGCCGAGCACCTCCGTCAGTGCGGCCCGGTCCAGCGCGCTGGCCAGGAAGTTGGACGCGCCGGGCGGCGTGCGCAGCACCACCAGGTCGCCGTTCGCCTCGGCCGAAACCAGCAGCTCGGCCAGCAGCCGGGCCAACCGTTGCGGCGGGGCGTCGTCGGAGCGGCGCGCGGCCAGCGGCGCACCGTCCTCCGGCACCACGTAGCAGGGCTGCCCGCCGTCCGGACTGCGCAACTTCACCGCGCCCAGATCATCCAGATCCCGGCTCAGGGTGGCCTGAGTGACCCGGATGCCGGCCGCCGACAGCAACTCGACCAGTTCCGCCTGGGAGGACACCGCGTGCTCGGCCAGCAGCGACACGATCTTGGCCTGCCGTACCGCCCGGCCGGTCAGCTCGGCGAGCTGGCGGCCACTTGGTGTGCCGGGCCGGGCGGCGACGGCCGGGCTGACCGCTCTGGCCCCGGTCATCAGCTGTGCTCCAGCAGCCAGGTCAGCAGCGCCTTCTGCACGTGCAGCCGGTTCTCCGCCTCGTCCCAGACCACGCTGTGCGGACCGTCCAGCACGGTGCCCGCGATCTCCCGGCCGCGGTGTGCCGGCAGGCAGTGCAGCACGATCGCGTCCTCGGCGGCATCGCACAGCGCCTCCTCGGTGATCGCGTAGTCGGTCAGGCCCTGCCGCGCCGAACTGGCCGCGTCCGCCTCGGCGCCCATCGACACCCAGGTGTCGGTGGCCAGCACGTCCGCGCCGACCAGGGCCAGCTTCGGTTCGGCGGTCACGGTCACCGAACCACCGGTCTCGTCGGCCAGCTGGGCGGCCCGGCCCACCACCGCCGGGTGCGGCAGCAGGTCCGGCGGCCCGGCGACCGTGACGTGCATGCCGGCCAGCGCGCCCCCGAGCAGATAGGAGTGCGCCATGTTGTTGGCCGCATCGCCGAGGTAGCTCAGCCGCAAGCCGGCCAGCATCCCCTTGTGCTCCCGGATGGTCTGCAGATCGGCGAGCATCTGACAGGGGTGGAAGTCGTCGGTCAGCGCGTTCACCACCGGCACCGAACTGGCCGCCGCCATCTGCTCCAGATCGGACTGGGCGAACGTTCGCCAGACGATCGCGCTGACCTGGCGGGCCAGCACCCGCGCGGTGTCCATCACCGGCTCGCCCCGGCCCAACTGGCTGGAGGTGCCGTCGATCAACAGCGGGTAGCCACCCAGCTCGGCGATACCGACGCTGAACGACACCCGGGTCCGGGTGGACGGCTTGTCGAAGATCACCGCGACCGTGCGCGGGCCGGCCAGCGATCGCCACCCGAACCGGTCGGCCTTCATCCGATCGGCCAGATCGAGCACCTCGATCAGTTCGGCCGGGCTCAGGTCGTCGTCCCGGCGGAAGTGCCGGACCATCAGGCCTCCCCCTGCGCCACCGAGTCGATCGCCGCGCGCAGTCCGGTCAGCGCCTCGGTCACCTCGGCGGGCTGGACGATCAGCGGCGGTGCCAGCCGGATCACGTCCGGCCGCACCGCGTTCACCAGCAGGCCCTGGCGGCGGGCGGCCGCCTCCACCGCGCCGGCGTAGTTGCCGGTCAGCTGCAACCCCCACCACAGGCCGCTGCCCCGTACGCCGGCCACCAGCGGACTGCTGATCTCGCGCAGGCCCTGCTCCAGCAGCGCCCCGGTGCTCGCCACGTTGGCCAGCAGGCTGTCCCGCTCGATGGTGTCCAGCACGGCGAGCGCAGCCGCGCAGGCCACCGGGTTGCCGCCGAAGGTACTGCCGTGGCTGCCCGGCGTGAACAGGGCGGCGGCCGGCCCGAAGCCGATGCAGGCGCCGATCGGCAGGCCGCCGCCAAGCCCCTTGGCCAGCGTCAGCACGTCCGGCTGGACGCCCGCGGCCTGCCCGGCGAACCAGTCGCCGGTACGACCGATGCCGCTCTGCACCTCGTCCAGCACCAGCAGCGCGCCGGCCGCGGTGCAGAGCTCGCGGGCCGCGGCCAGGTAGCCGGCCGGGGCCGGAACGATCCCACCCTCGCCCTGGGTGGGTTCCAGAAACACCGCGGCGGTGTTCGCGTCCACCGCGGCGGCCAGCGCGTCGACATCGCCGTACGGCACGAAGATGACCGGGCCGGGCAGCGGCTGGAACGGCTCGCGCTTGGCCGGGTTGCCGGTCACCGACAACGCGCCGAGGGTGCGGCCGTGGAAACTGTTCTCGGTCGAGACCACCGTGCCGCGCTCGTGCTCCCGGCCGTAGAGCCGGGCCAGTTTCAGCGCGCATTCGTTCGCCTCGGCACCGTCGTTGCAGAAGAACACCCGGGCGGTCGGATCGGCGAGCAGGCCGAGCAGCTTCTCGGCCAGTTCGATCCCCGGCTGGTGCATGAACAGGTTGGAGGTGTGCGCCAGCCGGGCCACCTGCCCGGTCACCGCCTGCACCAGCGCCGGATGGGCATGCCCGAGCGCGGACACCGCGATGCCACCGATGAAATCGAGGTATTCGGTGCCCTCGACGTCACTCACCCGCACGCCGCGGCCGCTGACCAGCGCGATCGGCGGGGTGCCGTAGCTGTCCATCATGGCCGCCGCCCAGCGCTTCTGCAGCACCTCGTTGCTGCTCATCGGGCCGTCCCGCCCGGCTCGTCCTGGCGCGATCGCCCCTCGTCCGGCAAGACCATGGTGCCCACCCCTTCGCTGGTGAAGATCTCCAAGAGCAGCGCGTGCAGTTGGCGGCCGTCCAGCACCGTGGCGCTTGGCACTCCGGAACGCACCGCCCGCAGGCAGGCCTCCATCTTCGGCACCATGCCGGCCGCCAGGTTCGGCAGCAGCGCCTCGAGCTCGGAAGCCGTCACCTCCGCGACCACCTCCGAGGTGTCCGGCCAGTTCGCATACAGGCCGGGTACGTCGGTCAGCACGATCAGCTTCTCGGCGCCGACCGCGGCCGCCAGCGCCGCCGCCGCGGTGTCGGCGTTGACGTTGTAGGACAGCCCGTCCCGGCCGCGAGCCACCGCCGCCACCACCGGGATCCGGCCGGCCTGCAACAGCGCGGTCACCGCGCTCGGGTCGACCCGCACCACGTCGCCGACCTGGCCGATGTCCACCGGCTCGCCGTCGACCACAGCCGGTCGCCGCTCGGCCGTGAACAGGCCGCCGTCCTCGCCGGACAGGCCGACCGCGAACGGGCCATGGTCGTTGATCAGGTTGACCACGTCGCCGTTCACCTGGCCGACCAGCACCATCCGGACCACCTGCATGGCCTCCGGGGTGGTCACCCGCAGGCCGCCCCGGAACTCGCTCGGGATGCCCAGCCGGTTCAGGTGCTCGGTGATCTGCGGACCGCCGCCGTGCACCACCACCGGGCGCACGCCGGCGTACCGCAGGAACATGATGTCCTCGGCGAAGGCCCGGCGCAGCCGATCGGAGAGCATCGCGTTGCCGCCGTACTTGATCACCACCACCTTGCCGTGGAACCTGGCAAGCCAGGGCAGCGCGTCGATCAGGGTCGCTGCCTTCTCGGTGGCCAGCGACAGCTGTTCGGCCAGCGTGCTCGGCGCCACGTAGGTCCCGGTCGGCGCCGCCGTCACGGCGCGATGCCGTTGATCGACAGGCCGGCGGTCTCGGTCAGTCCCAGCATCAGGTTGGCGTTCTGCACTGCCTGGCCGGCCGCGCCCTTGCCCAGGTTGTCGATCGCGCTGGTGACGATCACCCGGCCGGAACTCAGGTCGATGCCGGCCTGCAGGTGCACCGAGTTCGAACCGAGGGTGGCCGCGGTGTGCGGCTGCCGCCCGGCCGGCAGCACGTGGATGAACGGCTCGTCCCGATAGGCCTGGTCCAGCACGTCCCGGACCTCCTGCTCGGTCACGCCGGGCGAGGACGGCAGCGCGGTGACCGAGGCCAGGATGCCGCGCGGCATCGGCGCCAGGATCGGGGTGAGCGACAACGTCCGGGCGCCGGTGGCCTGCTGGATCTCCGGCACGTGCTGGTGGCAGCCCACCTTGTACGGCGACAGGTCGGAGATCACCTCGGCGGCCAACAGGTGCACCTTGGCGGCCCGGCCGGCGCCGGAGGTGCCGGACGCGGCCACCGCCACCACGTCGGACGGCGAGACCAGGCCGGCATCGATCAGCGGCGCCAGCGCCGCGATGATCGCCACCGCGTAGCAGCCGGTGTTGGCCACCCGCTGGCTGGCCGCGATCAGGCCGCGCTGGCCGGGCAGCTCCGGCAGCCCGTAGGTCCAGCTGCCGGCGTGCGGCATGCCGTAGTACCGCTGCCAGGCCGCGGCGTCGCGCAGCCGGAAGTCGGCGCCCAGGTCGACCACCTTGACCCGGTCCGGCAGCCCGGCGGCCACCGGTGGGGACGCCCCGTGCGGCAGCGCGATGAATACCAGTTCGGCGGCCGAGAGCACCTCGGGTGTGGTGTCGGCCAGGACCAGGTCGCCGTAGCTGGCCAGTTGTGGATGCAGCTCGGTCAGCGGCTGGCCGGCGTTGCGGTGCGCGGTGGCCGCGACCACGTCCATTCCGGGATGGCCGGCGAGCAGCCGCAGCAGCTCACCACCGGCATAACCGCTGGCTCCGACTACCGCGACTGGCACACCCATGCGATTGATTATGCATGATGACGCAATTTGATGCACTAGCGATAGGTGCCAGTTGTGACATAGCACCAGCTCGTCAGGAATTGCTGGTATCAGCTCCGCAACCGGGCGCCGAACCGCTCGCCTGCCGCGGCGATCGCGGCATCCCGGGCCGTGGTGGCCTCCTCCACGGTGAGCGTCCGCTCCGCGGCCCGGAACCGCAGCGCGAAGGCCAACGACTTCATCCCCGGGCCGAGCCGCTCGGCATCGGCGTAGACATCGAACAGCCGCGCCGATTCCAGCAGTTCACCGGCGCCCTCGACCACCGCGGCCTGCACCGCGGCCGCCGGCACCTCCTCGGCCACCACCAGCGCCAGGTCCAGCAGTACCGGCGGCAGGTTGCTCAGCTCCGGCGCCTGCGCCGGGGCCGGCACGCCGAACGCGTCCAGCTTCAGCTCCATGGCACAGGTCCGAGGCGGCAGGCCGAGGTGCTCGAGCACCCGCGGATGCAGCTCCCCCGCGTAGCCGACCGTTTCGTCCGCGAGCAGCAACTCGGCGCAGCGGCCCGGATGCCACGGCGGCACCTCGGCCTTGCGCACGGTGAGCTCGGCACGTGCGGCCTGCGCCACCAGCCGCGCCGCCTGGATGGCGTCGGCCCAGTTGGCGGCACGGCCAGCTCCCCACCAGCCGGGCAGTTCCAGCTCGCCGGCCAACACGACGGCCAGGTGCTGAGGCTGACGGGGCACCGCGGCCATCATCGCGGCCAGCTCGGCGTCGCTCGGCCGATGCTCGACGCCCGGCTGCGGCGGCCGGTCGGTCGACTCGGCGGCCAGGTAGACCAGGCCGAGCTCGAAGATCGCCAGCTCCCGATTGCCCCGGCCCAGGTTGCGCGCGAGGTTGGCCAGCAGCCCGGGCAGCAGCGAGGTGCGCAGTTGCGCCTCGGTCTCCGACAGCGGATTGGCCAGCGTCAGGGCCTGCCTGCGTGGGTCATCGGTCGGCAACCCGAACGCCTCGTGCACGGCCGGCGAGACGAACGGGTAGTTGATCACCTCGGTGTAGCCGGCGTAGGCCAGCGCGCGGGACACCTGGCGGCGCAGCTGCTGCTCCGCGGTCCAGCCGCCGCCAGGTGGCGCGGCCAACCGGACCGACGGCACCCGGTCATAGCCCTCGAGCCGGATCACCTCTTCGATCAGATCCGCCGGATCGGTCAAGTCGGGTCGCCAGGACGGCGGCCCGACCACGAACGCAGCGCCCTCGTCGTCCACCCGGCAGCCGACCTGTTCCAGCCGGCGGCGCACCGCATCGGCCGGGATCGGCATGCCCGCCAGTTCGGCCGCGCGACCGGCCGCCAACCGGATCCGGGGCTCGGCAGGTCCCTCCCCGATCACCGTGAAGCCATCGACCGGCTTGGCCCCGCCGTGCTCGACCAGCAGATCCACGCAGCGCTGCAGGGCCACCCCGGCCATCCGCGGGTCGACGCCGCGCTCGAACCGCTTGGCCGCCTCCGACGGCAGCTTGTGCCGGCGGACCGCCCGGCTGATCCGGGCCGGCGTGAAGTACGCGGCCTCCAGCAGCACCTCGGTGGTGGTGTCGGAGAGCTCGGTCGCAGCGCCGCCCATCACCCCGGCCAACCCGATCGGACCGCGGTCATCGGTGATCACCAGGTCGTCCGGCTCGAGCATCCGGACCACGCCGTCCAGGGTGGTCAGCTTCTCGCCGGCCTCGGCCGAGCGGACGCCGAGCGGACCCTGCAGCAGTGTCCGGTCATAGCCGTGCAGCGGCTGTCCGGTCTCCAGCATCACGTAGTTGGTGACATCGACGGCCAGTGAGATCGGGCGCATGCCGCAGGCCCGCAACCGGTCGGCGATGAATCCCGGCGTGGCGCTGGTTGGGTTGAGACCGGTCACCGCACGCAGCGAGAACTGCGGGCAGCCGTCCGGATCGGCGACCGCGGCCGGATAGCCGTCCCGGTCCGGTGCCGGCACCGAAGCGGTCACCTCGGTGAACGGCACCTCCAGCGCGGCAGCCGCCTCCCGGGCCAGACCGCGTACCGACAGGCAGTACGACCGGTCGGGGGTGACCGCGATGTCCAGCACGGCGTCTCGCATGCCGAGCCGGTCCAGCGCGTCCTGGCCCGGCTCGGCGCTGCCGGCCGGCAGCACCAGGATGCCGTCATGCTCGTCGCCCAGCCCGAGTTCGCGGACCGAACAGATCATCCCGTCGGAGATCCGGCCGTAGGTCTGGCGGGCCGCGATCGGGAACGGGCCGGGCAGCACGGCGCCCGGCAGTGCCACCACCACCAGGTCGCCCTCGACGAAGTTGCGCGCCCCACAGACGATGCCACGCGGCTGCGACTCGCCGACCTCGACCAGGCAGTAGCGGATGGGCTTCTTGAACTCGGCGAGCTCCTCGATCGACAGCACCCGGCCGACCAGCAGCGACCCGCTGATCCCGTCCGCCGGCGAGTCCACCCGCTCCACCTCGAGGCCGACCCTGATCAGCGCCTCGCCGAGCTCGCGCGGCGACAACCCGGCCGGCAGGTCGACGTGCTCGGCGATCCAGGACACCGGCGCGCGCATCAGGCCTCCACCCCGAAGGCCTGGCTGAACCGGACGTCGCCCTCCACGATGTTGCGCATGTCGGCGGCGTTGTTGCGGAACATCATGGTGCGCTCGATACCCATCCCGAAGGCGAAGCCGGAGTAGACGTCCGGGTCGATGCCGCAGGCCCGCAACACCCGCGGGTTGACCATGCCGCAGCCACCCCACTCGATCCAGCCCTCGCTGTCGCAGGTACGGCAGGGCCGGTCGGGATTGCCGACCGACTCACCACGGCAGACGAAGCACAGCAGATCGGGCTCGGCACTCGGCTCGGTGAACGGGAAGTAGGACGGACGCAGCCGGGTCACGATGCCCGGGCCGAAGAACGCCTCGGCCATGTGGTCCAGGGTCCCCTTCAGGTGCGCCATCGTGATGCCCTTGTCCACCACCAAGCCCTCGACCTGATGGAAGACCGGCGAATGGGTGGCGTCCGGCTCGTCCGTGCGGAACACCTTGCCCGGGCAGACCACGTAGATCGGTGGCTCTCGGGTGAGCATCACCCGGGCCTGCACCGGTGAGGTGTGGGTACGCAGCACCAGCCCGCTGTCCGGCGAGCCGTCGGCGCCGCGGACGAAGAAGGTGTCCATCAGGGTGCGGGTCGGGTGATCGGCTCCGATGTTGAGCGCATCGAAGTTGAACCACTCGGCCTCCACCTCGGGGCCCTCGGCAACCTCCCAGCCCATCGCGGTGAACACGTCGCCGACCAGTTCCATGGTGGTGGTCAGTGGGTGCCTGGCGCCGGTCAGCCGGCGGTCCCACGGCAGCGTGACGTCGACCGATTCGGCGACCAGTACCTCGGCGTCGCGGGCGGCCTCCAACTCGGCCAGCCGGCTGCCGTGTGCCTGGCGGGCGGCGGCCCGGGCGGCGTTGATCCGCTTACCGGCCTCGGCCCGAGCGGCCGGCGGCAGCGCACCGATCTCCCGGTTGGCCAACGCCAGCGGAGACCGGTCACCGAGGTGCGCGGTCTGCGCCGTCCGCAGCTGCTCCAGATCCTCGGCGGCGGTAAAGGCCCGGACGGCCGCCTCGACACCAGCCTGCAGCGCTTCCGGAGACAGCGCGGCGACCTGCTTGGGGTCATAGGAGGTGTTGGCGCCAGACATGCGGGCCTTTCGTCGCTCGATCCTTCGCGGCAAACCCCGGCAACAGCTCCTGCCGGGATTCCCTCTCTCGGGATTCCCAGTCTAGGGAAGCCGGCCACCGGGTTTGCCGGGCAGCCGCTGCGCCAGCGCCGAGCTGTACAGGCAGACCGCCGCCGCGGCAGCCAGGTTCAGGCTCTCGGCCCGGCCATAGATCGGCACCCGGACGGTGCGGTCAGCCCGCTCCAGCAGCTCCGCCGGCAGTCCGTGGGCCTCGTTGCCGAACAACCAGGCGGTCGGCTCGGCCAGCGAGCCGTCGCCGATCAGCTGCTCCAGGCCCACCTCGGCGCCGCCGGAGGTGGCCAGCGCGCGAAGTCCGGCGATGCCGAGCAGCTCGCCGGCCGAGGCACTGACCAGCGGCAGATGGAACAGGCTGCCCGCGGTGGCTCGGACCACCTTGCCGTTGTACGGATCGACCCCGCCGTCCAGCACCACCGCGTCGGCACCGGCCGCATCCGCGGTGCGCAGGATCGTGCCGAGGTTGCCCGGCTCGTTCGGCTCGACCAGCACTGCCACCAGGCTCGGCCGGCGGGCGATCAGCTCGGCCAGGCTCGGCTGGACCAGCCGGCAGACCGCGACCAGGCCCTGGGGGGTCACCGTCTCGGACAGCGCCGCTGCGTCCCGGTCCGAGATCTCGTCGGCACCGGCGGCCAGCTCCGGATGCCGGGCCAGCGCCTCGGCGGTGCCGAACAGCTCCTCGACCGCCCCGGTGGCCAGGGCTTCCCGTACCGCCTGGGCGCCCTCGGCAAGAAAACGCCCGGTCTCGCGACGCTCCTTGCGGCTGGTGAGCCGCCGAGCTGCCGCGAGCCGGGCGTTTGCGGAGCTGAGCAGCTCAGGCAGCCGGGCTCTGGGCCGCCGCGCCGCCGATGCCCTCGGCCTGGACCGCCTGCTTGGCCACCGCCACCAGCGCGGCGAAGGCCGGCGCGTCGGTGACCGCCAGGTCGGCGAGCACCTTGCGGTCGGTCTGCACGCCGGCCAGCCGCAGGCCCTGCATGAACCGGTTGTAGGTCATGTCGTTGGCGCGGGCGGCCGCATTGATCCGGGTGATCCACAGCTGCCGGAAGTCACCCTTGCGCGCCTTGCGGTCGCGGTAGGAGTAGGTGGCCGAGTGCAGCAGCTGCTCCTTGGCCTTGCGGTACAGCCGCGACCGCTGACCGCGGTAGCCGGAGGCCGACTCCAGGGCGGTCCGGCGCTTCTTCTGGGCGTTGATCGCTCGCTTGACGCGTGCCACGTGAAATTCCTTGCTCTCGGGCCGAGCCGATCACCTGGCGGGCCAGGTCACCGTGTCGGCGGGCTTGAGGATGCCGGGCTTGAAGATGCCGGGCTTGAAGATGCTTAGCGGCCGAGCATCCGCTTGACCCGCGGCGCGTCGGCCGGGGCAAGCTGCTCGGTGCCGGTCAGCCGGCGGGTCAGGGTGGACGACTTGCGCTCGAGCAGGTGCCGCTTGCCGGCGCGCTCGGTCAGCAGCTTGCCGCTGCCGGTCACCTTGACGCGCTTCTTCATCCCGGAATGGGTCTTGTTCTTGGGCATCTGAAATTCCTCTGCTGTATATGAGCGTGCGGTACGTAGGCGGGCATCTCTCATCGGCACGGCCAGCGGGGATGCCGGCCGCGGTGAGACGCACGCCTCAGGTCTGCGGAACCGGCTCGGGGGTGGTTCTGACCGGCCGGGAAGCCTTGGCGGAGCGGTGCGGAGCAACGACCATGACCATGTTGCGGCCGTCCTGCTTCGGCGACGACTCGACGAAACCGAGTTCGGTGATGTCCTCGGCCAGCCGCTGCAGCAGCCGGAAACCGAGTTCCGGCCGGGACTGCTCGCGACCACGGAACATGATCGTGATCTTCACCTTGTCACCCTGCCGGAGGAACCGCTCGACGTGACCCTTCTTGGTCTCGTAGTCGTGCGGGTCGATCTTCGGGCGGAGCTTCATCTCCTTGATCACGGTCAGAGCCTGGTTGCGCTTGGCCTCGCGAGCCTTCTGCGCGCTCTCGTACTTGAACTTGCCGTAGTCCATGAGCTTGCAGACCGGCGGGCGGGCCATCGGAGCCACCTCGACCAGGTCGAGGTCGGCCTCGGCGGCCAGTTCCAGGGCCTTGCCGATCGGAACGATGCCGACCTGCTCGCCTTCGGGTCCGACTAGCCGGACCTCGGGAACGCGAATCCGGTCGTTGATCCGGGGTTCAGAGCTGATGGGGCCTCCTAGGTTGCTTTCCTACGGTGCAACCAATGCATTGAGAGGCCGGATGATTCCTGATCCTGCGCCGAACCGTCCGCGTGGCGGGCGATGTGCGCCGACGCACCACCGGGGCTGGTGGTGCTGGACCGGGACCCGGCAGCCTGCTGGAACGTCGGCGGCTCGGGTGGGAAACATCGAGGCTTCCGCTTGCTCGCCTACGCCGGACGAATCCCAACGATGGGGTGCCCGACCGACGCAGACAGGTCGCTGAGGAAGGATATCAGCGTGAACCAGCCTTCCCCAAACCCGTCGGGTGGCTCGCCGGCGTCCGTACCGGGCTCGCCGGCCTCCGCGCCAGGCTCGCTGGCTTCCGTGCCGGGCGGTGAGTCGGCGTCCGTGCCGGACGGCGGGCCGGCTTCCGTGCCAGGCTCGCCGGCCTCCGTGCCCGACGGTGAGCCGGCTTCGGTGCCGGGTGGCGGGCCGGTCCGTGAGCTGGCCGAGATTCCGGCGATCGAGGTGATCACCCGGGCCTGCGTGATGCTGATGTCCGCCGCGGCCGAGAAGCTGGGCCTGGCCGAAGACGGCGCGCGCTACCTGGATCTGGACGAGGCGCGCCGGTTGATCGATGCCCTGGCCGGGTTGCTCGCGGCCGCCCACGCGGATCTCGGGGTGCACCGGCAGCCGCTGCGGGACGGCCTGCGGTCGCTGCAGGCGGCCTTCCGCGAGGCCTCGCCCTATCCGGATCCGCCGGGTGAGGGGCCCGGCGAACGCTCGCTGCGCTGACCGGACAGCAGCTTTCGCAGAGGCTGGACTCGGCGCCGGAGCCCCGTCGCCGTCACCCACGGTGACGAACGGGCCGGACATTAAAGCAGCCGATTTTGCAAAACCGCCCCCGACACGCCGCTCATTCGCTTACGCTCGGTTCACGCGCGGGGGTGCGTCGGTACACAGAACAGGATTTCTTCTCGTGACTCACCGTGTGCATTCACGCCACGCCGCTGCCCCGCTCCCCTTCCGTTCCCGCTTCTCGCAGGGTTCGCTCGCTCGGTTCTCCCGACTGGCCGCGGTGCCGGTCGCCACGCTGCTGATCAGTAGCGGCCTGGGACTGACCGCGCCGGCCGGCGCGGTCACCGTTTCCGGCCACAACCCGGTCGGCCACCTCGATGCCACCCTGGACACCGGCCGGTCCAGCGTCGAGGTGAGCGGCTGGGCCGCGGACCCGGACGCGCTCAGCCAGCCGGTCACCGTGCTGGTCACCGTCGATGGCGGCCCCGCCGGCTACCTGGTGACCAACGTGAGCCGGCCGGACGTGGCCACGGCGATCGGCGCCGGCCCGCAGGCCGGCTTCGACGGCACCTTCGTGGTGCCGGCCGGCAGCCACCAAGTGTGCTACGCCGCCCGCAACATCGGCGCCGGGGCCTCGGTCTACCTCGGCTGCGCCACCGCCTCGGTGGCCGGCCTGCCGGCCGCCGAGGCGGCCGCACACAACCCCACCGGCTACCTGGATTCGGCCACCGTCGAGGACACCACCGTCTCGGTACGCGGCTGGGCGGTCGACCCGGACGCACTCAGCCAGCCGCTGCGGATCAGCGCCACCGTGGACGGCCGGGTGGCCGCCGTCACCAACCTGGTCGCGGAGGCCAGGCCGGACGTGGTGGCCGTCAAACACAGCGGACCGACCCCCGGCTACACATTCGACACCGCGATAGCGGTCAACGGCCTGCACACGGTGTGCGTGAACGCGGCCAACATCGGCGCCGGCGCACCGGTGCAGATCAACTGCGCGTCCGTACGGATCGGCCCGCCGCCGCTCACCCCCGCACAGATCGCCGCCCACTCACCGTCCGGCGCGCTCGAGGCGGCCGGCGCGGTGAACGCGAACAGCATGCGGGTGCGCGGCTGGGCCAGCGACCCGGACAACCTCGGCTATCCGCTCACCGTGCAGGCCTTCGTGGACGGCGTCGCGCACTCACCGGTGCAGGCGTCGCTGCCGCGACCCGACCTGGCCGGCAACGACAAGGCCGGCGCCAACTCCGGCTACGACTTCCCGCTGTCAGTGGCGGCCGGCGCGCACAACGTGTGCCTGTGGGCCACCAACATCGGCATCGGCGCCAACCAGCTGCTGGGCTGTCAGACGCTGGCCACCCCTGCGTCGGTGGTGTCGACCGGGCCGGCTCCGACGCCGCCGGCCGCGAACGTCGCGATCGTGGCGGCGGCCCAGAAGCTCCTCGGCTCCAAGTACGTCTGGGGCGCGGAGGATCCGAAGGTCGGCTTCGACTGCTCCGGCCTGGTGCAGTACACCTACCGGGGCGCCGGGGTGAACACGCCGCGGGTCTCCCAGGCCCAGTTCAGTGCGGCGCGGATCATTACCGCCAGCCGGGCGGTGCCGGGTGACCTGGTGTTCTACCACGACAGCCACGGCTCGGTTTACCACGTGGGCATCTACGTCTCCCCCGGTGTCACCTACGCCGCGGTGGATCCCGCCAACGGGGTGCGGGTGCAGACGATCTGGGACGCGACCGCCACCTACGGCAGCTTCACCCACGATTAGATACGGCTGGCTCGACCTAGGCTCCCGACCGGCTGGCCGCGAACAGCTCCCGCAGGCCCTGCATCACCTCGACGCTGCGCTCGCGGTCGCCGCGCTGCACGGCGTAGAGCACCACCAGTTCGTCCCCCGGCAGCACCAGGCGGGCGAACCGGACCTTGTGCGGAAACTCCACGGCGGTGACCAGGTCCCAGTCCACGTGCCGATAGCCACCGAAGAAGGCACGGGTGTCCACGCCGGCCGCGTCTGCGTGCAGACGCGGCCGGGTGAAGCCGAGGATGCCGAGTGCCACCAGCAACCCGGTGCCGCCGATCCCCACCTGGTCGGCGACATTCACCGGCACCCCGTCGGTGGTGTGCGGCAGCACCACGGCACAGATCACGAAGACCACCAGCACCACGACCGCGGCGACCACCGCGATCCGGGCCGAGCGCATCGGCCGGGCGTGCACCGTACCGGTGGCAGGCAGCGCGGTCACAGCCGGCACGCGTGGATGTCGGTCACCAGGATCGCCCGGGCGCCGATCTCCCACAGCTCGTCCATGATCCGGTTGGTCTCCCGGCGCGGCACCATCGCACGTACCGCCGACCAGCCCGGCGTGCGCAGCGGCGAGACGGTCGGCGACTCGAAACCCGGCGTCACCGCCACCGCCTTCTCCACCAGGTCGTCGGCGATGTCGTAGTCCATCAGCACGTACTGGCGGGCGATCATCACACCCTGCAGCCGGCGTACCAGCTGCTCCACCGCGGGCGAGGACTCGCTGCCGCGGCGCCGGATCAACGCCGCCTGGGAGTGGAACAGCGGCTCGCCGAAGATCTCCAGGCCGGCCGCCCGAAGCGTGCTGCCGGTCTCCACCACATCGGCGATCACGTCGGCGACGTCCAGCCGGACGGCGGTCTCCACCGCCCCGTCCAGCGGAATGATCTCGGCCGTCACGCCCCGACCGGCCAGGTAATGCTTGAGCAGGCCCGGATAGGCAGTGGCGATCCGGCTGCCGGCGAGATCCGCCACCGTCCGGCCGGTGCCGCCGGCCGCGGCGAACCGGAACGTCGACTCCGCGAAGCCAAGCCGCAGGACGACCTCGGCCCGGGCGCCGGAGTCCAGCAGCAGGTCCTCGCCGGTGATGCCGACGTCGAGCCGGCCGGAACCGACGTAGATGGCGATGTCGCGCGGGCGGAGGAAGAAGAACTCCGTGCCGTTCTGCGGATCCTGCAACACCAGCTCGCGGCTGTCCGAGCGCTGCCGGTAGCCGGCCTCGCGCAGCATGGACGAGGCCGGCTCGGCCAGCGAGCCCTTGTTCGGTACGGCCACCCGCAGCAGCTCAGCTTCGCTCACGTCGACTCACAGGTACTGGTAGACGTCATCCAGCGTCAGCCCCTTGCCCAGCATCAGCACCTGGATCCGGTAGAGCAGCTGGCTGATCTCCTCCGCGGTGCGGGCCGCGGACTCGTGCTCGGCAGCCATCCAGGCCTCCGCGGCCTCCTCGACCACCTTCTTGCCCTGCGCGTGCAGGCCGTCATCCAGCGCCGCGACGGTGGCCGAACCGGCCGGCCGCTCCGCCTTGCGCTGGACCAGCTCGGCGAACAGCTCATCGAACGTCTTCATCTCGAGGACGAGCGTACCGAGAGCAGCTGTGGCGGCAGCCGGTGACATGCAGGCGGGACGCCGGCTCTCGCCGGCACGGCGCAGGCGCGTGCTTGTCAGCCGGCGTCGATGATGGCGGCGACCGGGCCACCGCCGTCCGGGCCCTGATGCGCCGCGGACACCGATACGAACACCGCCGGATCACCGGTCACCGCGGCGGTCACGCCGCCGACACACGCCTTGATCTGCCGGTGCCAGTGCACGTCCGAGTCGTCCAGCATCGCGTTGCGCCGGCCGCGCACCATGCCGTCGGAGCTCACCTCGCACTTGAGGAACACGTTCACCAGCCGGCCGTCCAGATCCGACGGGTGCGGACGGTCGGGCAGTTCCATGCCGGCGTCGCGGATCGCCGCCCAGATGCCGTCGGCATCCAGCGCGTCGGCCATGACCGAATGCCCGATCCGGTACCGGCCGCCGATGCCGCGGGCGTTGCCCACCACGACCACCTGCGCCCGGTCCAGCTCCACCCCGGAGGAGCAGGACGCCACCGAGCTGTACAGGCTGCGGTCGCGCATGATGTCGGCGTCGCTCGGCATCTCGATCTCGCCGAGGGCGACCGCGACGCCCAGCGCGGTGCAGCCGTTGGAGACGTCCATCGAGTGCAGGGTGTCCTCGGTGAACACGTCGTGGCCGCGGCGCTTGGCGTCGGAGATGGTGTCGATGGTCAGCAGCGGGGTCTTGGTCTGCACGTAGTGCACGTCGGCCGGTTCGGTGATGCCAGCCCGTTCCATCGCCGCCTGCACGGCCGCGGCGACCTTGCGCACCATCGCGGTACGGCCGATGTCCTCGGGCAGCAGCACCTCGCTCATCGCGAAGCCGACGGTCAGCCGCGGTTCGTCCGAGGCCGGGACCGACGCCGGGTCGACGGTGGCGAAGATGGTCGCGTGCGGCGAGATC
>Ga0157372_10002202_pt1 | contig 21182 bp, 22 predicted proteins | sample C55metaG_FD_115307 | JGI IMG/M metagenome (GOLD analysis project Ga0157372, IMG submission 115307) | Corn rhizosphere microbial communities from Kellogg Biological Station, Michigan, USA - C5-5 metaG | ecosystem: Host-associated > Plants > Roots > Rhizosphere > Soil | place: USA: Michigan... | reverse complement strand
TTCGATGACCGCGCGCGCCTCATGACGCCGAGCACGAGACACCTCACAGCGCGCGACGCTCTCGCGTACCGTGCGCTGATGCTCGACGCGTATGCCCGCCATCCCGATGCCTTCACGTCGAGCGTCGACGAACGCGCAGCGCTTCCGATCGCCTGGTGGGAGGCGCGTCTCGGTGGAGGAGCGCCGGCGTCCAGCATCGTGCTCGCGGCGCTCGATGCTGAACGGATAGTCGGCGTGGCGGGACTGTCGTTCGAGTCGAGGTCGAAAGCGCGGCACAAGGCGTCGCTCTTCGGCATGTACGTGCCGGCGGCTTTCCGAGGCTGCGGCATCGGACGCGCGCTCGTGGCGACCGTCCTCGAGCACGCGCGAGCGCGGTCCGGCGTCATGCTCGTTCAGTTGACGGTTACCGATGGGAACGCGCCCGCGCGCACGTTGTACGAGCGCTTCGGATTCGTCGCCTTCGGGGTCGAACCCTTCGCCGTCGCGGTCGACGGCGGTTACGTGTCGAAGGTTCATATGTGGTGCAATCTTGCCGATCATGTCGAGAGCCGCTCGGTGAGGCCCGAGCGGTTGACACCGCCCCGGGCGTGCGCGCGATGAGCGGCTACCTCGCCTCGCGCTGGGTCAAGTTCGGCGTCGCGCTGCTGGCGATCGGCGCGGCTCCTCTGCTGTTCACCATCGTCGCCGCCGCGGTGGGCCTGTGGCCCGATCCCAACCCCAATCCCGTCGGTCCCGGCCTGCTTTTCTTCTTCACCTTCTGGCCCGCGATCATTTGCATCGCGATCGGCGTCGCGCGCGTGCGCCTCGTGAACCGGAGGCAAACGCTCGGCGCCGAACGGCGCGGCTGACTGGCGCGCACCGGCTCTCGCAGAAAGTCCCGCACGCTGAAGCCGCAACCGATGATCACAGTCGCCGACGTCGAAGCCACCAGCCCGGTGGTACCAGTCGGTGCTCGGGTGGCGAGCGCGCACGGCGGTTCGGAGTACGAAATGCTGTGCCGGGACGGCGCGCCCGCGCTGCAGCTCCATCATTGGGATGCGCACGAGCACCGCACCTCGGCGATGCGTCGCTGCGTCCTTATGGCAACGGTGTGCTGCTGTGATGCGAGCACGAGCGGATCGTCGAGGCCTTCGCCGAAGCAGCGGCTGTTCGAGATCGAAGACGAGACCTCGAGCCTCAGCATGGCGATGGCCCTTTCCGCGCCCGAATCGAATTTATCGAAGGACGAAGAGCGATGCTGAAACCGCCCGACAACAGCGACCTTTCGGCCTGGCATCTCTATTTCGCCAAGGTCGCGAACAACCGCGCATGGCAGCTCTCGGTGGAATCGCGCGATGCGGCCGGTGATCGTGAAATGCTCGACGCTGCGCATGCCTCGGCCTGGCATTGGCAAATCGTCGGGACCGAGGTCCATCGGATGCGTTCCGCAATGCTGCTGGCCGAGGTGCACGCGGCGCTCGGTCACGGCGCAACGGCCATGCGCTACGCCGGGACGATGCGCGACTATTTCCTGAACAAGCCCGACACGCCGGATTGGGAGATCGCGTTCGCGCATCTCGTCCATGCGCATGCAGCGCACGCCGCCGGCAATCTCGCCGAGCATCGCCGCGCGTACGAGAAAGCGGCCCGGGCCGTCGAAGCGATTGCCGAAGGCGAGGATCGGGACATCGTTCTCGCGAGCTTTCGCCACGTCCCGGTGCCTTGACCGTCCCTGGCGCGCCGCGCTATGCGGGGCGCGCCGCCGCCCGCGTATTGAGATAGACCGCGTAGAGCGACGTCGTGCCGCAGATGAACAGGCGATTCAGCTTCGCGCCACCGAAACATACGTTGGCGACGCTTTCGGGCACACGGATCTTGCCGAGCAGCGTACCGTCGCTCGCATGGCAGTGGACGCCGTCGCCGGCCGACAACCACAGGTTGCCGTGCACGTCGACCCGGAAGCCGTCATACAGACCCGTGGGACACACGGAGAACACCTCCCCTCCCGAGAGGGCGTCGCCGCGCGCGGACACTTTGAACCGACGCACGTGCGCCGGTCCGTCCGCGGCGTGCGTGAGCCCCGTGTCCGCGACATAAAGGAGCGATTCGTCCGGCGAGAACGCAAGCCCGTTCGGTTGCGCGAAGTCCGACGCGACGACGGTGACGCTCCCGCTGCGCCCGTCCACGCGGTACACGTTGTTCGAACCGATTTCGGTTTGCGCCGCGTCGCCTTCGTAATCCGAATCGATGCCGTAGCTGGGATCGGTGAACCATACGCTGCCGTCGCTTTTCACGACGACGTCGTTCGGAGAGTTGAACCGCTTGCCCTCATAGCGCTCGGCGAGCACCGTGCGACGGCCGTCGAATTCGGTCCTCGACACGCAGCGGCTCCGATGCTCGCAGGAAACGAGGCGGCCCAGCGGATCCACGGTGTGGCCGTTCGCGTTCATCGACGGCTGGCGGAAGACGCTGACCGAGCCATCCGTCTCGTCCCAGCGCAAGATGCGGTCGTTCGGAATGTCGGACCAGACGAGGTAGCGTCCCGCCGCGAACCATGCGGGTCCCTCGGCCCAGCGACAGCCGGTGTAAAGCTTCTCGAGACTCACATACGGCAGCGCGAACCTGCGAAAACGCGCATCGATCGCTTCGAAGGTCGAGGTCAGGTCAAGCGGCATCGGAGTCCCCGGATTGAAAAGCGACGGCGCTCGGTTTCAGCCGCGCTCGCCCGTGTCGCGTCCGTAAACGAGCAACATCGCGACGATCACGACCCCGTACGTCACGTGACGGCCGAACTCGGGCATCTGCATCACCGACAGGATCGACTGCAACAGCGTGATGAGGATGACACCCGCGACCGTTCCCAGGTAATTGCCGCGCCCCCCGAGAATCGACGTGCCGCCCAGCACGACGGCGGCGATCGCCGGCAGCAGGTAAGCATCGCCCATCGCCTGCGCGGCCTTGCTGGCGTATCCCGCGAGCAGCACGCCGCCGAACGCGGAAAGGCCGCCCGCCAGGCCGAACGCCGACATGACGACGACGCGCGTGCGCGCGCCGGAGAGGTACGCAGCGCGCTCGCGATTGCCGATGGCGTAAACCGTGCGGCCGAATGTCGTACGCGTCAGCAGGAAGATCGCCGCGGCGCCGATCGCTCCCCACACGAGTATCGCATTCGGGATTCCGAGCAGCGTCTCGCCGGTCGCGAGCGCACGCATCGCCGGGGACGACGCATCCTGCGGCGAGAAGCCGCCCGTGTGCAAAACCATGAGTCCCTGCGCCACGGCGTTGATCGCCAGCGTGACGACCATCGACGGGATGCGCAGGTACGCGACGCCGACGCCGTTGACGAGGCCGAGCGCGACGCCGCACCCTATGCCGACGGGAATCGCGAACGCGCTTCCGGTGGGTCCCCAGCCCGTCGCGGCCGTCGACATCATGCCGCCCACGGCGACGACCCACGGCACAGACAGGTCGATCTGCCCGAGGAGGATCACGATCATCATCCCGGTCGCGATGACGCCGAGGAACGACGCGACCTTGAGTTGCTGCAACAGATACCCGGGCGACACGAAGCTCGACGAATAGAGGCTGCCGACGAGCAGCACCAGCACGATGCACCCGAATGCGGAAGCGATCGCCGGATCGATGCGCAACCGTGTCCTCGCGACCTCGTCGTCGAAGGTGCGCGCCGTGCCGCTCGCCGGCGGTTGGGCGTCAGCCATAAAGCTCGAGGCGGTTCCGCACGCGCAGCAGCCGCAGCGATCCCAGGCAAATCGCAGCGGTGAGCACGAGGCCCTGGAACAGCGGTTGCCACAGGGGCTCCACGTCGAAGACGAAGAGCAGGTCGCCGATCGTGCGAAACATGAGCGCGCCGAAGATCGCGCCGATCGCGCTGCCCGAGCCGCCGAAAAGCGAAACGCCGCCGAGCACGACCGCAGCAATCGAGTACAGCGTGTAGGTCCCGCCGTTCGCCGCGGACGCTTCGCCCGAGTATGTGATGAGCGTGACGAAAAGACCCGCGATGGCGGCGAGCAAGCCCGACAGCGTGTACGCCGCGAGCTTCGCGCGCCGCAGCGGCACGCCGGACAGGTAGGCCGCGATCTCCGACGAGCCCACCGCGTACGCAGCGCGACCGATCGTCGAGCGGCGGAACGGCAGCCAGACAACCGCAACGAGACCGATCAGCAGCATTGCGCTCGCGGGAACGACGCCGAAGACCTGTCCGGTCAGTGCGCTCGCGAGCGACCCGTTCACGTCCCCGCCGGGAACCGGCCGCAGCGCGAGTGCCGCGCCGTAGTAGATCGAGCCGGTCGCGATCGTCGCCACGATCGGCTGGAGGCGGCCGACGATGACGATCAACCCGTTGACGGCGCCGCACACGCAGCCGACAAGGAGTACGGCCAGGGCGCCGAGCGCTGTGGCCCACGGGGATCCGACGACGATGACGGACGCCAGGCAATTGGCGAGCACCATCACCATGCCGACCGACAGATCGATGCCCGATGTCAGCACGACGAGCGTCTGCGCCATCGCGACGATCGCGAGCAGCACGCCCTTGTTCGCCGCAGTGGTCGCGACGTTGACCGTAAGGCCCGCAGGATGGTTGCCCGCGTAGATCGCGAACATCACGACGAACGCGGCAAAGGCAGCGAGCGTCGCCCTGTGCTCGCGCAAACGATACGACCAGTCGCCGTTCACGCCGCGGCACCTTGCGCCGGCGGCACCAGCCGATCTTCCGCGCGGATATGCAACGCACTTCGGACGAGCGCGCGCTCGGTGATTTGGTCGCCGACGAGTTCGTCACCGATCGCGCCGTCGTACATGACGAGAACGCGGTCGCAGCAGCCGATCAGCTCGTCGTAATCGGTCGAATAGAAGAGAATTCCGGCGCCGTCGTCGGCAAGCCGGCGCAGCAGCTGATACATCTCCTGCTTCGTGCCGACGTCGATGCCGCGGGTCGGGTCGTTCAGCAGCAGAATGCGCGGCTCCATCAGCAGCCACTTGCCGATGACGAGCTTCTGCTGGTTGCCGCCGGACAATGACGCGGCCGGCATGCCGAGGCCGCCGGCCCGCACGGCGAGCAGACGCACGATCCGCTGCACGGCCGCACGCTCCGCGGCCGCGTCGATGACGCCTGCGCGGGAGAGCAGCGGCAGCGCCGCGAACGAGAGGTTGTCCCGGACGGACATCGCCAGCATCAGGCCCTCCGTCTTGCGGTCCTCGGGAATCAGCGCCATGCGGATGTCCCGGCGCTTGGCCACGCTTGGGCCGCTGACTCGAACAGCACGCGAATCGACAAGCACGTCGCCCGTGATGCCGTGCAGCACGCCGAACAGCGCGAGCAGGAGCTCGCGCTGGCCTTGGCCGTCCAGGCCGCCGAGACCGACGACTTCTCCGGGATGCAGCGCGAACGAGATGTCGTGGAGGCGCGTCCCGAAGCAGAGACGCCGCACCTCGAGAAGCGGCTTGCCGTGCGGAGCGCGCGGCTTGCGCGGCGGAAATACCGCGTCGTATTCGCGGCCGATCATCAGCTCGACGATCTCCTGATCGGTCTTCGTGCCTGCGGCGAATGTCGCCACGGTCTTGCCGTTGCAGAACACCGTGCACTCATCGGCGAGCTCGGCGATCTCGTGCATCCGGTGCGAGATGTAGACGAGGGCGAGCCCCTCCTTACGCAGCCGGCGCAGGACCGCGTAGACCTTCGTCACGTCGGCCGCCGTGAGCGCCGACGTCGCTTCGTCGAGGATCAGGATCCGGGGCTTCCGCGCGAGCGCCTTCGCGATCTCGACCATCTGGCGCCGCGACAGCGACAGGTCCTTGACGAGCGCGAGCGGATGGATGTTCTCCGCACCCGCATGCGCAAGCGCCTCCTCGGCGAGGCGGCGCTGCGCGCGCCGGTCGATCAGGCCGAAGCGTCGCGGCGGATTGGCGATCGCGATGTTGTCGGCGACCGATAGATCGGGGATCAGCGACAACTCCTGGAACACGCAGGCGATCCCGGCCGCGTTCGCCGCCGCGGGTGACGCAAACGACACCCGTTCACCATCGAGCAGCAGCTCGCCGCCGTCTGGCGCGACGACACCGGCCATGATCTTGATCAGCGTCGACTTGCCGGCGCCGTTCTCGCCGAGCACCGCGTGAATGCGTGACGCTTCGACGACGAGCTTCGCGTCCTGCAGCGCGCGAACGCCGCCGTAGCGCTTGGACACGCCTCGCATCTCGAACAGGCTCACGGGATTAGCCTTCGCGCCCACGCGCTCGACCCGCGGGTGATCTGCAGCGGTTCGACGTACGGGAGGCGAGCGCCGATGCGCGAAACGTGCGGCGCGACGAAGACCGTGCCGCGCCGCATCGCGCTACTTGTTCGCTTCGGTCTGCCCCATGATCTCCTGCGCCGTGAAGTTGATGCCGCAGGTGGGAAACGAGTTGCCGACGAAGAAGTTGTCGCTCTGCGCGACGTAGTAGTCGGTGCCGTCCTTCATGTTCGGCGTCTCGGCCTTCGCGAGAGGAAGCTTGATCGACTGCGGCACGACCTTGCCCTCGAGCGCCGCGATCGCCGTCTTGATCGCGACCGCGACCTGGGCGGGCCCGGTACCGGCCGAGGCGCACTTCAGGCCTTGCTCGCCGTACTTGCCGCAGAACTTCCGAAAGCCATTCTCCGTCTCGCCACCGAACGGCACGAACGGATGCTTCGCGTCGATCATCGCCTGCACGACGCCGGTGTCGCCGCCCTGCGCGGTGATGCCGTCGAATTTCTTGTGCACGGCGATCGCGTCGGCGGTCACCTTCTGCGCCGTCGGATCGTCCCACTTGCCGATCACCTCGACGACGTCCCACTTCTTGCCCGACGCCCTGAACACCTCCTGGATGCCTTCGTGGCGGTCGCGGTCGACGGACGTTCCGGACACGCCGCGTACCTCGAGCACCTTGCCGCCGTTCGGCACGTTCTTCACGAGCCACTCGGCCCAGTACTTGCCGAGGCCCTTCTGGTCGACATCGACGTTGATCGCCTCTTCCGTCTCGAGAATGTTGTCGAACGCGACCAGCACGACGCCGGCATCATTTGCGCGCTTGATCACCGGCTTGAAGGCGGCCGGATTCTGCGCATTGACGATGATCGCGTCGTAGCCCGAATCGATGAAGTTGTTGATCGCGGCGATCTGCGCGGCCACGTCCTCGCCGGTCGACACGACCTTGAACTCCCTGAGCTTCGCCGCGACCTCGGGCTGCGCTGCGTACGCCTTCGCCGTCTTGATCATCTGGATGCGCCAGGTGTTTGCGATGAAGCCGTTCGCGAGCGCGATCCGGTAAGGTCCCTTCTTCGCCGGGTACTGGAAGAGCTTCGTCGTGCTGGCCCACGGTACGAAGCATTGCGGATCCGAGTTGGCGGCGGTGACGACCTTCGGTGGCGCGGCCGTCGCCAGTCCGGCGGCGAACAGGGCCATCGCCATGGCGGAAATGCGGTAGAGCATGAGAGCCTCCTTGGGCAAGAGCTGCGGCTGCGCGGTGCGCAGCCGGCGAACGGTCGTCGTTCCTGCACGGCCTCCGCGCCGCGGCAGGCGGGGGGCCGGCAAGCGCGGAATTATGGGCCGAAAGACGGGAAATACAACCGCCTGCAACCGCCTTGAGGACACGACCGGCGCCGGCGACTCCGATCAGCCCGTTTCGTCGGCAGCTTCAAACGGGCGAAGCAGCCACACGCGCCGGCATGCGAATTGCGCCCCGCCGTCGATGTTGCGCAGGTTGCGCGTGACCTTGTTAACGCGATGCGGCTTCGTTTGCGCAAAACAGGCGCGGTAGACGGACTCGGACATCAACGCACTGTAAGCGGGCGAGCCGCCCTTGTCCTTCAACGCCGCCTGGAGCCGGCATGCGACATTGATGGACCGGCCCACGTATTCCTGTTGACCGTGAAGCGTGATCGGGATCAGCTCGCCCCTTTCGATCCCGAACGTGAGACCCACCAGCGCGGGCTTGCGCGATAGACTCGGCAACAGCGAGCGGCGGAACTCGACGGCGAATGACAGGCACATGCCTTCGAGGAAGCGAAGCAGCTTCGCGCCGTCGGTTCGATCGGGGAACAGAAGGACCCACCCGTCGCCGGTGAACTTGTATGGATGGAACGGCACGGCATCGATCTGCCGCGCGGCGAGATAGCGCTCGATCGCCGTGAAGAAGACCGGCAGCCGGCCGACGTTTCCGCTCTTCGTGAGGTCGTCGATGATGTTGGACGACGAGCACATGTCGAACGCGACGACGATTGCCTGCCGGTCGATGACCGCACGTCGAGATGCCATGATCTGCTCGCCTTCCGGCGATCCGCCGCTACGGTTGGCTCATGTCGCGCTGCCGAGGCGTGCTCGGCGCAGGCGGCAATCGTCCGCGGCGCCGACCACCGGGAGACGGCGCATTCGCGACGGCTTCGTCGACGTAGCGCTCACGCGGCGGATAGACGCCGGCGAGGCGCGCGATCAGGATCGCGACGAATAGCGCGCCGGTGATCTGCTCGATCATGCAGACGCCGCGCGCTTCGCGCGTGAGCGGGGTGACGTCGCCGAACCCGGTGCTCGTGAGGACGGTCACGCTGAGGTAGAGCGCGTCCGCGAATACGAGTCGCCCCGGTTGGCCCACGACCATGTAGGACTGCGGATAGAAGAAGCCGACGATCGCGTAGTTGTAGGCCCAGAGGACCCCGATTAGCAGGTACGCGGCGGCGGCGCCGAACAGCTTGTCCTGCGTCATGACCGTCGGCTGGAAAACGTAACGCAGCAGATAGACGATCGTCGCGAAGTAGAGCGCCGCGCTGAAGATCCAGGACAGCGCGAGTCGCGCATCGTCGTCGCGCCATAGACCCTCGTACTGGAACCAGACGGCCGGAACGGCAAGCAGCAGCGCGATGACGAACGACAGCGTCGAGCGGGCCACCGCCGAGACGGTCGCGATGAGCAGGAACGCGTTGATCGCATTCAGCACGAGCCTGCCCCGGTCCGTGTGCGGAGCGAACGACACGGCGCCGATCAGCAGCATCAAGACGACGAAAAGCCAGAAGCAGCGCTGGTAGAAGATGCGCGACAGTGCGTCGCGCGTGGTGACGATTGCCATGGCGACTCTCCCGGATGCCGCGCCCGATGTCCCCGTTGCCGCGTCGAGCGCCGCGCATAGTGTGGCGCATATTCGTTTGAATTCGGGACGGTCTCGATTAGCTCCTTACGCGGGGCGGCGCATGTCGAGAATTGTCAATACGGCTTGCGGGCGCACGGGTTAGATACTGTCATCGATCGCGATTCCCGGTAGAGTGCGGCTGCGTTGCATGCGCGAGCAGCGCCAACGGGAGCCTTGCCATGCGTTTTCACGCGCGCTTGTCGGGCCTGCGCAACCTGCGCCTGCCGCTGACGCTTTGCCTTGCGCTGCTACTGGTCGGTGTCGTTCTCGCCGTCGGGACCGCGCTCGTGCTGTACAACTACCGGCAGACGACCCGTGTCGTCGATAGCGCCGCGCAGATGCTCTTCGACGACACGGCGCGCGAAGTCGCACTCGAGCTTGATCGCGACCTCATGCCTGCGCAGCTACTGGTGCAGGTCGTCTCGACGCAGTCGATCACGCGCGCGACGTCGCTCGAAAGCCGCCTGCGCGAGCTGGCGACGCTCGCGCGCGCGCTCGAGCAGGATCCGGCGCTGACGGCCGTCTATGTCGGTTATGGCGACGGCAGCTTCTTTCTCGTCCGCGCGCTTCGCGACGACGCGACCCGCGCCGCCGTGCGGGCGCCTCCGGCTGCCCGCTTCGCCGTGCAAAGCGTCGAGCGTCGTCCCGACAGGTCGGCCGCCGACGTCCGTTTCCTTTATTTTCGCGACGACCTCGCCCCGATCGAGGCCGCCGATCGATCCGACTTCACGTTCGACCCGCGAACGCGCGACTGGTATCGCGCGGCGATCGCGCGCGACGGCCCGGTGCTGATCGGTCCTTACGCGTTTTTCACGACGCGAGAGCCGGGCATCACCTATGCGCGCAGCGCGATGGCCGAGCAAGCGGTCGTCGGCGCCGACATCACGCTCGCGAGCCTTTCCCGGCTCCTCGCGCGCCAGCATGTGACGCCGTCGAGCGCGTTGTTGCTCGTCACGGCCGATGGCAGCATCGTCGCGCGAAACGATGCAGGCACGGCGCGCACGGCCGACGCCGCCGGCGATCACCTGCCATTGCTTGCAGAGCTGCCGCTCGCGATCGCGCCCGCGCTGGCACAGCACATGGCCTCGGACGCTGTCGAGCGCCGTTTCGAGGTCACGGCGAGCGGCCGCGCATGGATCGGCAGCGTCGCGCGTGCTGCGGATGGCGCAGGGACGTCGCTTTATCTTGCCGTCGCTTCGCCGGTCGACGAGCTGATGGCCGATGCGAACAGGATCCGCGATCGATCGCTGCTCGTCACGGTCGCGATGCTGGCCATTGCGGCTTTGCTCGCGTGGCTCGTCGCGTCGCGTGTGTCGAGAACGCTGCGCAGGCTCGCCGCCGACGCCGACCGGATCCAGTCGCTCGATTTCGGGGACACGCCGCGGGCGCGCTCGATCGTCGGCGAAATCGATCGCCTCGACGCCGCGATGCGGACCGGGCGCACGAGCGTGCGCCGCTTTCTCGAGATCACGAGCGCGCTCGCCGTCGAACGGCACGTCGACCGTCTCGTCGAGCGGGTGCTGGTCGAGACCATTGCGCTCGCGCACGCCGAAGCGGGCGCGATCCATCTCGTCGACCGCAAGCAGCGGATGCTCGAGCCTGCGCAATACGTCCGCGACGCGGGCACCTCGCCGCGTTCGATCGAACCCATCGCGCTCACCGCCGATCCGAGCCATCCGCAGCCGATTGCCCGGGCCGCGCTCGATAGGGAAACGGTTCTCGTGGAGCTGGCGCCGGGCAACGTCGCGCACCGCGAATGGCTCGGCCCCGAAGCGGCGCACTTCGGAAACACCGCGCTCGCGCTCCTCGCGATTCCGTTGCACGACCGCGCCGGCGACGTCATCGGGGTGCTGAGCCTTCTGAGCGACAAGGTACGCGCCGCCGACGTTCGCCCGCAGCTCGTGGCCTTCATCGAGAAGATCTCCGGCGTGGCGGCGATCGCGCTCGAGACGCAACGCCTCATCGCCGAGCAGAAAGCGCTGCTCGAGGCGTTCATCGAGCTCGTCGCGGCCGCCATTGACGCGAAGTCGCCGTATACCGGCGGCCACTGCCAGCGCGTGCCCGACCTCACGAAAATGCTCGCGCAGGCCGCGTGCGACGCGCAGGACGGACCTTTCCGTGATTTCCGGTTGAACGACGACGAGTGGGAGGCGGTGCGCATCGCGAGCTGGCTGCATGATTGCGGGAAGGTGACGACGCCGGAATACGTCGTCGACAAGGCGACGAAGCTCGAGACGCTCTACGATCGCATCCATGAGGTGCGGATGCGCTTCGAGGTACTCAAGCGCGACGCCAAGATCGCGTACTGGAAGGCGCGCTGCGCCGGCGGCGACGAGGCGCGGCTCGCCGATGCGCTCGCGGCCGAATGGCGCGCGCTCGACGCGGATTTCGCGTTCGTCGCGAGCTGCAACGAAGGCGGCGAGTCGATGGACCGGGAACGCCGCGAACGGATCATGCAGATCGCCGGCCGCACATGGCAACGCACGCTCGACGACCGGCTCGGAACGTCGTGGGAGGAGCGCGCGCGCCGCAGCGCCGAGCCGGCGCGTTCGCTTCCCGCGACGGAGCCGCTCCTCTGCGACGCTCCGCACCACGTCATCGAGCGCACGCCTGCGGAGCGAATGCCCGAATCGAATCGCTGGGGTTTCAGGCTCGACGTTCCCGAGTATCGATACAACCGAGGCGAGATCCACAGCCTGCTGGTTGCGCGTGGAACGCTGACCGACGAGGAGCGCTACAAGATCAACGATCACATCGTGCAGACGATCGTCATGCTCGACAAGCTGCCGTTCCCGCGACATCTCGCGGAGGTGCCGGAGATCGCCGGCGGCCATCACGAACGCATGGATGGCCGCGGTTACCCGCGCCGGCTCACGCGCGAGCAGATGAGCCCCGTCGCGCGCATGATGGCGATCGCCGACATCTTCGAGGCGCTCACCGCGGTGGATCGACCCTACAAGAAGGGCAAGACGCTGTCAGAGGCCATCGGCATCATGGCCCGCATGCGCGACGAGCAGCACATTGATGCCGACCTCTTCGACCTGTTCCTGACCTCCGGCGTCTTTCGCCGTTACGCCGAGCGCTACCTCCGCTCCGAACAGATCGACGCGATCGACGTCGCCGCGTTCACGCAGCAGGGATCCGATCGTGTTCCGGTAAGCGAGGAAACGCCATGAAGAACGACATGCCGACGACCGTGCTTCCGGGCTCGACCGACATCGCGCGCACGGTCCTTTCGGTACTGCTGATCATCGTCCTGATCGGCGTCTCGCTCTGGGTGTTGCGGCCGTTCCTGCTGGCGGCGATCTGGGGAACGATGATCGTCGTCGCTACCTGGCCGCTGATGCTCAAGGTCCAGGCCGGCCTGCGCAAGCGCGCATTCGCGGTAGCCGTAATGACCGTGGCCATGCTGATGGTGTTCGTCGTGCCGATGTTCCTCGCCATCCGCGCGTTCGTCATCAACCTCGACACGATCACGGTATGGCTGCGCGCCCTGCCCGGCCTTGCGATTCCTCCGCCGCCCTACTGGGTCGCGCGCATTCCGCTCGCGGGCGAGAAGATCGCGCAGGAATGGGCGCAGGTCGCCGCGGCCGGGACGAGCCAGCTCTTCACGCAACTGCGCCCGTTCGTCGATGATGCGGCGCGATGGGCCGGCGTCGCGTTCGGAAGCATCGGCCTGCTGACGATCCAATTCCTGCTGACCGCGGTGATCGCGGCGATCGTGTATGCGCAAGGCGAGACGGCAAGGCGCGGACTCGTCCGCTTCGGTCGCCGCCTTGCCGGTGATCGGGGCGAAGCCGTCGTGCTGCTCGCGGGTCAGTCGATTCGCGCCGTCGCCCTCGGCGTCGTCGTCACGGCGCTCGTGCAAACCGTGCTCGCGGGCCTCGGCCTCGCGATCGCCGGCATCCCGTTCGCGCCGCTGCTGACGGCAGTCGTGCTGATCCTTTGCATTGCGCAGGTCGGGCCGCTGCTCGTGCTGATTCCGGCGGTCGTCTGGCTGTTCTGGAAGGACGCGACGTTCGCGGGCGTCGCGCTGCTCGTCTGGACGATCATCGTCGGCATGCTCGACAACATCCTGCGGCCGCTGCTGATCCGGCGCGGTGCCGACCTGCCGTTGCTGCTCATCTTCGCGGGCGTCATCGGGGGCCTGCTCGCGTTCGGCATCATCGGACTCTTCGTCGGTCCGGTCGCCCTCGCGGTCGCTTACACGCTGCTCAAGGACTGGGTCGCGGATCAGGACCCGACCTAGCGCGACGCGCGGTTCAATCGGGCTCGCCCGCCGACTTAGCGGCAAGCCGCTCCGCAAACTTCACGAGGTCGATCACGGCGCGCTCGTGGGTGCCGCGCCCGATCTCTTCCGGCCCGTCCGTCGCGTGCACGGCGAATTCGATGTGCCGGCCCGCGACGGCGGTGACTTCCGCAAAGGCGACGATACGACGGCCGACCGGCGTCGCCGCGAGATGGCGCACGTCGACACGCGTGCCGACCGCGCTCTCGCCGGGTGCGAAGTACGGTTTGATCGCATTGAGCGCCGCGTTCTCCATCGCCATGATCATCACCGGCGTCGACAATACTTCGGGAAGCGTCGCATCCTTGAAACGGTTGGCCAGGTGTTCCGGCGAAACGACGAGGGCGAAGGAACCTCGCGCCCCCGCGGGTATCGTGCGCATGCGGACCTCCAGATGGCGATGGCTGATCGTTCGCGGCCAGTATAGAGCGGTGTCTTTCGGCGACCGATGTGTATGATGCCCGTCCATGCCGGTGCGCTGAAAGGCGCCGACCCATTCAACGCAATCCGCCTGACGAAACGCGATACTCATGGCGGCATCCGCGCCCATCTCGCGCCGTAAGCAACTCGCCGCGGCCGCGTGCAGCATCGCAGCCGGCCTGCTCGTCGCCGGTATGGTGCACGGGCACCCGGAAGGGCTGCGCACGCCCGCGTGGATCGCCTATGTCGCCGGTGCGGCGTTCGTCCTTGCCGGCGCCTGCCTCGCGAGCGCGGCGCTCGCGATCGCATGGCTTCAGGGCTGGCTCGTCCTCGGCGTCGTCGGATGCCTGTTCGCCGTCACCGCGTGGATCGCGTTCGGGCCCGGGGCGCGCGAATGCTCGGTGTCGTTCGGATTCCTTGCGGGCGTCGCGCCCGAGGCGCTCTGCCGCGGCGCATTCGGCGGCGGCGCACTCCTGCTGGCGGTCGTGCTCGCGCTCGTTTTGCGCCGTCTTGCGCTGCCCGTGCGGCAGGCCGGCCAACGCGCACCATAGCCTGCGTGGCCCAATCGGCACTCGCGGTGAACGTGCCGGAAGCGGAGCCGTTCGTGTCGGCGCCGCGGGAACGCTTCGACCCTTCCGCGGATGCCGGCGCACCGGCCCACATCACGCTGCTCCACCCGTTCGTCGATCCGGTCGACATCGGCGCGGCGATTCTGCGAACGCTCGACGAGATCTTTCTCGGCGCGACGGCCTTCGTCTTTCGACTCGGCGCCGTTCGCCGCTTTCTGGACACGCCGTATCTCACGCCCGAACCGGCCGAACCGTTCGTCGCGCTGACCGGTCGCATCGTGACGCGATTCCCCGGCCACCCGCCGCACGGCGGCCGCCACGCGACCGTCATTCCACATCTGACCGTGTCGCTAAAGGCGATGAAGCGACCCTCGGATGACTTCAAGGACAGGAACGCATGGAACTCACGCAGGCACAGCAACTCCTCGCGCCGCTCTTTCCAGGCTCGATGGGCATCACGCTGCTCGAACTCTCGCCGGAGCGCGTCGTCGCCGAAATGCAGGTGCGCGCCGACCTCTGCACGACCGGCGGCGTGCTGCACGGCGGTGCGAGCATGGCGTTCGCCGACACGCTGGGCGCTCTCGGCACGATGCAGAACCTGCCGTCCGGAGCGACGACGACGACGACCGATTCCAGCACCAAGTTCATCGCGCCGGCGAAAGTGGGCAGCACGGTGCGAGGTGAAAGCGTGGCGCTGCATCGTGGCCGCACGACGATGGTATGGCAGACGTCGGTGCGCAACGAGAACGGACGGCTCTGCGCGCTCGTGACGCAGACGCAACTCGTGCTCGCACCGCGTGCGGCGAGTCCCGATGAGGCGACGTCGTCGCGATGACGACCACCGATACGCTCGGCGACGCGATCGGTCTCGAGCGCCGCAAGGTGCGCATCGCGGCGCACGACCCGCGCTGGCCCGGCCTCTTCGCGCAGGAGGCCGCCCGCATTCTCGATCGGCTCGGGCCGGGCGACTGGGCGATCGAGCACATCGGAAGCACGGCGGTTCCGGATCTCGCCGCCAAGCCGGTCATCGACATCCTGCTCGGCGTTGCGTCGCTTCGGGCCCCGATCGCGATCTACGACGCGCTCGCGGACCTCGGCTACGCGCACCGTCCGCTCGACGACCTGCCCGACCGCCTCTTCTTCGTCAGGGAGTCGGAAGCCGGCCGCACGCACAACCTTTCGGTCTGCGAAGCGCAATCGCCGTTCTGGTCCGATCACCTGCGATTCCGCGACCGCCTGCGCGCCGATGTCGGCCTGGCACGCACGTATGAAGCACTGAAGCGCGCGCTCGCAGCGCAATTCCCCGACGATCGCGTCCGCTACACCTGGGCCAAGGACGCGTTCGTGGCGGACGCCCTTCGCTCACAGGGCATTCACTCGGGACGGTAGACGATGAAGACACGCACGCTTCAAACCTACCGAGGAAGCTGCCATTGCGGCGCCGTCCGCTTCGAAATCGAGACGGACTTTCCCGAGCTGACCACATGCGACTGCTCGATCTGTCGGCGCCGGAACGCGTTGATGGTCAAGGTCCACGAGAGCCGGTTCCGGCTGCTCGCCGGCATGGACGCGCTCACCGAATACCGCTTCCACACGATGACCGCCCGCCATTACTTCTGCAAGACGTGCGGCATTTACCCGTTCCATCGCAAGCGCGTCACGCCGGATCACTACGGCGTCAATGTATTCTGTCTCGAAGACTTCGACCCCGCCGGAATACCCGTTCGGCAGACGGTCGGCGCAGGCATGGCGTGAACGGTTCGCGGCGCAAAATACGGCCGCTTCGCAACGAAGGAATGCGAGCGATGACGATCGACGTGTGCCTCGCGGGCGCCACCGGATGGGCGGGTTCCGAACTCGCGCGCGGAATCGCACGAACCGACGACATCACGCTCGTCGCCGCGGTGTCGCGCAAGGCCGCCGGCCGGACGCTCGGCGACGTGCTCGGGGAGTCGCGCCTCGCCTGTCCGGTCTATGCGTCGGCCGACGAGGCGCTGGCCTCGCCCTGCGACGTCTTCGTCGAGTACACGAAGCCCGACACCGCGCGCGGCAACGCGATCGCCGCGCTCGAACGTGGTGCGCACGTCGTGATCGGAACGTCCGGTCTCGCCGACACCGATTTCGCCGCGATCGACGCGGTTGCGCGCCGTCAGCGGCGCGGCGCGCTCGCATGCGGCAATTTCGCGCTGACCGTCGTGCTGCTCCAGAAGTTCGCCGAAGCGGCGGCACGCGTGATTGGGCAATGGGAGATCATCGACTACGCGCACGACGACAAGGTCGACGCGCCGAGCGGCACGGCGCGCGAGCTGGCAGCGCTGCTCGTGAAGGTACGCTCACCCGAGCCGACGATCCCGCTCGAGCGCACGGTCGGTCCGCGCGAAGCACGCGGCGCGACGCTCGCCGGCACACAGGTGCATTCGATCCGCCTCCCCGGCTACGTCATCGGCGCCGAGGTGATCTTCGGCATGGCCGACCAGCGGCTCACGATTCGCCACGACGCAGGCAGCAGCGCGCGTCCATACGTCGACGGCGCGCTGCTCGCCATCCGCAAGGTCGCAACGCTCATCGGCGTGCATCGCGGACTCGGCTCCGTGCTCGACGTCTGATGGCACGCGCGACGACATGCCGCTGAAGCGGATCGTCTCCGGCGGCCAGACCGGCGTCGACCGCGGTGCGCTCGACGCGGCGCTCGCCGCCGGTTTTCCCTGCGGCGGATGGTGTCCGGCGGATCGGGCCGCCGAGGACGGCACGATCGCCAACCGGTATCCGGTCGTCGAGCTCGCCGATGCCGGCTATCGGGAGCGCACGATCCAGAACGTCGTCGACAGCGATGCGACGCTGATCGTCTACTTCGGCGACCTGCACGGCGGCACCGAGCTCACGATGCTCGCGTGCATCCGGCGTGAAAGGCCGTACAGACTCGTCGATGGCGCGGAGATTGGCGCCGCGCGCGCCGCCGAGATCGCGCTCGCGTTCGTCGCGAAGCATGCTGCGTCGATCCTCAACGTCGCGGGACCTCGCGCAAGTCACGCTCCGGGCGCGCATGCCTATGCACTTGAAGCCGTTACGCGGCTGATCGCGCTCGCGCGCGACAGCTCGCTGACGGCCGGGCAGCGATGAGGCGCGGCTGACATGCGCCTGACCGACTGCCACAACTTCCACGACTTTCGCACGCTCGCACGGCGACGATTGCCGGGACCGATCTTCGACTACATCGACGGCGCCGCCGACGACGAAGTGACGTATCGGCGGAACACGGCGAGCTTCGATCGTTGCGATCTCGTGCCGAACGTGCTGCGCGGCGTCGACGAGGTCGACCTGTCGGTGACCGTGATGGGCCAGAAGCTCGGGCTGCCGGTCTACTGCTCGCCCACCGCGCTGCAACGGCTTTTCCATCACGACGGCGAGCGGGCCGTCGCAGCGGCCGCCGCGAAATTCGGCACGATGTTCGGCGTCTCGTCGCTCGGCACCGCGAGCATCGAGGACGTGCGCCGGGCGTACTCGACGCCGCAGGTGTTCCAGTTCTATTTCCACAAGGACCGCGGCCTCAACCGGGCGATGATGCAGCGCGCGAAGGACGCCGGCGTCGACGTGATGATGCTGACGGTCGACAGCATCACCGGCGGGAACCGCGAGCGCGACCTTCGCACGGGCTTCTCGATTCCGTTCCGCCTGACGCTCGGTGGCATGCTGCAATTCGCGCTCAAGCCGCGTTGGGCGTTGAACTACCTGATGCACGAGCGCTTCGCGCTACCCCAGCTTCAGCAGCATGTCGACTTCGGCGGCAGCGCGCTGTCGATCGGTCGGTACTTCACCGAGATGCTGGACGCGTCGATGACGTGGGACGACGTTGCGCAGATGGTTCGCGAGTGGAACGGCTCGTTTTGCCTGAAGGGCGTGATGTCCGTCGACGACGCGAAGCGCGCGGTCGAGATCGGCTGCACGGGCCTCGTGCTGTCGAATCACGGTGGCCGGCAACTGGACGGCTCGCGCGCCGCGTTCGACCAGCTTGCCGAAGTCGTCGATGCCGTCGGCGACCGGATCGACGTGATGATGGACGGCGGCGTGCAGCGCGGCACGCACGTGCTGAAGGCGCTGTCGCTCGGTGCGAAGGCCGTCGGCGTCGGCCGCTATTACTTGTTCCCCCTCGCGGCCGCCGGACGTGCCGGCGTCGAGCGCGCGCTCGAGCTGATGCGACTCGAGCTCGTCCGCGACCTTCGACTGATGGGCTGCCGATCGACGGCCGAGCTTTCGCGCGCGAACCTTCGCTTTCGCTGATTGCAAAAAAAAGGGGCGCATTGCGTTGCGCCCCCTTTTGCATCGAAACGAGGCGACGCGCCCGCGCCGCCCGTTACGGCCGTTACTTCCCCGGCTTGTATGCGCGCTGCGGTCCGATGTTGCGCGGATCGAACGGATCGTGGTGCTCGACGCACGCGAAGCTCGACGCATCGTCCGGATCGCCCGAGCCGGCGTATTCCGCACGTTGCGGGAACGGGCAAAGCGGCCGCTCGAACTGCACGCCCTGCTTCGCGTCGTTGTTCACGTAATGCGTCGCGACGATCCGATCCGGCGCGACGCCGTTCTCGACCCAGCGCTCGAGCGCCTTGACGAGATCGTGGTCGGCGTCGATCGCGGATCCGTTGCTCGTGCCGTTACCGAACGCGTTCGGACCGGCGCCGCCGCTGCAATGCGCCATGCCCGGCACCATGAAGACCCGATAGAAGTCGTGCGGATCGCCGATCCTGTGCGTGACGGCCTCGTAATAGTTGAGTCCGTTCTGCGGCGCGATCGCGGTGTCCGCCCAGCCCGCGTACTGGATCATCTTGCCGCCGTGCGCCCTGAATTTGCTCAGGTCCGGATTCACCGAGCTCAGGATCGGCTGCAGATGCTGCCTGGCCCATTCGTCCTGCTGCACGACGTCGACGGCGAGGTAATCGCAGGTCTGCACGCCTTGCACCAGGCTGCACGCAAAGCCCAGGCCGAGACCGTATTGGCTGCCGGGGCTCGCCGGCGACGATCCGGTGATCCAGCTTTGCCAGTCGCCGGTGGCCGCCTCGCCGCCCGGTTCATAGCCCGGGAACAGCAGGATGCCGTGATCGTGCGGGCCTTGGTAGATTTTCCGCGCCGCTTCGACCTGCGCGGGCGTCAGGCACGTGTTCGGATCCTGACCGCGCTCGCATTGCACGACGCCCGGATCGAAACGGCATTGCCGCGGATCGCTCAGGAACGCATCGGATGCTACGCCGCCATCCTTCCCGACGCACATGCTCAACGCGGCGTTGCTCAGGATGGGGAGTTTCGCCGGTGGAATGTACGCGTCGGGAACGCCGTTCGTCTGCGGTCCACCGAGCGTTGCCTGCATGTCATAGAGATACGACGCGCCGAATTCGCCGACCTGGTCGTTGACCGGCGAGCCGACGATGATTCCGTCGAAATCGTCGGGATAGTTTTGCGCTTCCTTGAGCGCCTCGCGACCGCCATCGGAGCAGCCGACGAAGTACGAATGACTGGGCGCCTGCCCCGTCAGTGCCTCGACGACCGCCTTCGAATCGTCGGCCGTCGCCGTGACTGCGCGATAGCCGTAGTCGAGCAGCACGTCGGTGTTGCCGATGAATGCGGGTGCTCCGCGTGGAACGTCGGGCGGCGAGCCCGACGTGCCGTCGTCGGTGCCGGCCGCCGCATAGCCGCGCGACACCGCGTTCGCGATAGCGGACGCCGAAATGGCGCCGGCGAAGCCTCCATTGCCGACCTGCTGGTACTTGCCGTTCCAGCTTCCGTCCGTCGGGATCCAGACTTCGAAATGGACGTTCGACTGTGGCCCGGGCTTGATGGTCCCCGCGACGCGACAGAGGTCGACGGGTGCCGTGGTGCTGCCGGAAACCGTCTGGCCAGCCGTATAGGTCTGCGCGAGCGTGATCGTCGTTTTCGGCAGCGCGAGATTGACGAGATCGCCGCATGTCGTTGCGGCTGCGGGCGCCATACAGAAGACGGAAGCCGCCACCGCGAACGGCGCAGCCCCGATGACCGTTCTCGTTTGCCGCATTTCGCATCGGTCGGATTGCAACGAGCGGTGTCGCATCGATTCCTCCTTTGCTCACCGCCAAAGCGAAAATGGCCCGGCCGGCGAGCGAACGGGTGTGCTGGTTGGATGTATTTCGCTGCGGAACACTGGCGCCGGGCACGATGTTGCCCGACGGACGAAGGTTCATCCCAAGGTACTCGCGTGTCAAGACGCGAAACCTTCCCCGGTTGCGGGTAGAGTTGTAACCAGTCATTTCGCTGGGCTCTCCGAACGGAGGTATCGAACATGCGCGAAGTCGTCTCGCCGAAAGCCGCCGCCGCAAAACTCGCCGAGCTATGGTCGCCGCGCGTGATCGCCGCGCTCGACAATTCGTTCGTGAAGGTCGCGAAGGTGCGCGGCTCGCTCGCGTGGCACGGTCACGACGGCGAGGACGAGCTCTTCCTCGCAGGGATCGCTGCGAATCGAAATGGAAGAGCGCAGCGTCGTGCTGCGCGAAGGCGAGCTTTTCGTCGTGCCGAAGGGCGTGCGTCTGGATCGGCGGCGGTGCCGGCGGGATAATGGTCGCGATCCACGCCGGCCGGCCCTGGCTCGTGCTGCTTTCGCTGTTCGCGCTCGGCTACGGCATCGCGTCGTGGCGCGTGTTCGCGCAGTCGCGCCTTTTGACATGGGCCGAAATTGCGATGCCTTGGCGGCGCCTTTCGCGGCATGCCCGCCGCTCGCGCGCCAGCGGCGATCGCTGAGGAAC
>Ga0157372_10002201_pt1 | contig 21184 bp, 17 predicted proteins | sample C55metaG_FD_115307 | JGI IMG/M metagenome (GOLD analysis project Ga0157372, IMG submission 115307) | Corn rhizosphere microbial communities from Kellogg Biological Station, Michigan, USA - C5-5 metaG | ecosystem: Host-associated > Plants > Roots > Rhizosphere > Soil | place: USA: Michigan... | reverse complement strand
TTCGTGCACGAGCGCGGCGAAACGCGCGATACGTTCGCCGGCATGCCGCTCTATGACGACAGCCGCGACGACCGTGCCATCTTCGCCGGTTGGCAAGCCGGCTTCGGCGCATTCGACAGCGAGCTCTCGCTTCGTCACGACGACAACAGCGAGTTCGGCGGCGCGACGACCGGATCGGCCGCGCTCGGCTGGAGAGCCGGCGATATCGCGCGCATATACGCGAGCTACGGCGAGGGCTTTCGCAGCCCGACGCTCAACGAGCAGTTCTCGCCCGGATATAGCGGCCAATTCGCGGGCAACCCGGCGCTCGATCCAGAACGCTCGCGCAGCACGGAGCTCGGCATCGAGTTCACGCCCGGCGCCGGGCAGCGCTTTCACGCCAACCTTTATTCGACGCGGGTGCGCGACCTGATCAGTTTCACCGGTCCCGATTTCCGCGCGGAGAATCTCGCGCGCGCCAGTATCGATGGCGCCGAGCTTGCGTACGATCTCGACGCCGGCCCATGGATCCTGCACGCGGCCTACACCTGGGACGACGCGCGCGACGCGACGACAGATCAGCAACTCCTGCGGCGTCCGAAGAACAAATTCACGACGGTCCTCGAACGCCGCTTCGGCGAGCGCCTTCGCGCGGGCGCTGAAGTCATCAGCGCCGATCGCGCTGCCGACATCGCGGGATCGACGCTGCCCGGTTACGCGATTCTCAACTTGCGGGCGACCTACGCGCTCAACAACGACTGGAGTTTTACCGGCCGCATCGAGAATCTTTTCGATCGCGACTACGAGCTCGTGCACGGCTACAACACGCCGGGCCGCTCGGGCTTCCTGGAAGTCGTCTGGCAGCCCGGCGCGCACTGAGAACGTCCGAATACGACACGCGCCGGCCCGGCCGGCGTGCGTCGGCCGCGCGACCCGCGATTTCGCGGCGACGACGTCGTTTCGGCGACGGTATGAAAATCGCATGGATACGCGGACGGCGCGGCAGCGAGGCTGCTGTTCGCGACCCTATGGACGTGCCAGAATGGCCCCGCACCTGCTTTTTCGCGGTTGGCCGCGTTGGCGGGGAAAGAAGGGGGAGGCCGACGAACTCGCGCGCGCGACCGGCATGCGCGCCGACGCGGATCGCTTTTTTGCAGCTTTGGGGGAGGCCGGCGCAGGCGTCATGAGTCAGCGGTCCGCAGCGACAGGTGCTCGCAGTGGAGAGGAGGTCATGAAGTCGCTCAAACAGCGGCAGGACCTCCCTTCGCGCGTGCGCTCGCTTCTCGAAGGGCTGCTCGAACGCGCCGCCAACCAGTTCGAACACGCGATTTCGCGCACGCTGGACGAATTCGAGCAGGAGCTTTTCAAGCTCGCCGAACGTTCCCGCAGCAACGACCAGCAACACGCACGATTCGAGGCGCTGCGCGAAATCAAGCGCGGTCGCGCCGATATTGCGCCGCGATTCCTGCTCCACATCGAATCGACGCTCGCGCACATCAACGCGGCGGCTGGAAAATCCTCCGACGCCAAGCGCGCAACGGCGCAGAATGCCGCGCTGGAACTGATCGATTCCGAGGTGCTCGAGGAAGATCTCGCGCTGCAGGAGATCATCAGCAAATCAGAGATCCGGCACAGCCAGGCGCTGTACGCACTGTCGCATCGCTTCGGCGTGCTCGCCGGAAGCCCGGCCTGGGATCCCGAAGTCGTTCCGCTCGGACCAGCGCAGCTCGCTCGAGCGCTGCGTCATGCGACGCATTGCCTGGATCTCGGCGTCGAATATCGCGTCTTGTCGTATCGCTTGTTCGATCGCGTGGCGATGCTGCCGATCGGCGAGTTCTACGACGTCATCAACGGCTATCTCGCCAAGCAGCGCATCCTTGCTCATCTGCAATCGCCGAACGTGCGTGCGCATGGCACGCCGGCCGGTGCAGCCGCTGCTGCTGACGCACCGACCGACGATGCGGCGAAGGCCGCCGAAGAAGCCGCGGCGTCGGCATCGGCCGCAGCACGACAGCCGCCTCCGTCTGCCGAGCCCGAAGCAGAACGATTCGATTCCGAACTTTTCAGCACGCTGCGCATGCTGCTGTCCGGCCGTCGCCATGCCCAGGGCGGCAGCGTGCCGTTCGCGGAAAACGGATATCTCGTCAGCCGCGACGACCTGCAGTCGGTGCTCGGTTCGCTGCAAACGAAACCGGATTTTTCACAGTCGCGCGGCAAACCCCGCGACGCCGCAGGGCTGCGTCACGACATGCTGATGCAGCTCAAGCAAATGAGCCCGCAGGGTCGCGCGGCGGTGCTTGCCGAAGAGGATTCCGACACCGTCGATCTGGTCGGCATGCTGTTCGACTACATCAACAAGAGCGTCAAGACGGAAAGCGCCGCGCAATCGCTGCTGACACGTCTGCAAGTACCGGTGCTGCGCGTCGCACTCAGCGACAAGACATTCTTTACGCAGCGCGAGCATCCGGCGCGGATGCTGCTCAACACGATCGCCGAGACCGGTTCGACCTGGATGGACGGTGAGGACGCTGATCCAAGCCTCGCCGAAAAGATGCAGGTCGTCGTCGACAAGGTCAGCACCGAGTTCAACGGCGACGTTACCCTCTTCCGCTCGCTGCTGACCGATCTCGGTTCGCACATGCAACTGCTCGCGCGGCGCGCGGAAGTCGCCGAGCGGCGGCACGTCGATGCGGCCAAGGGACGCGAGAAGCTCGACATGGCGCGCGACACTGCGCGCACCGCGATCGAGCGGCTGCTGAAACGCGGCAATCCAACGCCGCTCGTACGCGCCCTGCTCGAACAGGCTTGGACCGATGCGCTGGCGTTGACGATCCTGCGCCAGGGCGAGGATTCGAGCGCATTCCATCGACGCCTCGCCGTTGCCGATCAGCTGCTGCGGCGCGAGCCGACTGCGGATACGCCAGCAGATCGCATGTTGCAGCAGGAGCTCGACGTCGGTCTCAGCCAGGTCGGTCTGCACGGCGATGATGTGCGCGCGGTGCTCGGCCGCCTGTTCCCGACGAGCAAGGTTGCGGCCAACGACGCCGACAAGGGCAAGGCCGCGAACGATGCGGTCAAGGGTCCGGCCGCCAACGACGCGGCGACGGTTGCAGAGGAAATCCCGAGCGCGACCGCGCTCGCGCTGAAGCTGAAATCGCGTGCACGACTCGGCGGCGAACAAACCGAAGCGGCACGGCCCGCGGCGCGTCCAACGAACACCCTGACGCCGGAAGAAACGCAGATTCTGGAACGCATCCGCTCGTTGCCCTTTGGCACCTGGTTCGAGTTCACGACCAATCAGCAGGGCGCGACCGTGCGGCGCAAGCTGGCCTGGTTTTCCACGCTCACCGGCCGTTGCCTGTTCGTCAACCAGCGCGGTGCGCGCACGGATGAGAAGACGCTCGACCAGCTCGCCCGCGATATCGCACGCAAGCAGGCCAAGATCTGGACCGAGCAACAAGGGTCGCTGATCGATCGCGCATGGAAAGCGATCGTCGGCACGCTGAAGCAGTTCAGCGGCGGTGAAACGCAGGGAGCGACAGCATGAGGCAAAAGACGGGATTCGGGATTCGGGATTCAGGAGGCGCGAACGCGGCCCGCCGTGAGGCGCGTCGTTTCCTCGCATCCCGAATGCCGTCATCCCGAATCCCGTCTTTTGCATCCGGAGCGACGCCGTGATCGAGCATCGCCGCTCACCGCGCAAGCCGCCCGGCGTGATCATCCAGGTCACCAACACGCTGACCGGCGATGTGGTCGGCCGGCTCGGCAATATTTCGGCCGAGGGCATGATGCTGGTGGCGAGCCGACCGGTGGTCGACGACGCGTTGTATCAGCTCCTGTTCCATCTGCCGGACGAACACGGACGGTTGCATCCGATCGAAGTCGGCGTGCACGAACAATGGAGCGAGGAAGCGAATGTGCCCGGCCAGCACTGGGTCGGTTTTCGCTTCATCGATATTGCGCCCGCCGATGCCGCGGTTCTGCGCGACTGGCTCAACGGATCCGAGCGCCTCGACTGAGATCGCGGGCGGCGCGCGCAAGCGCGGCGGAAAATCTCGATCAGTTGCGGCGCGGCGCGCAAGCGCGCAGGAACAGATCCACCGTCGCTTGCACGTGGTCGTCGATGTCCTGCGCGCTGATCGATTGCGTGCAGCCGCACAGAAGACGCGCGTGAATCTCGCCCTTGAGCAATGAAAAGAACTGCGAGGCGGCGCGCGGAATATTGGGTATTTCGAGTTGTCCTGCTTCGACTTCCTTGGCCAGGAACTGCTCGAAGCTCTGCCGCATGCGCAGCGGGCCCGCTTCCCAGAAGAGCTGCGCGAGCTTGGGCGATGCGCTGCCGCTCGCGGTCAAAAGACGATGCAGCGAGATCGCTTCGGGGCTGGTGACGAGACCGAGGAACGCGCGGGCGATCGCTTCGAGCTGCCCGCGCACCGGTCCGCTGGTGTCGACATCGAACAGAAAATCCGGCACCTGATCCTGGCAACGCGCGCGGATCGCCGCGACGAACAGCGTTTCCTTGTCCGTGAAGTGACTGTAGACCGTGAGCTTGGATACGCCGGCTTCCGCGGCGATCGCGTCCATGCTGGTGCCTTCGAATCCCGAAAGGGGAAAGAGGCGTTTGGCCGCGGCGAGGATGGCCGCGCGTTTTTCAAGGTCTTTCGGACGACCCGGACCGCAAGACTTGGCGACAGCTAACGTCATTTTGCACTTCTGGAGCTGGACTCCGGCTTAGGTTTTATATACTATACCGTTCGGTATATGAATAGTGCGGTAGCGCCCCAAGCTCGTCAACGGTGCCGACGTCAAGGATTGTAACGCGCGCAGAGGGTGTCCTGCCCGCTCCGGAAGGTAACTGGAGCGAATCGGAAAAAGTCACGACCCCCTGCCAGCACACATGATGTGGCGATCCGGCGCCTTCGGTTCAAGCCTCTCCCCGCGCCGTCCGGGACATCCCTCCCCGCACTCGGGCGGCGTGGGCGAGAGCATTCCATGACCTTTGCCGGATTCGACGATGAGCAACGGAGCAGACCATACGCCGTGCGGGAAAACCGTTCCCTCGATGCGCTGGCGCACCCCTTGCTAGTGCCGAGCCCATGCAACCTTTCCCTTTGACCGTGCATCCGATACCGCAAGCTGCGGGTGCGCGCGGAGTCAACTCATGAACAAGTGCGCACCCGAAACGGGCGAACAGGCGTCATTCCAACCGGCGAGTCTGCCGTTGCGCTCCGCGCAGCGTGCGTTCGCGGCGGTGCTTGATTCGCATCGGCGCGTCGGCGAATTCCGCGGCGCACAGTTGCGCTCGGTCGCGAGACGGACGCTGTCCGCGCTGTCCGCGGACGACCGTACGCAACTGGCGGACTGGTTGTCGCTGCAGATCGCCGCCGGTGCGCGCGACATCGAGGACAGCGTGCTCGGTCTCATCGCGCGCATCGGAGCGGGCATTGTCGCGCGCGTGCGGCGCGTGTTGCCGCGGCACGTCGAAGCGCTTGCAATCCGCGCCGAAGCGAAACATATCGTCGCCGCGTGAAGCGAACGCGGCCGCGGTGACTTCCGGCACTTCGGCGCGCCGCGTGCGACAGCGAAGGTAGTTTGCGGGCGGCCGGCCGAGTGCCTATGCTTTTGCCCCTTTTGTCTCGGGACCATCCATGTCTAGCAACGTCGAGATCGCAAGACAGAACATGATCGAGAACCAGGTGCGTCCCTGGGAAGTGCTCGATCCGCGCGTGCTCGATGTGCTCGCTGTCATCCGGCGCGAGGATTTCGTGCCGGTGCGCTATCGCAATCTCGCATTCGCCGACATGGCGCTGCCGATCGGACACGGCGAAACGATGATGAAGCCGACGGTCGAAGGACGCCTCCTGCAGGCGCTCGACCTCGACACCGACGATCGCGTGCTCGAGATCGGCACCGGATCGGGTTTCGTCACCGCCTGCCTGGCGCGTCTCGCCGGCACGGTGACCAGCATTGAATTGCACGCGGATCTCGCTGATGGAGCGCGCGCGCGCGTCGCTGCGTCGGGCGCAAAGAATGTGCGCATCGAAGTCGGTGACGCGACGCGCGGTCTTGGCACCGACCGCTACGACGCGATCGTCGTTACCGGCGCGGTGTATTCACTGCCGGATGCATTCCGCGCGGCGGTCGCGCCGGCGGGTCGGCTGTTCGCGATCGTCGGCGAATCGCCCGCCATGCAGGCGATGTTGTACACGCGCGCCGACGATTCGCACTGGCGCGAGGAAAGCCTGTTCGAGACCGATCTTCGCTATCTCACCCATGCTGAGCCGCCACGCCGTTTCACGCTTTGAGCGCGGCGTGACGAACCTTCCAATCTTCCGAGGACGAAAACGATGATGCGCACCCGCTGCCTGCCGCTGGCCCTGTTGCTGGCACTAGGCGCCCCACTGGCGCACGCCGACGATCTGATGCAGATCTATCAGCAAGCGCGCGCGTCCGATCCGACGCTCGCCGGCGCCGAGGCGACCAAGCTCGCCACCGACGAGAACGTCGATCAGGCACGCTCGCAGTTGCTGCCGCAGATCGCGGCGGCGCTGTCTTACACGCGCACGACGGGCGGCAGCAATTCGCCGTCGTTCGCGCCCGACCCGATTACCGGCCAGAACGAGCTCGTTCTCTCGACGTCGACGACCTTTTACTCGCGCAACCTTGGCACGACGCTCGACCAGAGCCTGGTCGACATCAGCCGCTGGACCGCGCTGAAATCGAGCGAGTCGACGGCGAAAGCCGGCGCTTCGACCTACGATGCCGCGCAACAGCAGCTGCTGATCAATAGCGCGCAAACCTATTTCAGCGTGCTGACCGCGCTCGACGCGCTGAAATTCGCCGACGCAAACGAGAAGGCCCTCAATCGCCAGCTCGAGCAGGCGCAGCAGCGTTTCGAGGTCGGCCTCGCCGCGATTACCGACGTCAACGACGCCAAGGCGCAACACGATGCGGCGGTCGCCAACGTGATCAGCGCGCAGAATTCGGTCGACCAGGCGCGCGAAGCGGTGCGCCAGCTCACCAACAAGGAGCCCGGCGAGTTCAAGAAGCTGCGCGAAGACCTTCCGCTGGATCATCCCAATCCGGACGATCCGAAAGCATGGGTCGATCTGGCGCTCAAGCAGAATCCGGTGCTGACCTCGGCCGCGTTCCAGGTCGATGCGGCGAATGCGAACATCAACACCGCGCGCGCCGGTCACTTGCCCGTACTGAATGCGCAGCTCGCCTATTCGCGCGCGCCGTCATGGGGCGATACGGATTTCCGCGGCGGCACATTTCACGACTCGAGCGACCCCAAATGGGGCAGCTCGATCGGCGTCACGCTGAGCGTGCCGATCTTCACCGGCGGACTCGTGCAGTCGCGCGTGCGTCAGGCGATCTACAACCGCGACTTCGCAGAGGATCAATACGAGGTGAATCGCCGTCAGGTCGAAGCTGCGACGCGCAACAACTTCCGCTCCGTCATCGCCGGCGCCAGCGAAGTCGAAGCGACCAAGGCCGCCGTCGTGTCGGCGCAAAGTTCCGTCGAGGCGACGCAAGCGGGCTACGAAGTCGGCACGCGCACGATCGTCGACGTGCTGATCAGCCAGCAGACGCTGCTGCAGGCGCAAAGCAACTATTCGCAGGCGCGCCACGCATTCGTGATCGACGGTCTCTTGCTCAAGCAAGCGGCCGGCGTCATCGAAGTGAAGGATCTCGCGCTGATCAACGCGCTCCTCGAATGACCCGCCAACGCGGGCCGAATCGCTAGCGGGGCTGAGCTTCGCGCGATTCGGCCCCGAGTGCGCCACCCTGCTCTTCCAGTAGCACGCGCTCGACGATGGCCATCGTCCGCGCCACGGCGCCGCGCTCGCGCTCCATCACACGGCGCGCCGCCTCACCCATCGTGCGTCGCTCGATATCGCGCGAAAGAAGTCGCACAACGGCCGGTCCGAGCGCGTCGCCATCGGGGATGCGCAGCGCGGCACCGGCCTTGATCAGATCCTCGGTGACTTCGGCGAAATTGAACGTGTGCGGACCGACGATGACCGGCCGCGCGAGCGCTGCCGGCTCGAGCAGATTGTGGCCGCCCACCGCGACCAGACTGCCGCCGACGAAGGCGACATCCGCCGCCGCATAAAACCCCAACAGCTCGCCCATCGAATCGATGACGAAGCATTGCTTGGCGCGATCCGCGTTGCGCTCTTCGCTGCGCATCGCGGTGCGAAATCCGAACGCCTTGCACGCCGTCGCGAGTGCCTTGAAACGTTCGGGATGACGCGGCGCGATCAAAAGTAACGCGTCGGGGAAACGGCGCAGCACTTCGGCATGCGCCTTCAGCACGACGAGCTCCTCGCCTTCGTGCGTGCTGGCCGCAATCCATACCGGACGATCCGCGCCGGCGGCGAAGCGGAATTCGCGACCGCGCTCGACCACTTCGGCCGGCACGTTCATGTCGAATTTGAGATTGCCGACCACGGCAAGGCGCTCCGTCGGCGCGCCGAGCGCGTGCAGGCGCTCGCCATCCGAAGCGGACTGCGCCGCGGTGAAGCTCGCGCAACGGATCGCGCGCCGGGCGAGCGGCTGAATCGGCCAATAGCCACGCAAGGATTTCTCGGAAAGCCGCGCATTGGCGATGACGATCGAGATCGCGCGATCGGCGCAGGTCATGAAAAGATTCGGCCAGATCTCCGTTTCCATGATCACGGCAAGGCGCGGCCGCACGCGATCGAGAAAGCGGCGGACTGCGGTCGTGAGGTCGTACGGCAGATAGACATGGAACACGCGATCGCCGAAGAGCTGCAGAACGCGCGCTGATCCCGTCGGTGTGACGGTCGTGATGACGAAACGCGAATCGCCATAGCGGCGCATCAGCGCCTCGATCAGCGGCACCGCGGCGTTGACTTCGCCGAGCGAAACGGCGTGGACCCAGATGCTGTCGCGGATGCCAGGATCGGGAAAAAAGCCGAACCGCTCGCGCCAGCGCGCAAAGTAGCCGTGGTATTTGAAGCCGCGCGCGGCCAGCCGATACAGCACCAGCGGCGTGAGCAGATACAAGAGAGCGGTGTAGAAAAGGCGCTGAAACACGGTATTCGTCGGCCCGGGCAGCGGGCGAGTATAGCGACGACGGACCGGCCCGCGACGATCTCGACGCGTCGTGATCGTCTTACAATGCCAGCGGATGACGCACCGCGCGCCACCGTTCCGCCCCACCCTGCTCGCTCCACGCCATTGGCCCGCCTGGATCGGTCTCGGCGTGATCTGGCTGGTTGCTCGCGTTCCGTATGCCGTGTTGCTGCGTGTCGGGCGATTCGTCGGCTGGCTCGCCGCTCGGCTGATCGGCAGCGATCGTCGCGGCACGGCTCTGCGCAATCTCGAGCTCTGCTTTCCTGAGCAGAGCGCCGAAGAGCGCGCCCGCTTGCTCGAAGAAAATCTGCGCGACAGCGGCGTGATGCTGATCGAATTTGCGTTGGCCTGGATGGGCTCGACACGCACCATCGCAAATATTCCAGTCACCATCGAAGGCCTCGAACATCTCGAGGCCGCGCGCATTGCCAAACGCGGCGTGCTCCTGGTTGGCGCGCATTTTTCGCATTTGGAATTGTGCGCGCGGCTCGTCTCGCAGCGCCTGCGCATCGCCGGCATGTACCGCGAGCACGAAGACGCCGCATTCGAATGGGCGATCAAGTGCGCGCGCCTTCACTACGCGAGCGCAATGTTCACCAAGGACCAGCTGCGCCAGACCGTGCGCTGGCTCAAGGCCGGCGGCACGATCTGGTACGCGCCGGATCAGGACATGCGCGGCAAGGATGTCGTGTTCGCGCCGTTCTTCGGCGTCGCGGCATCGACGATCACGGCGACGCATCATCTCGCGCGCCTTTCCGGCGCAGAGGTGATTCCATTTTTCCATCGCCGGCTCGAAAGCGGCGGCTACGCGATCCGCCTGGAGCAGCCGTTGGCGGATTTCCCGAGCACCGATGTCGTCTACGACACGGCGCGCATCAATTCCGCTATCGAACGCATGGTGCGCGAGGCGCCGACGCAGTACCTTTGGATGCACAAGCGGTTCAAGACACGCCCGCCCGGGGAGGCGAGCATCTACTAAAAGCCGGCGCGGATCGGCATGGCGCTGATGCAATCGCCGTTTCGCGAACACGCAAGGACGCTGGACCGGCGGTTCGGGATGGGGAGATCTATGGGATTCCTGATCGTCGTCGCATTCTGCGTCGCGGGTCTGATCGTCGGTGGCTCGCTGGGCGATGCGACGCTGGCGGTTTTTGGCTTCTTCGTCGGTGTCGCAGTCGGCATCGCGTTCGCGCGTTTGCGCACGTTGTCAGCGCGCATCCAAGCGTTGAATCAGAAACTCGAAGCACCGAGCGTGACGCGCGCCGCGACGCAAGCGCCCGTGCGACGCGAGACAGCGCCCGCGGCGCCGCCAACGCCATCGCCGACATTTGCGATACCCGTTTCTTCGGATACGCGCGCGCAACCGGCTGCGCCGAGTCCCGCGCCGATCATCGATTCCGCGGCGCGCAGAGCCGCCGCGTCTGCAGCAACACAAACCGCCGCGTCATCCGCAGCGCCGGTTCCTCCTCCTTCAGCGCCGAGCACACCGCCGCCGCCGAACGCGATGGACAACCTCATCGCCGCCGTCAAACGCTGGTTCACCGAAGGCAACGTGCCGGTGAAAATCGGCATGCTCGTTCTGATCGCCGGTATCGCCGCACTGCTCAAGTACGCGACGGATCAGGGCTGGCTGCATGCGCCGATCGAATTCCGTCTCGCGATCGTTGCCGTCGCGGCGATCGCCGCGCTTGCATTCGGCTGGCGCGAACGCGGTCGCCGGCGCGCGTTCGGGCTCAGTCTCCAGGGCGGTGCGATCGGCGTATTGCTGATGACGGTGTTCGCGGCGTTCCGGCTCTATCAACTCCTGCCGCCGGGTCCGGCGTTTGCACTGATGCTCGTTCTTGTCGCCGGCACCGGCGTGCTCGCCGTGCTCCAGGACGCGCTCGCGCTTGCGGTGCTGGGTATCATCGCCGGTTTTGCCGCGCCGATCCTGATTTCGACGGGCGAAGGAAAACACGTCGTACTGTTCTCGTACTACGCGCTGCTCAACCTCGCGATCTTCGCGATCGCATGGCAAAAACCGTGGCGCGCGCTCAATCTCCTTGGTTTTGCGTTCACGTTCGTGATCGGTACCGCGTGGGGCGTACTGCGTTACGAACCCGCGTTGTTCAAAAGCACTGAGCCTTTTCTCGTCATTTTCTACGCGATCTATCTCGCGATACCGATTCTCTACGCGCGTAAACGCAGCCAACTTGCCGACGTTACCAGCCGCCGGGATTTCATCGACGGCACGCTCGTGTTCGGCAATCCGTTGATCTCGTTTGCGCTGCAGGCCGCGCTGCTCGAAGGCGAGCGCATGCCGCTGGCGTATTCAGCGCTGGCGCTCGCGGCGGTCTACGCGCTGCTAGGCGCTGTGTTGATTCGGCGCGAAAGCATGCGCGTGCTTGGTGAATCGTTTGCCGTCCTCGCGGTCGGCTTCGCGACACTGGCGATACCGCTCGCATTGAGCGCGCGCTCGACCGCGTGCACGTTCGCGCTCGAAGGCGCCGCGCTGGTCTGGCTCGGTTTCCGCCAGCAGCGCCGACTGCCGCGCTGGAGCGGCCTCGTGCTACAGGCGCTGGCGGCGGGCGCGTTCCTTGTTTCGTTGACGTTCGACGCCGGCGTCGCCGATTCGATCGCCATCGCGAACGGCGGTTGCATCAGCGCCGTGCTGATCTCCGGCGCCGCATTCATCAGCGCGTGGCTGTTCGTACGGAATGGCGCAAATACGCAATTCGCTACTTTGCTTTACCTGTGGGGTCTTGCGTGGTGGCTCGGCGCGGGCCTGCGCGAAATCGACCGTTTCGTGCCCAACCGCATGCATCCACAGGCTCTGCTCGCCTTTGCCGCGCTGACCGCGGGTCTCGCCGGCGCTGCCTGGCGCTCGGTGAAGCAAGCGGCTCCGGCTTGGACCGCAGCCGGTGCGCTCGCGATCGGCATAGCGCTGATGTTCGTCTTCGCCGCGGCCGGCGCACGTCCGTTCGGCGGATGGGGGCTCGCCGCGTTCGCGTCTTATGCGGTGATCGGTTTCCTCACTTTGCACGAACTTCGCGACAGTACGGATGCTCCGCTCCACATCGCGCATCTTGGCTGGATCTGGACCTGGACACTCGCATTCGGTATCGCGCTGCGTCAATACGCCGGTGACGCGGCGCTGGCGGACGGTTGGCGCGACGCGCTGACGCTTCTTCCGCTGCTGGTGGTATGGATGCTCGCGCTATTGCGTCCCGCGTGGATCGCGCCGCCGCTGGCGGCACGCTTCGAAACCTGGCGCGCTTTTCTGACCGGCTCGGAAGCACTCGTCGCGACCATCGCGTTCGCCGCACTGCTGCTGCATGCCGGCGAAACGACGCCGCTTCCGTACGTTCCGCTCCTGAATCCGATCGAGCTCGTGCAGATCGCGATTCTTCTGTGCACCGCGCGTTGGCTTGCCGATCCTTCGACGTCGTCGGATCTGGCGCAGCGTCGGCTGACGTTGCTGGTTGCCGCCGGTTTCGCGTTCGTCACGGCTGCGACGTTGCGCGGCGTGCATCATCTCGCCGGCGTTCCGTGGGACGAGAACATCGGCTTATCGATGATCGCGCAGACATCGCTCACATTGGTCTGGAGCGTGCTCGGCGTCGTCGGTTGGGTGCAGGGATCGCTCAGCGGCAGCCGGCCGTTGTGGCTCGCGGGTGCCGTGCTGATGGGCATCGTGCTGGCCAAGCTTCTGCTGATCGATCGCACGCATCTCGGCAGCGCGTTCGGAATCGCATCGTTCATCGCGTACGGTCTTCTGTGCACGGTTATCGGTTATTTCGCGCCGGCGCCGCCACGCGCCGCCGTCGCGCGTGCGCCCGCCGAGGGAGAACGCGCATGAAGCGCCTCGTAGCAGCCGCACTGATTGCGTGCGCGATGCGCGCGGTCGCGGCGAATTTGCCGACCGACTACGCCTACGTTTTTCCGATCCAGACGCCGACGCACGATAGCAACGACAGCAGCAGCGCATGGCGCGTCGAGCTCACGCCCGAGGTCTATCGCTGGACACAGGACGTCGACTTGCGCGATCTCGAAATCTTCAACGCCGAGAACCATCCGGTGCCGTTCGCACGACTCGCCGTCGAGCCTGCTGCGAAGACCGAAGAGCAAAGCAAATCACTTCCGGTACTCGAATTGCCGGCTTCGGCGAAGACGATTCCGGGCGACCTGCGCTTGATCATCGATCGCGACGCGCAGGGACGCCTGCGCCGCCTCGACGCGGGCGAGCAATCAACGGCTTCGTCGACCAGCGGCGACTGGCTGCTCGACGCGAGCGCGCTCGATCGCGCCATCGATCGCATCGTACTGTCCTGGCGCGAGCCTGCGTCCGGCATCGTCGCGCGTTTCGCCGTCGATGCGAGCGACGATCTACAGAACTGGCGGAACAGCGGCACGGCGACGGTGCTCGCGCTGGAGCAACAAGGCGCGCGCCTCGAGCGCCGCGAGATCCCGCTTGGCGGCGTGCGTGCGAAATATTTGCGTTTGCGCCGGCTGGATGACGGCATCGCGATCGTCGGCCTTCGCGCCGAAGCGCGCTCGGTCGAGCGCACGCGCGCGCTGCCCGCACGTGAATGGGTCGACGCCCAAGCAACAGCGGCACCTGCCGACGAAGCTGCGCCACGTGGAGTCACACGCTTCGACTACACGCTGGCAGCTGCGCTTCCTGTCGACATCGCGCGCATCGAGCTCGCCAGCGATAACGCGCTGGCGCCGATCAGCGTATCTGCACGCACTTCTGAAACCGCGTCGACGCCGTGGATCCGAATCGGCGGCCTGACGGCGTTTCGCTTGCGCCAAGGCGGCGAAACGCTGCGCAACGACGACATCGACATCCGTGCCGCGCAGCGCTTGCGCGCATTCCGCATCGAATCGACGACGACGCTCACCGAACCGCCGCATCTGACGCTTGGCTACCGTCCCGACAGTCTCGTCTTTCTCGCTGAGGGAAGCGGTCCTTACGTGCTCGCCGCCGGCAGCGCACAAGCGAAGCACGCGGAATATCCGATCGAGCCGGCACTAGCGAGCTTGCGCGCATCGCTCGGCAAAGACTGGCAACCGCCGATTGCCAAACTCGGAGCCGCACAAACCAGCGGCGGCGACAACGCAATGCGCGCGCCACCCGCGCCGGTACCTTGGCGGCGCTGGCTGTTGTGGGGGATTCTCATCGGCGGAGCGCTGTTGATCGCGGGTCTTGCGCTGAGTCTCCTGCGCGGAGCAAAGCCGCCGCAGTAAACGCGTTGCGATCAAACGTCGCGATGGCGGCGGCGCGCTTCGTACAATTTCGCGTATTTGAGGAAGACGTAGAACGCGCCCGTCACCGAGCTTATGAATCCGGCCCAGCCGCTCAGGAAATAGCGCTTCAACAGATACTGGCGCAGGAAGAACAGCGGCGGATAAATGACCATGCGCACGCCGAGGAAGCGTTGTCCGCGCGCGAGCTTGTGCGCGACCATTCCGCTTGAATAGCGGTTGATCTTCTCGATGCGCGCCGCGATATCGGCGTCGCCGTCATTGACGAAATCCGCTCGGCCGAGCGTTCGCACCGGGCCGTCGACTTCGACCGCCGCGTGCACCGGCACGTTGTTCATGCGTGCGTGGCGACGGTCGAAGAGACGCAGGTGGCCGTTCCGCCACGACATCGGGTGTTGGACCGACCAGAACATGCGTTCGCGCCTCGGCAGGCGAAAACCGGCCACCGCCGGTGCGACGAGCGCCTGTTCGATCACTTCGCGCGTACCGGGCGACAGCACTTCGTCGGCATCCAGATTGAGGATCCAGTCATGACTCGCCGAGTCGATCGCGCGCTGTTTCTGCGGGCCGTAGTCGTCGAATGGATGCGTCGCGATGCGCGCACCGTGACGCGCGGCAATGTCGAGGGTCGCATCGCTCGAGCCCGAATCGAGCACGATGATCTCATCGGCCCAATCGACCGCAGCGAGACAACGCTCGAGCGTGTCGGCGTTGTTGAAGGTGATTACGACGACCGAGAGCGGCTCACGCATTGGAATCCTCGCGCGCGCCGAGCGCCGCGCAATACAGCGCAATCAGCCACCAGAATAAGAGACCCCACCATGCGGAATAGAACGCGAGATGGGTATTGAACGGAAAGGTCATGGCGACTAATGCAAGCGCTGGCGCGAAAGCGCGTTCGCGTGCTGCCCCGCTCGCGCGTCGCCACGCCCGCATGGCGAATGCGACGCCTGCAAGCCAGAATACGAGTCCGACCGCGCCGGTTTCGCTCAGCACCTCGAGCACGATCTGATGCGCGTGCGACGCGCCGGTGTCGCTCTCCGTGTCGACGAAGCGGTCCTTCGGCGAGGCATACGTCGGATAGGCGTAGCGGAATCCACGCACGCCGACGCCCGTGATCGGATGCGCCTGCCACATCGAATTCGCCGTATGCCAGATGCTGAGTCGGCCGGCCGAAGCCGCGTCGACGGCGCTCTCGGTACCACCAAGCGCAAGCAGACTGCGATCGATTCGCGCGACGAAACTGCGCGAGTCGTGGAATGCGAGCAGCGCAACGCATGCCATCAATATTGCGCACGCCGCGATCGCAAGTGCGAACTGGCCTTTGCTTCGCGCCTTGCGCCAGGCGATCACGACACAAACCAGGGCATACATGAGCCACGCCGCGCGCGAGCCGGCAAGCAGTATCGGAACCAGCAGAAACACGAACGCGAACACGAGGCCGCGCCATCCGAAACGATCACCCGCCGCGATGAACACGAACGGCGACAGCACGGCGAGCACCAGACCAAGCTTGAGATTCCCCGCGCCGAAAATACCCGAGAGCCGTTCCGCTTCGGCAGGACCGCCCAGGCTGTAGCCCGTCGTCATCTGCACATAGGCATCGATGACCCAAAGCGCGACGACGACGGCGATGCTGACGATCGCGGCGGTCCAGCGGTTTGCGTCGCGAAACGCATACACCGCGAAGGCCGCGAACGGTAGGAAGCGCAGTGTGCTGACGGTCGTCGACCAGGTTTTTGATGGATTCACCGGCGCGATGCCTGAAATCAGTGCCGGCATCCAGTAACAGGCGAAGAGAAGCGCGACGAGTCGGACCGATTCATCGCGACGCCAGTCGATGCGCGAGCGCGCCAACAAGACCAGCGCGAACGCGGCACCGATCGCTACCGGCACTTCGGAAGCGCGACCAACCGGCAGCAGCACGACCACGCCGAGCACGACGACGAGCGGCCACACAGCGGCTAGAGACGATACAGGACGAGTCACGATCGCTCCGATGGAGTCGGCGCGATTCTAGGATGAATGCACGCCTAGGCGCGCATTCGCGCCGGATCGCTCAGCTCGACGCCAGCTCGTTGTACAAGGCCAGCGTCGCATCCTGCATGTCCGAAAGCCGATATCGCTGCAATGGCGCGATCGCCGGCGCGCGGTGCAGAAGCTCCGCAGCGCGTTCGACCAGACGCGCGCGATCGCCGGGCGCGACGCGCCCGACGGGATAAAGATCGGCGAGCAGCTCGCCGACGCCGCCGTGATCGTAGCCGAGCACCGGGCGGCACAGCGACAGCGCCTCGATCACCGTGCGCCCGAACGATTCGGGTTTGTGCGAAAGCTGCAGCACGAGCGCGGAAATCGCGTACACATCGCGGACGTCGTCGCGCGGGGCGCTGATCGCGAGTCGATCGGCGACGCCGCGCGTGGTCGCGAGCTGTTCGAGCTCGGCGATATAGCTCTCACGGCCGGGCTGGTGCGCGCCGAGCAGCAGCAGCGCTGCCGCGATGCCGCGCGCCTTGAGATCGGCAAGGAGCTCGATCGCATCGGCATGGCCCTTGAGGCGCGTGCCGCGACCGGGCAGCGTCAGCAGCGGCACGTCCGCCAGCTGCGGGAATTCGGCGAAGAACCACTCGCGCCAGGAATCGCCGGGCTGGTAGCCGTAGGGAAATTCATCGGTATCGACGCCGCGCGGTATCACGATCAGCCGCGCCGGATCGGTGCGCGGATAGTTGTGCAGGAGGTGATCGCGCACCGTATTCGACACGCAGATGACGCGCTCGCCGCGTGTCATGATCGCGCTGTACCAGTTCGGCGTGTTCAATCCGTGTGCGGTTGTGACGAAATGCGGCCGCGGTGACAACCCGCGCAACGCGAGCCAGCCGAGCCATGCGGGGACGCGCGAGCGTGCATGAACGACGTCGGCGCGTTCGCGTTTGATCAGCGCACGCAACGCGCTGACCTGACGCAGCGTCCCGAGCGACTTGCGCGCGATCGGGAGCTCGATGTGCTCGCTGCCTTCGGCGACGAGCGGCGTCACCAGGCGTCCGCCGCTCGAAACGACGATCGAACGATGACCGGCGCCGACGAGCGCGCGGCCGATTTCGAGCGCCGAACGCTCCGCGCCGCCCGCGTCGAGCGCCGGAACCAGCTGAATGACGGTGAGGCGACGCGCGGCCATTCAGTCGACGAGGATGTAGTCGGCGCCGCAATAGGGGCACTTCGCGCGCCCACCATCGTCGGCAATCGGCAGATAAACCTTCGGATGCGAATTCCAGAGTGACATGCCGGGCATCGGGCACGACAAAGGCAGGTCCGCTCGCGTCACCTCGTAGCGATTCTCGGCGTTGGCGGGGATCAGGTTCTCCGCCGCGGGGTTCGGACGCGACATGGCGGGCTCCGGGTAAAGGTTCGCAAGTTTACCAGCAGGAGCCGTGCCAACCGCCCGGGCTCCCGATTCGGCAAGGCTCATCTCGCCACCGGCGCGCGAAGGCCGATGCGACGGCGGACTTTCGGCCTAGAATGCGCCCCGACGCCGGATGACGGCGATTGATCCGGAATGTTGAATCGAGAACATCGCACGGAAAGTTCGCTATCGAAAAACTGCGGGAGGGAGCAATGGATTTCAACAAATTGATCGCGCGAGTCAAGGCCATCCTGATGTCGCCGAAAACTGAATGGCCGATCATCGCGGCCGAGCCCGCCACGGTGGCGGATATCTACAAGAACTACATCGTCTGGCTGGCGGCGATTCCGGTCGTCTGCAAGTTCATCAAGGGCAGCTTCATCGGTTACGGCGCGTTCGGTATTTATTACCGCACGCCGATCGGCGCCGGCATCACCGGCATGATCATCGGCTATGCGCTGACGCTGGCTCTGGTCTATGTCGTCGCGTTGATCGTCGATGCACTCGCGCCGACGTTCGCCGGCCAGAAAAGCCAGGTGCAGGCGGTGAAAGTCGTCGCCTATTCATGGACCGCGAGCTGGATCGGCGGCATCGGCGCACTGATTCCGTGGCTCGGCGTGCTGATTCTGCTGGCGGCATTGGTATACGGCATCTATCTCCTCTACCTCGGTCTTCCGCCGACGATGAAGAGTCCGCCCGAGAGAGCCGGCGGTTACACCGCGGTCACCATCATCATCGCGATCGTGCTGAGCTGGATCATTGCGCTCGTCGTCGCCGGCGTGGTCGGCACCGGCGCATTGATGAGCGGCGTCGGCGCGAATGGCCTTGGCGCACTTGGCGGCAGCGGGCTCGGTGGCGGCGAAGTGCAGGTCGACAAGGACAGTCCGCTCGGCAAGCTCGACGCGTGGAGCAAGAAGGTCGAAGCAGCCGGCAAGCAGATGGAACAGGCGCAGAAATCGGGCGACAGTCAGGCGCAAGGCGAGGCGATCGGCAAGATCGTCGGCGCGGCGATGGGCGGCGGCGACCAGGTCGAAGCGCTTGCGCCCGACATGCTCAAGCCTTTCGTTCCCGAATCGCTCGGCGGGCTCAAACGCACCGATTTTTCGGCCGAGCGCAACGGCGCGATGGGCATGCAGGTTTCAGAAGCGCATGCGACGTATTCCGACGGGGCCAATCACACGCTGCGCCTCGAAGTCACCGACACCGGCTCGGCCAAGGGTTTCCTGGCGCTGGCCGGCTGGGCTGCCGTGCAAACCGATCAGCAAAGCGATCACGGTTACGAAAAGACCTACAAGCAGGGCGGTCGCCTCGTGCACGAGCAATGGGACAGCAACACCAAGTACGGCGAATACGACATCGTGCTCGGCGATCGCTTCGCGGTGAAAGTGTCCGGCAACGCCGACAGCATCGATCAGCTCAAGGCCGTCGCCGGTGCGATCAATCTGGCGGGACTCGAAGCGCTCAAGGACGTCGGCGTCAAGAAGGGCTGACGATCGCCGCCGGATATTTCTTCCGGCGGCGCATCACATCGACGGCGCTATTTCTGCGGCGGTTTGGAGCCGGCGGCGAATGCCTTGGCTTCGACCGCCTCGGCCGCGATGTGGATCTTCACCTCATCGGCTGCCATCGGCAGATATGTCGTTATGCCGAAGTCCGAGCGCTTTATCGTCGTCGTCGCCGCAAACCCCGCCGCGGGTGCCTTTCGCATCGGGTGCTGGCCGACCTTGGCTACCGTGACATCGAGCACGACCGGTTTGGTCACGCCGTGCAAGGTGAGATCGCCGGTTACCTTGAGATGATCCGGTGTTGAGGTTTTTTCGACCTTGGTGCTCTTGAACGTCGCGGTTGGAAACTTGGCGATGTCGAAGTAATCCGACGACTGCAGTTTCTCGTCGAGCTTCTGCACATTGCTGTTCACGCTGGCCATCGTAATCGTGGCCGTTACCGACGACTGTGTCGGATCGCTCGCGTTGAATTCGAGCGTGCCCTCGATCTTGCCGAATTGTCCGACGAGATCGGTGAAACCGTAGTGGTTCCAGACGAACTGCACCTGCGTGTGGTTGGGATCGAGCGTGTAGGTATCGCCGAATGCCCATGTGGACGAAAACAAGAAACCGGCGGCTATCAAACGACGCAGAAACATCGAAGTGTCCTCTCTAGTGGCGTTCCGCAAACGATCAGTGCATCGCGTTCGCGGCGACCGAATTTGCTGATCCGATCGTACAAGCTAACGTCATCGCCCGGTGTTTCTCCGACAGAACAGTGCGTGCGCACTATCCGCACGATCGCGTAAAAGACTGTAAAGCGACGCCACGAGCGGGCGTCGCCGCCTGTCGATCCGGCCAACAGGCGCAATCGACACAAATCCGACATGCCGACACGCTTGCGCTAGGCTAGCTGCATGAGCGATGCGAGCGCGCCCGAATGCTGGGCCATCAGCGACGGCACGGCCGGCAACGAGCGACAGGCGATGGCCTTGGCCGCGGCGCTCGGCGTGCGGACCCGGATCGTGCGCGTCCACATACGCCAGCCATGGGATGCGCTGGGGCCGCATCTGATCATCGGCGCGCATTCCGCCGTTCGCGACGCGGAGGACAACGCGCTCGCTCCGCCGTGGCCAGTCATAGCGATCGGCTGCGGCCGGCGCGCCGCGCTGGTCACGCGCGCGCTGCGTCGCTGGAGCGGCCGCCGCACGTTCACGGTGCAGATTCTCGATCCGCGCGTCGCATCGGATGCGTTCGACGTTGTCGTCGCGCCACAGCACGACCAGGTCGCGGGCCCGAATGTGATTCGCAGCATCGGCGCACTCAATCCGATCGATGCGAACTGGCTTGCCGAGGGTCGCGCGCGGTTCGCACAATTCGGCGCGCAGCGCACGCCGCGGACGACGGTGCTGATCGGCGCGACGAATCGCGCGCAAAGGCTCGACGCCGCCTACTTCGAGGCGCTGCTCGAACGGCTCTCGTCCTGGCACGCGAGCGGGGACGGCAGTTACCTGGTCAGCGTTTCACGTCGCACGCCGCCTGAAACGATTGCGCGACTACGACACTTGTTCGCTGCGTTCCCCGGCGTGTTCTGGGCCGGTGCGGCCGATGGTGAAAATCCCTACGCCGGCCTCCTCGCCTGGGCCGACCGCATCGTCGTCACGCCGGATTCGGTGAACATGATTTCCGAAGCCTGCGCGACCGGAAAACCGGTGTACACATTCGCACCGCGCGCGATCACGGGCAAGCTCGCATCGTTCCATCGCGCGCTGCATGCGAGCGGGCACTTGCGCATGCTCGGCGAGTCCACATCCAGGCCACAACCGTCTCCGCTCGCGGAGACGCGTGAGATCGCAGAGCTCGTACGGGCGCATTGGCGGGCACGGTTCACCAAGCACGAGACCGGTGAGGCCTCGGTGCCCGGCGAAAGCCCGCCCGTCAGGGATCGAACCCGTCGCGGAAGATGATGTCT
>Ga0157372_10002200_pt1 | contig 21199 bp, 10 predicted proteins | sample C55metaG_FD_115307 | JGI IMG/M metagenome (GOLD analysis project Ga0157372, IMG submission 115307) | Corn rhizosphere microbial communities from Kellogg Biological Station, Michigan, USA - C5-5 metaG | ecosystem: Host-associated > Plants > Roots > Rhizosphere > Soil | place: USA: Michigan... | reverse complement strand
CGCTCGGCTGCAGTGCGCACCAGCACCAGGCGCATCAGCGGTGCACAGCTCAGGTCCAGACCCAGTGCGCGCCCCTCATCGGCGACGGCTTGCAGCGCTGCCCCCAGATCAGTCCTGCCGTGCCAGTCGAGCACGCTGAACGGCACCTCGACCTGACGTTGCACCACTTGTACCGGTTGCGGCAGATCGCCTTGCCAGAAGAAGCCGCTGCGCAGGATGTCGTGGGCATCTACCGCCGCCTGCCACGCCGCGCGGAAGCGTTGCGGATCGACGCCGTCGACGTCCAGGCGCATCTGGTTGATGTAGTCGCCATTGCCGTGTTCGAGCAAGGTGTGGAACAGCATGCCCTGCTGCATCGGCGACAGCGGATAAATGTCGTCGATGCCTTGCGGCTCCAGCACCAGCGCATCCAGTTGCGCTTGCGACAGTTGCGCCAGCGGGAAGTCCGACGGCGTCACGCCACGGTTGGCACTGTCGCAGCAGTGGCCGATCAGCGTGGTAAGTTCCTGCACATAGTCGTCGGCCAGACGCTGGATGGTGGCGGTGTCGAACATCGCGCCGCTGTAGGTCCAGCTCAGGTCCAGCTCACCGCCGAATACCTTGCTGTTGAGCGCCAGCGGATTGCCCAGCGGCCCTTGCAGATTGACCTCTGCGCCGCCGGACTCGCTGGTCGGCACGAACAGGGCATCGCTGGCAGCGTCGAAGCTGCCGTCGAACTGGCCGAGGTAGTTGAAAGTCAGGCGCGGCGCCGGCAAGGCTTGCAGGGTGGCACGCGCCGGCTCATCACCAAGGTGCGCGAGTGCGCCGAAGCCGATGCCCTTGTTGGGGATCGCCCGCAGCTGTTCCTTGATCTGCTTGAGCGACGCGCCGAGTTCGGCGGCCGGTGCCAGGCGTGCCGGGAATACGCTGGTGAACCAGCCCACTGTGCGAGTCAGATCGATGTGTTCGAACAGGTCTTCGCGACCATGCCCCTCAAGCAACACCAACGCATTGTCGTCACCGGTCCAGCGCACCAGCACCCGCGCCAGCGCGGTCAGCAACAGGTCGTTGACCTGGGTGCGATAGGCCGCCGGAGCTTCCTGCAACAGCTGACGGGTCAGGGTCTGATCGAGTTTGCTGCGCAGGGTCAGCGCCTGATCGTGTTGCTGACCACCCTGCGGCCGGTCGTAAGGCAAGGCCGCCGAAGCGCCCTGCAACTGCTGCTGCCAGAAGCCCAGTTCGGCCTGCAACGCAGGGGTTTGGGCGTAGTCCTGCAACGCTGCCGCCCAAGCTTTGACTGCGCTGGTTTTCGCCGGCAATTGCACGGGCTTACCTGCGAGGAGCTGGCGATAGGTGTTTTGCAGGTCTTCGAACAGAATCCGCCACGACACGCCATCGATCACCAGGTGATGGACGATCAGCAGCAGGCGCTGACTACCATCAGCCAGGTTCGCCAGCACCGCGCGGATCAGCGAACCGCCGCTCAGTTGCAGGCTGCGCTGGGCCTTGTTGCCCAGTGCCTCAAGGGCGGCGAGATCAGCGACCTCGACTTGCCAGAGAATGGTTTCACCCGCTTGCGTGGCGACGTCGCGGTAGTGCGCCGACCAACCCGCGGCCTGCTCGACAAAGTCCAGACGCAAGCTGTCGTGCTGAACCACCAACGCATCCAGCGCTTGCTCCAGTACCTGAGCGTCCAGCGCCTGCGTCGGCTTGAGCATCACCGACTGGTTCCAGTGGTGACGGTCGGGAATCGCCTCGGCAAAGAATGCCTGATGAATCGGCAACAGCGCGGTTTCACCGGTTTGCGCATGCTGATCGATAGGCTGCACCGCCTCGCCGGTCTGCGCGACTGTAGCGAGGGCCTGAATGGTCTGGTGCTGGAACAGGTCTTTGGGACTGAAGCGGATCCCGGCCTGCCGCGCCCGGCTGACCACCTGAATCGAGATGATCGAGTCGCCGCCCAGTTCGAAGAAGTTGTCGCTGACACCGACTTGCTCAAGCTTGAGCACGTCTTGCCAGATCGCCGCCAGTTGTTGCTCCAGCGCCGTCTGTGGGGCGACATAGGTCTGTTGCAGTTGGCTGACGTCCGGTTTTGGCAGGTTCTTGCGATCGAGCTTGCCGTTCGGCGTCAGCGGCATGCGCTCAAGACGCAGGACATACGCCGGCACCATGTGCGCAGGCAGGCTGGCCTTGAGCTGCGCGCGCAGGTCGTCGGTGAACTCGGCACTCGCTGAATCGCCGACCACGTAAGCCACCAGACGCTTGCCACTGCCGGCACTGCCTTCCTGCGCCACGACCACCGCTTCACGCACGCCGTCGAGAGCTTGCAGCGCCGCTTCGACTTCGCCCAGTTCGATACGGAACCCACGAATCTTCACCTGATTGTCGATGCGATCCAGATAGTCGAACGTTCCGTCGACGCGCTGGCGCACCAGGTCACCGGTGCGATACAGCAAGCCGCCATTTGCGCTGAACGGGTCGGCGACAAAACGCTCAGCAGTCAGCCCCGGACGGTTCAGATAACCCCGCGCCAACCCGGTACCACCGAGGTACAGCTCACCGGCCATGCCTTGTGGCAGCAGGTTCAGATCGGCGTCGAGCACGTAGGCGCTGCGGTCGCCGATCCGGCTGCCGATCGGCGCGTAAGCGGCACCGCATGGCTCTTCACGGGCAGCCTTCCAGATCAATGGCGTGACCACGGTTTCGGTCGGGCCGTAGCCGTTGATGATGTAGTCCGGATCGAGCGCGCGTTTGACCCGTTCGAAACTGGCGTTTGGCACCGCATCGCCGCCGAAGCAATAGATCCGCACCTTCGGCGGGTTGCCGACACGCTCGGCGTGTTCGGCCAGTTGTTGCAGGTATACCGGCGGGAACGCGACCACGCTCACGCGGTGTTCGATCATCGCGTTATAGGTCTGCTCCGGCGTCCACAGCGTGTCGTCGCGAATCAGCAGCGAAGCCCCGTGGGTCAGGCTGGTCAGCCAGCGTTCGTGGGCGCCGTCGAAGGCGAACGACATGAAGTGGAATTCGCAGTCGCTGTCGCGCATTTCGTAGCGCTGACCGATGGCTTGGCAATGCATCGCCAGTGGGCCGTGGGCAACGCTGACGCCTTTCGGATTGCCGGTAGAACCGGAGGTGTAGATCACGTACGCGAGGTTGTGCGGATCGACTGCCACCTGTGGCGCCGTGATCGGCAATTCGCGCAGGTCGAGACGATCCAGTTCCAGCAACGGTACCGACTCGTCGACCGGCAACTGCGCCGACACCGACGAATCGCTGATCAGCAGCGCCAGCCCTGAATCCTCGATCAGATAGGCCAGGCGTTCACGCGGATAACTGGTGTCCAGCGGCACATACGCACCACCGGCCTTGAGCACCGCCAGCAGCGCGATGATCACCGCCTCGCTGCGCGGCAGGGCCACGCCGACCCGAGTCTCGGCGCCGACACCACGGGCGATCAGCGCGTGAGCCAGTTGATTGGCACGCTGCTCGATCTCGCCATAGCTGAAGTGCTGACCGTTGAAGATCACCGCGGTGCGCTGCGGACGCTCGACCGCCAGCACGGCAATGCGCTGATGCACAGCGATCTCCACCGGGTAAGGCTGCGGCTGGTTTTCGGCTTGCTGGCGGGCATGCTCTTGCGCGCTGGCCAGAGCGATTTCACCGAGGTTGCGCTCGGCCGACAGCGCAAACTGCTCAAGCAATTGCAGCAGATGGGCACTGATGCCTTCGATCACCTCACCGGCAAACTGGCTGCGGTCAAAGCTGTAGTGCAACGCCAGTTGCTGACCGAGGGTGACCGCCACGCTCAGGGCGTAGTGGGTCTGCTCCAGGTTGCCGACATCACCGAATGTCAGGCCTTGCCCGGCCTGGCTCAGCGCCTGGGCGACCGGGTAGTTTTCGAACACCAGAATGTTGTCGAACAGCGCTTCCCCGCCCTGCCCGGCCCAGCGCTGGATATCCGCCAGCGGCGTGTGTTCGAAGTCGCGCAGGCTGAGGTTTTGTGCCTGCACCGCTTGCAGCCATTGGCCAACGCTTTGATCCGGACGCGGCGCGCCAATCACCGGCAAGGTGTTGATGAACAGGCCGACCTGTTGCTCGATGCCCGGCAAATCCGCCGGACGCCCGGCAACGGTCGCACCGAACGCCACCGCTTCGTGACCGGTGTAGCGTTGCAGCAACAGCAGCCACGCAGCTTGCACCAGGGTGTTGACGGTGACTTTCTGCTGCCGGGCAAACGCTTCCAGCGCCTGGGTGCGCGGCACGTCCAGGGTCAGGTAATGGTCGCCGTGACCACTGTCGCGCTCGCCGCCGGTAGCGGCGCGGGCCAGTCGGGTCGGCTCTTGCAGCGCGGCCAACTGAGCGTTCCAGAAGTCCTGACTGAGTTGCGCGTCCTGACGCTGCAGCCAGGCGATGTAGTCGCGATAACGTCCGCCACCATGGGCCGGGGTGCGACCGCTGTAGCGCTGCAAGACTTCGCCGAGCAACTGCGAGTTGCTCCAGCCGTCCATCAGGATGTGGTGATGGGTGTAGATCAGGTGCCATTGCTCGGCAGCGGTCTGCACCAGCACCAGACGCAGCAACGGTGCATGGCTCAGATCGAACCCTTGCTGACGCTCGGCATCGGCCAGCGCTGCGAGGGCTGCCGGCTGATCGTCGCGCTGACGCCAGTCGAGAACGCTGAACGGTAACTGCACCTGTTTGTGGACGATCTGCAGCGGTTGCGCCAGTTCGCCCTGCCAGACGAAACCGCTGCGCAGAATGTCCTGCGCAGCGACGGTGGCCTGCCACGCGGCGCGGAACCGCTCAGGGTCAAGACCTTGCACATCCACGCGCAACTGGTTGATGTATTCCCCCGCCGCTTGCTCGTAGAGGGTGTGGAACAGCAAACCCTGCTGCATCGGCGACAGTGGGTAGACATCATCGAGCTGACCGGCCGGCACCGGCAGCGCATCCAGTTGCGCCTGAGTCACCCGAGCCAGCGGGAAGTCCGACGGCGTCGCTTGCGCAATGGGTAGCGTGCAGCAGTGTTCGATCAGCGCCTGCAATTCGCTGGCGTATTGATCGACCAGTTGCTGCACCGTGACGCTGTCGAACATCTCGCGGCTGAAGCCCCAGCTCATCGACAATTCGCCGCCATACACCTGACCTTCCACGGTCAGCCAGTTGCCCAGAGGCGCCGACGGATCCTGCGCCACGCCGCTGGTTTCAACCGACGGCACGAACAGCGCCGTCTCGTCGAACTGACGGTCGAACTGGCCGAGGTAGTTGAAGGTGATGCGCGGTTGCGGCAGCGCGGCCAGTTCGGCGCGCACCGACGGTGCGGCCAGATGGCGTAGCACGCCGTAACCCAGACCTTTGTCCGGCACCGCGCGCAGTTGCTCCTTGATCGCCTTAATCGAGCCGTCGAGATCAGCGCTGGCGGTCAGGTTGACCGCGAACAGACTGGTGAACCAGCCCACGGTGCGGGTCAGGTCAATGTCATCGAACAGATCTTCGCGGCCATGCCCTTCCAGTTCGATCAGCGTGCCCGGCTGCTGGCTCCAGCGGCTGATGGTGCGCGCCAGTGCGGTGAGCAAGAGGTCGTTGACCTGCGTGCGATACGCGGCGGGCGCTTGTTGCAACAACTGGCGGGTGCGCTCGGCGTCGAGGCGCCATTCGATTTTCTCGCCATGCAAATTTTGCAGGCTGCCATCCGGGCGGTCGCACGGCAGATCTTCGGCGCCCTGATGCTGGGCTTTCCAATAACTCAATTGCTCATCGAAACGCGACGCTTCCTGCGCCAGACGCGCCGTCCAGCTCTGGAACGCGCTGGTCTTGGCCGGCAACTGAATGCCGCCACCCGCCGCCAGTTGCTCGTAAGCCTGCTGCAGATCTTCCAGCAGCACCCGCCAGGAAACGCCATCGACCGCCAGGTGATGAATGATCAGCGCCAGTCGTTGCGAGCCGTCGGCCATGGTCACCAGCAACGCGCGCAGCAACGGGCCGTTTTGCAGGTCGAGGCTGCGCTGCGCTTCGTTACACAGCGCCTGCAAATGTTCGGCAGATTCGGCTTCGCGTTGCCACAGCTCAGCGCTGCTCAGCAGCGGGCCGTGGCTTTGCTGCCAGCCTTCGGTGCTTTCGACAAAACGCAGGCGCAAGACGTCGTGGTGATTGATCAGGTGCGTCAGCGCCGCATCGAGCCATTGCGCGTTCAATGCCTCACGCGGGGTCAGCAGCAACGACTGGTTCCAGTGCTCGCGCACCGGCATCGCCCGGCTGAAGAAATCCTGCTGGATCGGCCCGAGCACGGCGTCGCCGGTCACCGGGCCCTGATCCACCGAGGACAGATGATCGTGGCTCGCGACCAGCGCCAGACTGCGCACGGTCTGGTACTGGAACAGGTCACGCGGGCTGATGCGGATCCCGGCCTGTCGCGCACGGCTGACCACTTGAATCGAGATGATCGAATCGCCGCCCAGTTCGAAGAAGTTGTCTTCGAGGCCGACGCGGTCGAGGCCGAGCACAGCTTCCCAGATCGCCGCGAGGGCTTTCTGCATGGCGTCCTGTGGCGCCACGAATGCCTGTTGCGGCGCGGCATCCGGTTGTGGCAAGGCCTTGCGGTCGAGCTTGCCGTTGGCGGTGACCGGCAATTTGTCGAGGGTGATCAGGTAGGTCGGCACCATGAACTCCGGCAAACTGCCGAGCAGCCACGCCTTGACCTCTTGCTGCCACTGTTCGTCTGCCTGCGGGTTTTCCAGCACCAGATAAGCCACCAGATGCTTGCCGCCCTGCACCAGCACCACCGCCTCACGCACCAGCGAGTGCTGCATCAGGCGGGTCTCGATTTCACCCAACTCAATGCGCAAGCCGCGCAACTTGACCTGATGGTCGAGACGCCCGAGGTATTCGATCACGCCGTCGGCACGCTGCCGCACACGGTCGCCGGTGCGGTACAGGCGTGCGCCGTCATGGAACGGGCACGGAACAAAACGTTCGGCCGTCAGCGCCGGACGCTGGTGATAACTGCGCGCCAGCCCGGCGCCGCCCAGATACAGCTCACCGGCGACACCGCTCGGCACCGGCAGCAATTCGGCATCGAGGACATGGGTGCGCAGGTTGGCGATCGGCCGGCCGATCGGCACGCTGTCCGCGCCTTCATCGACACAGGTCCAGTGGGTGACGTCGATGGCCGCTTCGGTCGGGCCGTACAAGTTGTAGAGGCTGGCGTTCGGCAGTTTGGCGAAGACTTGCAGTTGCGCATCCAGCGGCAACGCTTCACCGCTGCAGACAATCCGCTTGAGTCCGCTGCAGCTTTCCACGCCCGGTTCATGGATGAACGCTTGCAACATCGACGGCACAAAGTGCAGCGTGCTGATGCCGTGGCGGTTGATGCTATCGATCAGTTGCAGCGGATCACGGTGCGCGCCCGGCGCGGCCACCACCAGCCGTGCGCCGGTCAGCAGCGGCCAGAAGAACTCCCACACCGACACGTCGAAACTGAACGGGGTTTTCTGCAGCACCGAATCACTGGCATCCAGCGCATAGGCTTCCTGCATCCAGCACAAACGGTTGACCAGCGCCGCGTGGCTGTTGCCAGCGCCCTTCGGTTTACCGGTGGAACCCGAGGTGTAAATCACGTACGCCAGGTTCAGCGGATCGACGCTGACCTCCGGACGGCTATCGCTGTAACGGTCGAGCAGCCCCGGCTGATCCAGGGTGATGAGTTTCACTCCATCAGTCGGCAGCGCTGCCAGCAGCGCCTGTTGCGTCAACAGCAAGGTGATGCCGCTGTCCTCGATCATGTAGGCCAGACGCTCCTGCGGATACTCCGGATCCAGCGGCACGTAGGCGCCGCCGGCCTTGAGAATCGCCAGCAGCGCGACGACCATTTCCACCGAACGCAGAGCGCACACGCCAACCAGACTGTCCGCTTGCACGCCCTGTTCGCGCAGCAGATGCGCCAGGCGATTAGCTCGGGCATCCAGTTCGGTGTAACTCAGGGTCTGTTCGCCGAACAGCAGTGCCGGTGCCTGCGGCGTACGCGCGACCTGCGCTTCGATCAACTGGTGAATCGGCGTGTTGCTCGGGTACTGCGCATGGACGTTGTTCCAGTCGTGCACCAGGGTGCGCTGCTCGTCAGCCTCCAGCAGCGGCAACTCACCGATGCGCTGCGACGGATCAGCGACCATCGCCGTCAACAAGCGCAGCCAGTGCCGCGCCATGCGTTCGATGGTCGGTGCATCGAACAGGTCGCTGGCGTAGGTCAGTGCGGCGTGGAGCTTGCCGCCCTTCTCCCAGGTGTCCAGCGTCAGGTCGAACTGGGTGGTGCGGCTCTGCCAGTCGAGGCTGTCGAGTTGCAGGCCGGATGCGGTGCTAATGGTGGCGATATCGGCGACGTGCGGCTGATGGTTGTACATCACCTGGAACAGTGGCGTGTGGCTGAGGCTGCGTTCCAGCTTCAGCGCTTCGACCAGTTGCTCGAACGGCAGATCCTGATGCGCCTGGGCACCCAGCGCGGTTTCCTTAACCGCCCGCAACAGTTCGTCGACCCGGGTCTGGCCGTGCAGCTGCGTGCGCAGCACCTGGGTGTTGACGAAGAAGCCGATCAGGCCTTCGATCTCGCCACGATTGCGGTTGGCGATCGGCACGCCGACCCGCAGGTCAGTCTGCCCGGTGTAACGGTGCAGCAGCGCATTGAAGGCGCCGAGCAGGAACATGAATAAAGTGACTTGATGCTGTTGCGCAGTGCTGCGCAGTTGCTCGGCGAGTTGGCCGTCGACCGCAAACTCGTAACGAGTGCCGCGATAGCTCGGCATCGCCGGGCGCGAATGATCCAGTGGCAACTCCAGCACCGGGTGTTCGTCGCCCAGTTGTGCCTGCCAATATTCGAGTTGGCGTGCTTGCTCACCGGCCTCCAGCCAGCGGCGTTGCCACAGCGCATAGTCGCTGTACTGAATCGGCAATGGCGGCAATTGCGGCGTCTGACCGGCGTCGAACGCGTCGTAGCAACGGATGAATTCGTCGATCAACACGTTCATCGACCAGCCATCGGAGACGATGTGGTGCAGGGTCAGCAGCAGCACGTGTTCCTGCTCGGCAAGCTTGAGCAAGGTCACCCGCAGCAAGGGGCCGACCGCCAGATCAAATGGCAACACCGACTGCTGTTCGGCGGCACGGATCACCGCCTGCTCGCGCTCGCTGGCCGGCAGTGCGCTGAAGTCTTCCCGGTTAATCAGCAGCGGCGCGGTGGCTGGCACTTGCAGCAGGCTGTCATCGGCCTGGCGCTGGAACACCGTGCGCAGGGTTTCGTGGCGCTCCACCAGACTGGCGAAAGCTTGCTCCAGCGCCGACTGGTTCAGTCGACCATTGAGTCGCACCGCACCGGGCAGGTTGTAGGCGCCGCTCTGCGGATCGAGTTGCCACAGGAACCACATGCGTCGCTGCGCGTAAGACAGCGCCTGACGATCCTCGGCTGCGATGCCGGCCGGTATCGGGAACCGCGCGAAATCCACGCCCTCCTTGTGCAGGGCCGCGAGGAACATCTGGCGCTTTTCCAGGGGCAACCCGATAAACCGGCGAGCAAGTTTCAAGGAGTCTTCAGCATTCATTTCTCAGCATCCGGATCAGTAGGCAGGAAGCACAAAGGCACGTCGTCCCTATAAAACGAATGCAGACCGGAAAAATTAGCGAATGAGAACAACTGTCAGACAGACAAAACCCTGTGGGAGCGAGCCTGCTCGCGATAGCGTCCTGTCAGTCAATGTTGCAGTGACTGATCTATCGCTATCGCGAGCAGGCTCGCTCCCACAGGGTCTCGGATGAATCCGCAGAATCGGTTTACACGACGGCCATCAGGCTGTGCCGACGATGATGGCCCTCCAACTGATCCTTGATCACCTTGAGCACTTTGGCTTCATGCTCATGAATGAAAAAGTGCCCGCCGGCGAGCATGTCCACTGAAAAGCTGCCACGGGTTTCCTTGCTCCAGCCGATCAGTTGTTCGGTGGTCGCGCGATCCGCCTTGCCGCCCAGCACGTGCACCGGGCAGTTGAGCAACGGCCGCGACAACGGCTCGAATTTGCCGCAGAGCAGAAAGTCGGCGCGCAGGATCGGCAGGATCAGGCTCATCAGCTCGGCATTGGCCAGCACTTCTTCGCTGGTGCCGTTGAGCGTGCGCAATTGATCGATCAGCTCGGCGTCGGTTTTCGGCTCGGCAAAACCGCGATCGTAATCGGCGCGCATCGTCGGCGCCGCCGTGCCCGAGGCAAACAGCGCCACCGATTCCGGACAGCCCAATGCGCGCAGCGCGTGAGCGATTTCGCAGGCCAGCAGCGCGCCCAGGCTATGGCCGAACAACGCATACGGCGCCTTGAGATTCGGCCGCAGTTCCTTGGCCAGTTGCATCGCCAGCGCACGCATATCCGTGTGCAGCGGCTCGTCGAAACGTGCGCCGCGCCCCGGCAGTTCCACCGGTTGCAGTTGCAGCCATTGCGGCAGTTTTGGCCGCCAGCGGCTGTAGACCATGGCGCTGGCGCCGGAGTACGGCAGGCACAGCAGGGTCAGCTTGTTCACCCGGCTTTTCCTCGAAAAATTTGTCTGTAGAGAGAAACGGATTACGCCCCCGGCAAATTAGTCGCGCGCCGGTAAATTGCGCCAACAGGCGCTCGTTAACTGTTCAGGCCAAAACCAATAACGAGGATTCACCGTGGACCTGCAGAGCATCCTGGGCAAGTTGTTCGCCAACGCCGGTGCCGTCGGCATCGAAGGCGTTTTCCAATTCGTGTTTGGCCCGCAGCAGGCCTACTGGTCCGAGGTCAAGGCCAGCAGCCGCACCGCGCCCGGACGCCATCCCAGCCCCGACGTGACCATTGAAGTGGCCGAGAGCGATTTTCTCGGGATCATGGGCGGCCGAGTCAATGTCGAAGAACTGTTCGCCAGCGGCCGTCTGAAAATAGGCGGCAACATGGGCCTGGCGACGCTGCTGCCGCAGATCATCGAGCATGCGATGCACGGTGGCGCAGTGGCGCAAAAGGTCGACATGAACAAGCGCTACCCGACCCCGCCACGCTTCAGCGAACAACTCACCGCCGGGCTGCCGGTGCAGACCCGCATCGAGCGCCATGCGCGCGATGAATTGTCGGTCAGCGAATTCAAAAGCAGATACTTGCCCAACGGCATCCCGGTGGTGATCAGCAATGCCCTGCAGGACTGGCCGCTGTTCAAGCTCAGTCGAGAGGAATCACTGGTGCATTTCGCCGAACTGCAGGGCATCACCCGCCACGGCGATTACGTGAAGAAAACCTTTTCCACCGAACGTGATTTCCGCTCGACGTCGATGGCCGAGTTCATTGCCTCGCTGGACCAACCGGCAGTCAAACGGGCTGACGGCGAACCACCGGCCTACATGGGCAACAACATCCTGCCGGCGCAATTGCTGCAGCAGATCAAGTACCCGCCCTACTTCGATGCCTCGCTGTTCATCCCGCCACGCATCTGGATCGGCCCCAAAGGCACGCTGACGCCGCTGCACCGTGACGACACCGACAACCTGTTCGCGCAGGTCTGGGGCCAGAAGCAGTTCACCCTCGCCGCCCCGCATCACCGCGAAGCACTGGGTACCTGGTCGACGGCGCCAAAGGGTGGCCTGGACGGCTGCGACTTCAACCCCGACGCACCGGACTATGAGCGCTTTCCTGCAGCACGCGATGTGACATTCCTGCGCGTGACGCTGGAGGCCGGGGATCTGCTGTTTTTGCCGGAGGGCTGGTTCCATCAGGTGGAATCGGTGTCGACGTCACTGTCGGTGAATTTCTGGGTGAATTCGGGACGTGGTTGGTAACCCATTCGCTGCTTGTGTGGATAACTCTGTGGCGAGGGGATTTATCCCCGATCGACTGCGCAGCAGTCGCAAACTCACCCGGCACGCTTCTTCTGAAGGAAAGGGCTGGCTGGATTTGGGGCTGCTTCGCGGCCCATCGGGGATAAATCCCCTCACCACAACAGCTCATCAATGCCGGGTGGTTATTTCAGGTGCCGATAACTCTGAAACGCCGACGCCACCACCACCGCCCCCGCCACAATCGCCAGCCAGAATCCGCTGCGTGCACCGAAAGCATCCACCAGAGCGCCCGAGCCGGCGGCGCCGATCGCCACGCCGATACTCAGCCCCGTCACCAGCCAGGTCAGGCCTTCAGTCAGTTTGGCCGGCGGCACGATGCGCTCGATCAACGCCATCGCCACAATCAGCGTCGGCGAGAAGAACAATCCCGCGACAAACACCGCCAGCGACAAACCGAAAATATTGCTCGCCAGCAACAGCGGCAGCGTGGTCACCGCTGTCGCCACGCCGCCGTAGAGAAACAGACGCGGCAACGGCAGTTTCGAACGCATCGCGCCGAACGCGATACCAGCCAGACACGAGCCGATGGCGTACACCGACAACACGATGCTCGCCGCCGCCGGCTGGCCCTGCTGCTGGGCGAACGCGACGCTGACCACATCGACCACACCGACGATGACGCCCATGGCAAGCATCAACGCCAGCAGCCATTGCACGTCGGTCGAGCGAATGATCGAACCCTGATGCTGTGATTCCTGCGGATGCACCGCCGGCTCGGTGCTGCGCTGGGCGACAAACGCCGTCACCCCGATCGCCAGTGCCAGCAGCGCCGCCAACGGCCCAGCCTCGGGAAACGCCACCACGCACAAACCCACCGACAGCGGCGGGCCGACGATGAAACAGACTTCATCGAGCACCGATTCCAGCGCGTAGGCGGTCTGCAATTGCGGCTGGCCGCGATAGATCTCGGTCCAGCGCGCACGCACCATCGCCGACATGCTCGGCATGCACCCGGCCAGCGCGGCGAAGATGAACAGCGTCCAGGTCGGCGCCTGCAAACGCGTGCACAGCAGCAACATCAACAGCGCCCCGCCACCGATCAACGCCGACAGCGGCAACACTTTGCCCTGGCCGTAACGATCCACCAGCCGCGAGACCTGCGGCGCACAAAACGCCGTGGCCAGGGCAAACGTCGCCGCCACCGCACCAGCCAGTGCGTACCCACCCTTGAGCTGCGAGAGCATAGTGATCACGCCGATGCCGGTCATGGAAATCGGCATGCGCGCGATCATCCCGGCCAGTACAAAAGCCCGGGCGCCGGGGGCGGTGAATAATTCGCGGTAGGGGTTTGCCATGGGTACAGCCTCATCAGGGGCCGCCAAGTTGCCATAAAGGTTGATAAGCGTGGAAGCGCACAATTGTTGGTGGAATGTGAAGGCCCCTTCGCGAGCAAGCCCGCTCCCACGGGGCCAGCGCATTCTAACCGTGGGAGCGAGCCTGCTCGCGAAGAGGCCGGCATATTCACCACACACCGCACCGTCGAATGAACTCTCATGGCTTGCGACCAGTCAGCTAAATAGGCCCTCACTCAAGGCGCGACCCTGCATGCAAATATCCCTCGCCCGCCAAGTAGCACTGGTCACCGGCGCCAGCTCCGGCATCGGCCACGCTGCCGCTAAAGCGCTGGCTGCTGCCGGCGCAGCCGTCGTGATCAATTACAACCGTCAGGCCGAACCTGCCGAGGCGCTGGCGCAGCAAATCATCGCCGACGGCGGTCAGGCACTGGCCATCGGCGCCGATGTGTCGAAGGAAGACGAGGTTGAACGGCTGTTCGCCGAGACCCTCGAGGCCTTTGGCTCGCTGGATATTCTGGTGGCCAACTCCGGCCTGCAAAAGGATGCCGCTGCGGTCGACATGACCCTCGAAGACTGGAACACGGTGATCGGCGTCAACCTCACCGGCCAGTTCCTCTGCGCCCGCGCCGCGCTACGGATTTTCAATCGCCAGGGTGTGCGTGAAGGCGTGTCCCACGCGGCCGGCAAGATCATTCACATGAGCTCCGTACACCAGCGCATTCCGTGGGCCGGGCACGTCAACTATGCGGCGTCCAAGGGCGGCGTCGATCAGTTGATGCAGACCCTCGCCCAGGAAGTCAGCCAGCAGCGCATCCGTATCAACGGCATCGCGCCGGGGGCGATTCGCACGGCAATCAATCAGGAAGCCACCGGAGGCGCCGCCGGTGAAAAACTGCTGGAGCTGATCCCTTACGGTCGCATCGGCGACGTTGAGGACATCGCCAACGCGGTGGTGTTTCTCGCTTCCGACGCCGCCGACTACATCGTCGGCACCACCCTGTTCATCGACGGCGGCATGAGTCTTTATCCGGAGTTTCGCGGCAATGGCTGAGCATCATCCTGAACGACAAAGCCCGATCGACGCCCACGGCATCATCGGTGATCTGCGCAGTGCGGCACTGGTCAACGACAAGGGCAGCGTGGATTTTTTCTGCTGGCCGGAATTCGACAGCCCATCGATCTTCTGTTCGCTGCTCGACACGCCCGAGGCAGGGATTTTCCAGCTCGCCCCGGACTTGCCCGATGCCCGGCGCGAGCAGATCTACCTGCCCGACACCAATGTTTTGCAGACGCGCTGGCTCAGCGAACAGGCCGTAGTGGAAATCACCGATCTGCTGCCGATCGGCGACAGTGTCGATGACCTGCCGCTGCTGATGCGCCGGGTGCGGGTGGTCAGCGGTGAAGCGACCTTTCACATGCGCTGCGCGGTGCGGCATGACTACGCGCGTGCCAACACCCGCGCGCAAATGGATCAACAATCGGTGATTTTCAGTGCGGAGGGTCAGCCATCGCTGCGGCTGGTGGCGGATCAAGCGTTGCAGATCGATGGCGAGTCGGCCGTTGCTTCCTTCAGCTTGAAACAGGATCAGCACGCCGAATTCGTCCTCGGTGGTGCCGACGATCCACGCTTCAGGGATGACGGCGCGAAAATGTGCCTGGAGCGTACGCTGAAGTTCTGGCGCGACTGGATTGGCCAGTCCAACTACCGCGGGCGCTGGCGGGAGATGGTCAATCGTTCGGCCCTCGCGTTGAAGCTGCTGACCTCGCGCAAGCACGGCGCGATCCTCGCCGCCGCCACCTTCGGCCTGCCGGAAACCCCCGGCGGCGAGCGCAACTGGGACTATCGCTACACCTGGATCCGCGACGCTTCGTTCACGGTCTACGCGTTCATGCGCCTGGGTTTTGTCGACGAGGCCAACGCCTACATGGGTTGGCTGCGTGGGCGGGTCAGCGATTGTCAGGGTAATTCGACAAAACTCAACATCCTCTATGCGATCGACGGTCGTCAGGAACTGCCGGAAACCGAACTCTCTCACCTCTCCGGTCATGGTGGCGCGCAACCGGTGCGCATCGGCAATGGCGCGTACGATCAGATTCAGCTCGATATCTTCGGCGAACTGATGGACGCGGTGTACCTGGTCAACAAGTACGGCGACGCGATTTCCCACCAAGGCTGGAAACACGTGCGCGAAGTGGTCGATCAGGTGTGTGAGACCTGGCAGACCACGGATGTAGGCATTTGGGAAATGCGCGGTGAGCAACATCACTTCCTGCACTCGCGACTGATGTGTTGGGTGGCGCTTGACCGGGCCATCCGCCTGGCCTCGAAACGCTCGCTGCCGGCGCCGTTCGTCCAGTGGGATCAGACCCGGCAGGCGATCTATGCCGACATCTGGGACAACTTCTGGGATGAGGAGCGCGGGCATTTCGTCCAGTACAAGGGCGGCACCGCGCTCGACGGTTCGATGCTGCTGATGCCGCTGGTGCGCTTCGTCAGCGCCAAGGACCCGCGCTGGCTGTCGACCCTTGAAGCGATCGAAAAGACTCTGGTGCGCGACGGCATGGTTTATCGCTATCGCAACGATGACGCCAACATCGACGGTTTGGCCGGCACCGAAGGCGCGTTTGCCGCCTGCTCGTTCTGGTACGTCGAATGCCTGGCCCGGGCCGGTCAGGTGGAGAAGGCGCATCTTGAGTTTGAACAACTGCTGCGCTACGCAAACCCGCTGGGCCTGTATGCCGAAGAGTTCGACAGCAAGGGCCGCCATCTGGGCAATACCCCGCAAGCGCTGACGCATCTGGCGCTGATCAGTGCGGCGAGTTTTCTTGATCGGCGTCTGAGTGGGGAGAAGAGTGTTTGGCAGCCGTAATTTCGTCAGTGTCTGTAGGAAATATGCCGCATCAGCGCGCTTCGCCGGGCTAACCCCTACACAGAAGTAAACAGAATCAGATCCCCTGTGGTGAGGGGATTTATCCCCGACGGGCTGCGCAGCAGTCCTGATTTTTTCCGGTGCATTTCGTCAACAGCACCGCGTTGCTTGGCTTTGCGCCTGCTGCGCAGCCGATCGGGGATAAATCCCCTCACCACAGTTTGGGTAGTTTGTTCCTGCTTCTTCTAAACAACACCCTGGCAAATCCCTCCCCCGCAACCTGCACTTACACCCTGAAATACCCTGTTGCCAGCTGTTACATCCCCCCCTACCATCCACCGCAACGGGCACAGCGGAGCTGTCCAATAAAACCCGAATTCAAGGAACCAGAATGACCCAGCACGTCCACCGCCCCATCGCCACGCCCCTGCGCAGCGGCCTGACCCGCACCCAACTCTGGGAAGCCGCCGACAAAGGCCTGATCAAGTGCTGGGAAATCGGCCGCCAGCGCGCCACCCGCTTCCCCGACCTTGCGCAACAATGCCTCGCCGGCGAACTGCCGGTGCTCGGCTGGAAAGGTGGCGTGAGCCGCAGCCTGAAGAAAAACGAGAAATACGGCTCGCTGAAATACCTCGCCCAGTGGCAGGGCTTGCGGGGCGAGGATCTGGATATTGATCTGGGTGAGGAACGTTCGCTGACCTGCTCGCGGACGAAGATGCGGGTGACGTTTACCCCGGATCGGACGAAGTATTTCAATCAGGTGGCGGAAGCCGAGGCTTAGCGGTATTGACGCCGAAAAGTGGCGCTCCCTCGCCACAAAATAATGGTCTAGTGTTGCCTGACGCCCATTGCCGTGGAATCTGCCGTGTCTGACATTCAACGCGTACCGACACCCAACTTGAGCGTTGCCTTTGAACAGCACGGCCCGTCCAGCGGCGACGCGGTCATATTGCTGCATGGTTTCCCCTACTCGCCTCGGGCGTACGACGAAATCGCCCCGGTCCTCGCCGCCCACGGTTATCGGGTGATCGTCCCGTACCTGCGCGGTTACGGGCCGACTCGCTTCAACCACCCCGAAACACTGCGCTCCGGCCAGCAAGCAGCCCTCGCTCAGGACTTGCTGGAGTTGATGGATGCATTGGGTATCGAACAGGCCACGCTTTGCGGTTACGACTGGGGCGGTCGGGCAGCGTGCATCGTTGGGGCGCTGTTTCCCGAGCGGGTGCGCGGGTTGGTGACGGGGGATGGCTATAACGTGCAGGACATCGCCAATTCGACCCGACCACTGGATCCCGAGACCGAGCACCGTTATTGGTACCAGTACTATTTCCACACGCCACGCGGCGTCGCGGGCCTGACGCAAAATCGGCGGGCGTTCTGTGAGCTGCTCTGGAGATTGTGGTCACCGACCTGGGCACGCAACGCCGAACGTTATCCGCTGAGCGCTACGGCCTTCGACAACCCGGATTTTGTTGACGTGGTGATCCATTCCTACCGTCATCGCTTCATGTATGCCGCAGGCGATCCGGCGCTGCAATGGATCGAAGACGCGTTGATCAAACAACCGCCGATCAGCGCGCCGACTATTTCCCTGTGCGGTGCCGACGATGGGGTCGGTCCTGCGCCGGAAGAAGATGAAGATGTACACCACTTCACCGGCCCGTACGAAAGGCGCGTCCTGCCCGGTATCGGCCACAACATTCCCGAAGAAGCACCGCAGCAAACCCTCAAGGCATTACTGGATCTGCTCCGGCACTGACCGAAAACCGCTCCCGATACGCCTGCGGCGTCACCCCGATCGCCCGCAGAAAACTGCGGCGCAAGGTTTCTTCACTGCCAAACCCGCAGTTGGCCGCAATCCGTTTCACCGGTAGCCCGGTGTCACTGAGCAGACGCCGGGCGGTTTCGACGCGGATCAATTCGATGGCGCGAGCCGGGGTCTGGCCGGTGTCGGCGCGGTAGTGGCGGACGAAGCTGCGTTCGCTCATGCCGGCCTGTTCGGCCAGGGTCGGGACGCCGAGGTCGCAGGTGAGGTTTTCGGCAATCCAGGCGTGCAGTTCATCAAAGCGATTGCCCTGATTCTGCAGGGCCAGGGTCACGCTGAATTGCGACTGCCCACCCGGACGTTTGAGGAACACTACCAGATGCCGGGCGACGTCGAGGGCGATGTCGCGGCCCAGATCTTCCTCGACCATCGCCAACGCCAGATCGATGCCGGCGGTAACGCCGGCCGAGGTCCAGACCGGGCCGTCGTTGATGAAGATCGGGTTGGCTTCGACCTGCAGCTTCGGGTGCTGCTGCGCCAGTTGTTCGCAACGGGTCCAGTGGGTGACCACGCGACGTCCGTCGAGCCAGCCGCTCGCCGCCAGTAGAAATGCCCCCGTACACACCGAGGCGACGCGTCGGCATTTCGCCGCATGCTCCCGCACCCAGTCCACCAGTGCCAAATCCTCCGCCGCCGGGTAAATGCCCCAGCCACCGGCGATGATCAAGGTATCACTGGCCTGCTGCGGCAAGGGTTCGGCGAGCACCGCCAACCCCGCCGACGACATCACCGCCCCGCCCTCACTGGCAATCACTGACGGCGCATACGGCACCGGCAAGCCGCGTTGGCGGGCGATGTCGTTGGCCGAGGCGAATACTTGCAGCGGGCCGGTGACGTCGAGGATCTGCATGTTGGCGAACGCGAGTACGTGAATGGCTTTGGGCATTTGGCGTAATTCGTGGGGTGATTGGCGTATACGCCAGAACCTACGCGCCTACAGTGAAGCCGTCCACCCTTCAAATGGAGAAAAACCCCATGACGTTGCAGATCGGTTTTCTGTTGTTTCCGCAGGTGCAGCAACTCGACCTGACCGGTCCCTATGACGTACTGGCCTCGCTGCCGAACGTGCAGGTGCATCTGATCTGGAAAGATCTGGTGCCGATCACCGCCAGCACCGGCCTGCTGTTGAAACCGACCACCACCTTCGACGACTGCCCGGATCTGGATGTGATCTGCATTCCCGGCGGCGCCGGGGTCGGGCCGCTGATGGAAGATGAGCAGACGCTGGGGTTCATCAAGCGTCAGGCGGCACAGGCCCGATATGTGACGTCGGTATGCACCGGTTCGCTGGTGCTGGGCGCGGCGGGACTGTTGAAAGGCAAACGCGCGACCACCCACTGGGCCTATCACGAACTGCTGCCGAAACTCGGCGCGATTGCGGTGCGGGACCGGGTGGTACGCGACGGCAATCTGTTTACCGGTGGCGGCATTACCGCAGGCATCGACTTTGCGCTGGTGCTGGCCGCCGAACTGGTGGGGGCCGAGGCGGCGCAGTTGATTCAACTGCAGCTGGAATATGCGCCGGCGCCGCCGTTTCAATCGGGCAGTCCGCAGACGGCACCGAGTGCTGTCGTCAAAGAGGCCCGGCACCGTGCAGCGCCGTCGTTGAAACTGCGCACGGAAATCACCGAGCGCGCGGCGGCGAAGCTCGATCTGCGCTGATTCCTCAGCCACACACAGATCTACTGTGGGAGCGGGCTTGCTCGCGAATGCGGTGTATCCGTCGAGATTTATATCGCCTGACACACCGCATTCGCGAGCAAGCCCGCTCCCACAATGGGTTTTGTGGATAGCCTCAGGTTGGGAGCCTGTCCCCGCATCCCGCCACAGCTTTACTTGTCCCGACGCCCTCACCCGTGTAGAAAGCCCTTCCACAAAATTCTGCATAAGGACTTTCGATGAAGGCGTTGCCATGGCTCTATCTGGCACTTCTCAGCCTCGGTTATGGATTGGCGTTAAGCTTTGGCCAACTCGGCTGGCTCGTGCTGATCTCCGTGGGACTATTGCTGGTGACCGGTTTCGCCGTGCGCCAACAGCAGGTGCCGGTGGCGCGCCTGTTGGGGCATGCCGTGTTCATCTTCCTCGCCCTGTCGCTGGCGCTGCACTGGTTGCCGGGATTCGCCAACGGCCGGGCCATCGCCCCGCTGCGTTTTACCGACGACGCCGTGCCGTTTGCGATGTACCTGAATCTGGACAAACCCTTGATCGGCTTCTGGCTGTTGCTCGCCTGCCCGTGGATCGTCGCGGCACGCTCGCTGCGTCCGACGGTGTACGCCAGCGTCCTCGCCCTGACCTTGAGCGCCATCCTGGCGCTGGGCGGCGCACTGTTGTTCGGCATGATTGCCTGGGTGCCGAAGTGGCCTGATCAGGCATGGCTGTGGCTGCTGAACAATTTGCTGTTGGTGACGCTGGTCGAGGAAGCGTTGTTTCGCGGCTATATACAGGGCGGTTTGAGCCGACTGTTCAAACACCTGCCCCACGGCGACAACCTCGCTCTGCTGCTGGCGTCGCTGATCTTTGCCCTGGCGCATGTGGGTGCCGGCTGGCACTGGGTGTTGCTGGCGGGTCTGGCGGGTGTCGGCTATGGTCTGGCCTACCGTTTCGGTGGCCTTGCTGCGGCGATCGCCACGCACTTCGGGCTGAACTTGCTGCATTTTGCGCTGTTCACCTATCCGATGCTGGCCGGTTGAAGCAAGAGCGGTTTTGCGACGCCGTACTTATATCTGAAAAAAAACTTCAATAATTTCCTGACAGCGCCGACAACCTTTCAAAGCCTTGCGGATTGCAAAACCATGCGTAATAACCAGCCCATTACACAACGCGAACGGACTCTCCCGGCTCCGCAGCGGTTGATTTCCACAACCGACGCTAAAGGCGTGATCACCTACTGCAACGACGCTTTCGTCGAAATCAGCGGGTTTTCGCGTGAAGAGCTGATCCGTGCGCCGCACAACCTGGTTCGTCACCCCGACGTCCCGGCTGCGGTGTTTTCGCACATGTGGGGCACACTGAAACAAGGCTTGCCATGGATGGGCATTGTCAAGAATCGCTGCAAATCCGGTGACCACTACTGGGTGAACGCCTACGTGACACCGGTGTTCGACGGCAATCAGGTGGTCGGTTACGAGTCGGTGCGGATCAAACCCACCGCCGAACAGATCCGCCGTGCCGAAGCGCTCTACCAACGCATCAACCAGGGCAAGTCGGCAATCCCTTCCAGCGACAAATGGCTGCCGGTGCTGCAGGACTGGCTGCCATTCATTCTGGTCAGCCAGTTGAGCTTCGTGATCGGCGCAACCCTGAACTCGCACTGGGGCTTCGCCCTCGCGGCCGGCTTGTCGGTGCCGCT
>Ga0157372_10002199_pt1 | contig 21200 bp, 20 predicted proteins | sample C55metaG_FD_115307 | JGI IMG/M metagenome (GOLD analysis project Ga0157372, IMG submission 115307) | Corn rhizosphere microbial communities from Kellogg Biological Station, Michigan, USA - C5-5 metaG | ecosystem: Host-associated > Plants > Roots > Rhizosphere > Soil | place: USA: Michigan... | reverse complement strand
TACAACTACCGTGAGATGACAGCTGAAGAGCGAAGCCGTGAGTGGGACAAGCACGAGCGCTCGATTGGTGGTGGTCTTTGAGCAACCTCGACGACTGGCTGATGGAAGATGATGTGCCGGAGCCTATTGCTAAGCACTTCCCTGGCGCGATCCGCGTCCCCACCACCGACGAGATGGATCACACCACGCCCGAAGAGCGCTACCTATTAGTAGTCCTCTGCGCTATATGCCGTGAGTGGCACCACTTCACCGGCTCGAAGGAGCGGAACAGTCAGACTGACGGCGAGCAATGCCAATGTGGATCTAAACAGTTCGTCGGCGGCACCCTGATAAGTGAGCGGACATGGCGACCGGATCTAAAGAAGCCGAAATTAAAACGGTAGTGGTATAATGTATGTGTGAGATTGAGTTGAAGAGGGGTTTCGCGATCGGGTGGATTGCGAGCAACACCCGATCGTAAACATAAGTCTGCCCTTGAGAGCTTCAAGCTCTACTTCGAGGAGCTTCCTTCAGATATAAAAATGAAAGAGCGCGTTCGTCAATGGCGACGCAAAAAAAGACCCCGTAAATAGGGGTCTTTTATATTGTGCGACGTAGGGTTATGGGCGGCGAGCCGTGTCGTAACCCGTTACAAACATGTAAAGTGCTACGAGTAGTCCCACAATAGTAGCCCAAAGGCGTACATCGATCTGCACTCCTGGCAAGATTGCCGATAGAATGAAGAGTAATACGGCTGCAACCAGTCCGGCAATGACTCCGGCGATGGCTGATACTACTAAGTGTCTGAATAGTGCTGGCATAATTTTGCCCTCCTTACTTACTATTTTTACTAATGTTCAAAGCTGCGAGCGCTGAAGCAGCACCGGCAACGCTAGTCCATACGGACATAACGAGGTCGCTTACTACTTGAGCCACGTTCAGCGGAACCAGCACAGCTGTGCCGAGTACCACTATAACGTAGATCGTTGCTCGAACTTTGGTTGGAAACAATACGTCCATGTCAAAGCCCTCCTTATGATACCCGAAGGACTTGCCCTGGGTAGATTTTATTTGCATCGGCAATGCCGTTCACCTGAGCGAGATGCTGCCAGCTAGTATTGTATTTGCTAGCGATAGCGCTCAAGTTATCACCAGACTTCACCGTGTAGGTGGTAGCTGCTGGCGCGCCGACATTGTTGCCGGACACCTTCAGTACCTGACCGGTGTAGATCTTATTAGGATCTGCAAGTCCGTTCATAGCTTGGAGAGTTTGCCAGCTGGTACCGTACCGCTGTGCAATACCGGAGAGAGTATCACCGGCGACAACCGTGTAGGTAGTCCCCTGATTTGCTGGGGCGGTAGGTGCTGCACCACTGAGGTGGATCACCTGACCAGGGAAGATTTTATTTGGATCTGCAATGTGGTTTATGGCTGCAAGGTTCTGGTAAGTAGTGCCGAAGCGTTGTGCAATGCCAGAGAGTGAGTCGCCAGCCACGACGGTGTAGGTGCCGCTCGGTGTAGCCGGTGCCGGAGTAGGTGGGGTCGGTGTTGGTGCAGCGCCACCGAACTTGCTAGGCTGACCGTAGTTATCTTGCTTGCTGCGGTTGAAGTCCACAGCACCATTGAGTTCTTGACCGTTGCGGTACTGCTCAAGGTGGTTGCCTGGGAACCAGTTGCCGCCTGACCATGCGTAGGTTTGCCATAGCCATTTAGCTGTCTTGTTCTCAGCACATCGCTTGACGATCCAGTAACCAGCGTAGACACCAACGCGATCGAAGCCGATAACGTCAGCACAGCCACGAAGGTACTCATCGATGGCAGCCTGATCTGACTCTGGTGCATCGTAGTCTACTGCGAAGTAAACCGGTAGGTTCTTCGGAAAGCCAAGTCGCTCAAGCTCTGCCTGAGATGTCCGAGCGTCAGCCTGTCCAGCCGCACGCCCTTCCTTCGCTCGCGCCGCGAAGCTCTCGAATACTACGGGAACCTCGACACCATTACCTTGAAGATCCGCCAACTCACCGGCATCAAGTCCCTTACCACCCTGACCATCTGGGTATAAATATCGAACTGCGAACTCTTTGCCAGCTCGCTTGAGGGTCGCGCCCCCTGGTCTTGCCCAACTGTAATCTACTCCTTCAGCCATGATCTAACTCCTTTGCTAGTTATGCTTTTTTCATTATATCACTATTGACCATTCTTGACAGATTTGTATTCCTTACGCATAGCGTCGAGCTGTTCGCGTAGTTGTTGGTTCTCTTCACGGGACTGGGTTAGCTCGTCGTTGGTACGTTCCATAGCTTCTTCGAGCTTGCCGACGTGCAGCTTAGTGGCGGTCAGTTCGTCCTCGATGATCTTGATGTAGCGTTGCTTGCGGTCGTCCTCAAGATCCTTCTGTTTGATAAGGCGCTCATAGCCATCAAACATCTGTTCCATGCGATCTTTAGGCTGCTTCTTCTGCTTTTGTTCTTGCACTTTTTTGGCAGCGACGTTCACAATGTAGGCAATAACAATACCACTCACCGCTGAGATGATGGAGATCTGCACGTTGTCGCTGACGACGCTTTGAGCGGCAGCGAAATACATCTAACGATCCTCCCTACGCTGGTTGAAGCTCCCTATGTTTGGCGGCATAAAGAATATGTAGCAACACATTTGTAGTGCTGCGATACAGAGCCAACACAAGGTTATGAATACGGTACCTGGACTGATGAAGATGCGGAAGATCAGAGCGACCGACCACATAGCTTTGATCGACACACCGAGGATCAAAGACTTGCGGCTGAGCCACCAGTTATTACTGAACAGAGCGTACAGTTTCACGATACCAATCAATATAAATACGATCCCCCAGAAGGTATATGAGCTGAACTCGTTTACGATAATCAGAGAAGCCGACAACCGGTTTTTGTCGATACCAAACATGAGCGTGAAGCCCAGGAGTATGTTGAATACGCCCATGATCGTAACGAACCAATGGGACATCGGCGACACTTGCTTCAGTGTCGGACGAGCTTTTGCTAGCTCGGAGTATGTTGTCATAGCGTTGCCCCTTCCCACCCTACGGAATGTTCAGGGTGTCCGTTTTCATTAGGTTAAGAGCAATGTTTTCAATGTTTATGTTGCCAGCTGAGCCGTTATAAATATCAAAATCAATCAGTGTACCGGCAGGAAGATACCCATGATATACAGCCATTGAAGCCAAGTAGCCACCAGTGGCAGAGGTGTCAAGTCCGCGCACCGCTGATTGTCGAACAGCAGTCCCTGGATAGGTAAAGAGCATACTCAAGAAGGCGCGACCATTGATACCAGGGGTAGAGAGTTTCGCCATGATTGTATAGTTCCCACCGAACCGAACAGTATAGCTGCTGCGTGTAGCATCACCAACCCACTGTTTAGCTCTACCCGTTTGCCAGATCCCCACTTGTTGCACACCGCCAGTTCCTGTCGAGTAGGTAGCATTATTTTCCATACGCATCACTTCGTCGAACTCGATATTGTTCCAACCGATCGGGTTGTCTGCGGTCGAGTACATTGGGTTTGTAATAACAGCTGGTAGAACACTCTTATTGTCGCCCCATAAAACGAGATCTGTATTGCCGCCGGTAAATGCGATCGAGTAGATGCGGAAGTATTCTTTAGTTCTACCACCGTAAGGGCTATCGGTCGTAACGAATGAAGCGGTACCAGTAGCAACCGAACCAGCACCGTTACCGGTTGTCGAGCTGTCGGTATAGTCGCCGTTCAGTTTGTAACGAGCAACCAAACCTGTTTGTGTAGTGGTTTCGTTTTGCATACAAGCAATGACTTGAGCTTGAGTTAGGGCGGCGCTGTAAAGTTGGTAGTCAGAGAAGTACCAGTTTCCTAAACCAGACAGCAAGCGAAGCACCTGAGCTGATGTAGAAATTGCAGTAGCCCCGACGGAAGTTTGAGTCGTAAACATTGGGCGACCATTGATATAGAATGTAACTGTACGACTTGAAGCCGTGATAACCATAGCAACATGAGTCCAGTCTTTATAGGTAAGTCCGTTCCCGACGTTTACGGTGTCGGGTGTGCGGAAGAAACCAGCCGTTTGAGTACGGCTAGCTTGAATACCCCAACCAGCAGCACCAGAGTCTTTATCGACTTGATAGTTGATACCATCAGATACGTCCCCAGCCAGTAGATCAGCTTTTACCCAGAACATTACTGTCTGCTGGTTAGTGATGTTGAACGCAGCGTTGTGAGGGAAGGTAACGGAACTAGTGGCATTAATCTTTAGACACTGAGTAATTGTTGGTGTCGGACGATCAAAGCGCATCTTCATATTCTTGCCGAGTAAGGAAGTAAGGTCTGCGCCGGTGGCACGCAAGCTGTAAAAGCCAGCGCCAGCGTGAGTCTGTGGGGTAAGCGTGCTGGTTACGGAGCGCCAGTCGCCATTCTGGGTAACGAAGGTTTGCATGAGTGCGGCAGTAGCCTGGACGCGGTTTGCCCAGCCGGTGGTTTGTTTGATAACCACGACCTGACCAGCGGTGTTACCGGTATCGGTGAAGCCTGGTTCCCAAGAGTCAATAATAATGTCGCCAGCCAACACATGACCGACGAATTCTTTGGTACTGGCAGGAGTTAGGTAGCCGTCGCTTCCTAGCGTACCGACAGTAGCAATGAAGTAGGGGCTGGGGTATTTTGAAACACTGTCCACTTTAAGGACAGTAGCGCCCGTTAGCCTGTTGAGGGTAACGTGTGCGAGGACGGCATTACCGGTTCCGTCGCTGGCTTTGAGTAGATCTGATGGTTGCATATTACCCCCGTTCTCTTACGCTCAGTATAGCATAATCGAGTTGCTTTTATTATTGAAAAAGGGAGGGGGAGTTTACCCCCTCCCCGTAGGATCGAGCTTCAGTCGTTAGACTAGGCTGCTGGATCTTCTTCAAGGCTTGCAACGACGCGAGCTTTTTGGTTCAGAACGAAGGTGTCTGAGCGGTCGCGAAGCTGAATTTCAATTCCTGAGAACTGAGGTACATCTTCGATGACTTTCATACCACCCTTTTTAGGATCCATTTTTGGTGTTACGTTCACGACAGCGCGCTTGTCTACTGCGATAGCGTAGACACCAGCACCCAAGTAGGCATCAGGAGCTTCGATGATCTTAGCACCCTTGAACTTACCGAGCCAACCGTTCTTCGCGTCAGCGTAACCAGCGTCAGAACCTGTGAAGTTCACCGCATCGCTAAGCTGAGAGCTGAAGTCGTAGGCTACCCAACAGACCACGTTAGCGACGTTACCGCCACCGGTGCGAACCTTGTCGAGCATCTGTGAGAACTTCAGTTTGATCTTGCTGTTTTCTAAGGTCGATGGGGTACCCGATACTAACTGAATGTAGACACGGTTGCCGACTGGACGTGCGGCGTAGACCTTACCGATTGAGTAAGCATCGTGAGCTGGAACGAAAACTTCGTCAGCTTGCTGCAAAGCAACTTGCTTACTGAACTGTGATACAGGAATGTCCTGCATCTGAGCTTCTTGAACGCGAAGCAACATTGACTTGTTGTAAGCCAGTGTAAGCGTTTGCTCGTTAGGAACAACGAGCGTAGGTGCGCCGAAAGGAGCCGTAGCTGAAGTTTCGTCGTAGTTGCTAAGAGTACCGTTAGCGATGGACAGGACACGGATTGTACCGAACCCTTCAAATTTATAACCGTTGTCGCCTAAGTATGGTGCGACCACAGAGCTGACGCTCAGCGGAATGTCCATAATGTTGGCGGTTTTCTGACCATTCAATGTTGCCATAGTGGAAATCCCCCATATATCAAAGTGTTAAAATTATCAAGCCTAAGTTGCTAACCTCAGTATATATGGAAAGCTGTGAGTAAAGCAATAGCGATTATGATAATCTTAGTGTATGCAGATACCCCTAAACTACACGGCAAGATGGTACCAAGCGGAAGCAATGCGCGCTCTTGAGAGTGGAATTCGCTTAGCTGTTTGGTGTTGGGCGCGACGTGCCGGTAAAGATAAAACTGCCTTTGCCTACGCCGTGAAGAAAATGGTCGAGCAACCTATGAATGTGGTGTTGGTTTTTCCTACCAAAGAACAGGGTAAAAAAGCGTTTTGGAATAACATTGAGAACGATGGGTTCAAGACTCTCGATGCCATTCCAAAGCAGCTTATCGCTAGCAAGCGTGATGACGAACTATTGATCCGGCTTATAAATGGTTCGACCTTCCAGATCGTTTCAGCAAAGGATCCTGAAGCGTTGCGTGGTGCCAATGGTAAGCTCTACATTTTCTCTGAGTTCGTGGACATCGACAGCGCAGCCTACGAGGTGGTGGTTCCAATCGTCGAAGTAAACGGTGGTCAGATTATCATTCAGTCCACGCCAAAGATCGACGGTATCTCTGGTGGTACGTTCAAGATCATGTTCGACTCAGCGCTCAAGGACTGGGCTAGCGGCGACAAGATGGAGTACGCTTCACTCATCACCGCCCACGAATACCTCAGCGATAAATCACTGGAACGACTACGCCAAAAAGCTATCGAGAAATATGGCAATGACTTCTTCTTCCGCCAGGAATTCTTGTGCGACTGGGGACAGGCATCGGCTACCTCATACTATGGTCAGGTACTCAAAGCAATGGAAGATAACGGGCGTATCGGGATCCACCCCTGGAACCAGGACTACCCTGTATATACTGCCTGGGACTTAGGTATGGCTGACTCTACCGCCATCACCTTCTTCCAGTATTACGTCATCATGGGTAAACCAAAAGTCCGCATCATCGACTACCACGAAACACACGACATCGGCAACGCCCCACTCGTCGCCTTTATAAATGCGAAGCCTTACTCCTACGGCTGGCACTTCTTCCCCCACGACGGCACCGTTCGGGACAGTGATGCTGTGCAGCGGATCGAGAAGATCCGTGAGTTGGGTCTATTAAATAGTTCGGTGTTGAAGCGTGAGCCGAAGGAAGAGGGGATCAAGCGCGTGGTGGAGAGCCTGGGGCTGGCATCAATGCACGAGCCTACCACTATTAATCTCGTCCGCAAACTCTACTTGTATAGCCGTAAGTATAATCCGCACACTGGTGATTACGAGGGCGCAGAACACAAAACCGAGTCGCACGCGGCAGACTCGGTTCGGTATGTTTATGCAGCTATTGAACAAGAATTTGCGCCAGGGAGCTGCGAGCATTACTACTCAGCTATGGCGCAAGGTTCTTATGACTCAGAGGAAGTAGAAACTACTTTTTATCAGCCGCGTCAGTCGTATCAGACTTAGCGTTAGCTGACTGGTCAGCCTTACCACCGCCTGGGTGGAGAGCGTCGCCATCAGCAGGGACGTTTGTTTCGCCGTTCCCTAGTGTTGGGTTGCCAGCGGCATCTTCGGTTGCGCCAGTAGGAGCATCACCGTCGGTACCATCGGTACCTGTACCATCAGGGGCATCGCCAGGAACATTGTGTTCAGCAGCTCGGCGAGCAGCTTCTTCATTGGTAACACCTGTACCAACGTGTCCAGCTTTCACGCCATCAGTTGCAGCACGAGTAAGCTCGGCGTTGCTGATAGGATCGCTACCGGTTGGATCTAACTGAGCTTTAGTCGTATCGACTTTAGCCTTTTTGCTGGTGTCGTTCTTCAGCTCAGTTTGGTTAGCTTCGGGCTGTCCCTCAGCGTCTACCTTTGCATTCAGGCGAGCAGTTTCCTGCGCGTCCTCTACAATCTCTTCACGAGATGCACCGGCGTTGGTGCTATTAGAGCGCTCAGCTTCGGTGTTTGCAACAGCGTCAGCTTGACCCTGTTTAACAGCGTCGCTTGCGTCCTCGTGGGTTGGTACTGCGTGTACTTCGTCGTCGGTTTGATTAGCCATAATATGGTTCTCCTTATTCTATTAAATGTATGATCCGTGAACTTGCACGTCGCCAGCAGCGACGGCTGTGGCATCGGCAATCGCTTGCAACCCAGTGATCGCGAAGGCGATACCAGTTGTAAATCGTTTACCGTTAGCACCAAATTCAAGCGCTGCCATACCGTTCGCAGGGATCGGAATAGTCAGAACTGGAACATCGGTGCCTACGGTTGGAGCGGTAGCTTTGTTGTATAACTTCAAGTATTTGATAGAAGCAGTCATGTTACTAGCGGAGATTTCAAAGAGTGAACCGGCGGTTGCCTTTGAGTTCGTGGCGTTGGTGGTGGCTGCTGAGTTCAATGAAATAGCTGAAGGTGATGGCTGAGCTACGGTAACAGCCTGACCGGTAGCAATCTGGATTGGAGTGTCGATACCGACAACACCGCTCTGTGCGGTGCCAGCGATTGAAACAACGGCTGATCCGGTAACGGCAGCGTTGGCTGAGATACGGACGCTCTGGAAGCCAGATACGTCTGCTTGCCAGATACCAGTAGCAGCTGATGGAATGGCAGCGACCTGTGCGCCGGTGTTGATGTTTGTTAGCGCCTGTGCGCCACCAAGAGTGATCCAGTTGGTGCCGTCCACAGTACCTTGCAACGACAAAGCACCGGTATAGGTACCGGCGACTTGTATCGCTACTGTATCGTAGTCAGTTGCTTGTGGGAGTTGAACAGTGGAGTTGGCAGTAGCTACCCCAGAGTTAGGGTTGGAGTTCTGTGCAGAAATCGTACCACTTTTGTAACCTGATGTTGGTTGCATACTGCCCCCTCCTGTGTTATTTAGCTATTGCTTTTATTATCAGGCTTTGAACCGGATTTTGCAACTGCCTTTTTAGCGGCGGTAGGATTGTTCTGCTCGGCTGCGGTCTGGTTGGTAGCAGCGGTTGTGGAACCAGCAGCTTCAGCTTCTTCAGCCTTGCGCTTTTCCTCAGCTTCTTCGGCTTCCAATTCTGCCATCAAACGATCTTCCTCGTCCTTCTCTTTTTGGATCTGCTCAGGAGTCTTGGCGTTTTTCTTAGCAGCTTCGTCGGCTTGGCGAGCGAGATCTTCTTCGCTTACTTCAGGCGCTTGTGGCAATGCTGGTTGCGGTTCGCTAGGGATCGCATCAGCTACACCAACACCCTGGCTACGAAGTTCCTGTTCGTACTGAGCCTGGAAGTTACCCTGGGTCTGAGCATTCTTCTTCGCTTCCTTAGCGGCATCGTCTTTGGCGAGCCAGGTAAGAATGTCAGTTTCATTCAGATCTTCGAGTGGGCGCTGCATCGAGCTAGCAATACGACTAAGAAGCATGTCATCTTCTTGCACGTCCTGAATACGCTTCAGGGTTTCGGCACCCAAGCGCCAACCAAAGTCTTGTCCACGAGTGGCATTGACGTGTAGGTTGCCTGAGTTCCAGAGTGCTGTGATAGCTGGCTCTACAAACGTAGGATCGATCAGTGATGGGTCGATAGTTCGTTTCTCACCGGTCTTGATGTTGAAAAATGTAATCATATTATTGTTCCTCCCCTTCAGGATTAGTTGTTTCTTCGCGCTGTTTTTCCATCTCAGATTTTAGCCTGAAGGAGTACACAAAATTCTCGCGCTCATCATCTCGGTCGCGCCATTGAACCATGACACATTCGAGTTCGGTCTTGCCATCTTTGATAACATCGCCTTCGACATAGAGTTGCTTAGACATTTTGTTCACCCTCCTGTACCTGGGGATTAAATTTTAGGAAACGCTCGATCCCGTCCCGAAGCTCCTGCTCACTGTAAAAGTTGTGAACATTCAATTCGAGCTTGCGCGCACGCTCTACCAATGCCGGATCAAACGAGTCGATAAGATCCTGCTGTGCCTGGGTTAGTTCTGGTTCTTGTGTATCAGCCATAATAATTCTCCTTATTTACCGTAGTGAGCTTTAGCGGCTTGCGCCCATTCTTTTTCGTCGTCGTCCATTGAGTCGGTAGACTTGCCACCGTAAATGTCCGAACGATCCTGACGGGTTTGCTTCCGCTCAGCTTCCTTCTTAGCCTTAGCTTCTGCTTCAGCTTTTTCGTCAGCTTCCTTTTTCTCGGCTAGCTGCTTCGCAGTTTCCTGGTAAGGTTCGAGGGCGATGGCGAAGAACTCTTCCATATCGACGGGGGCATCGAGTACGATGGTCTGAGTTTTGTCGAGCTTCAGGGTGCGGTTGTAGGCGGTAACGATCTTCTTGGCAACGTCAGGCATTGACTTGAGTAGGTCGCCGAAGCGATCCTTGACGTTATCGCGCTGGTCGTAAAGATCCAGGTTCAATGCAGCAACACGGTCAATTTCTTTTTGCGCGTCGTCGTTTTGAGTTTTGAGATACTTAGACATATCAAGGAGATATTTACCTGCTTCTTCTTCGGTAAATGGCTTGCCGGTATTTGGGTTCAATAATTTTTGAACGTCCTCGATGGTGCGAACTGGGTCGCCATCGGCATCAAGAATTTCAGTTTGGAGATCGGGGTACAGCTCTTTACGAACATCAGCTTTCATAGCTTCCTCAGCCTGAGCGATCTCACGAGCGGTAGCACGAGCAGATCGATATTCAGGATTGGTCGGCTTGTTAGCTTCAGCAGCCGCAGCACGAGCGTCGGCTTCTTCCTTCTCTTTTTTATGGCGAGCTTCGGTCTGCTCAGGGGTTTCACCCTTTGCCTTCTCAGCTTCCGCAGCCGCTTCGTCAGCAGCCTTTTTATCAGCAGCTTCCTTCTCGGCAGCCGCCTTCTCTTCGGTAGTCTGAGCGTTTTCACCACCAGCATTGTCGTCGTCATCGTCCTTTTTCTTCTTAGGAACTGGATCGCCGAGTTGAACGTCTTTGTCCTTAGCGAAGTTTTCAGCAGCCTGACCCCACTCTAAATCATCTTGAGTTGGAGTTAAATCTTCTCCGCCGTTGCTTGTGTCATTTGGATCCATTACTGACCACCTTTCATTTGTTGCTTTAATTGCACGTCTTGAAGCGTGCTATTGATCTGAGTTTGGATTGGTTCAAGGATCTTACGAACCTTCTGGTTCACGGCGATCTGCTCTTTGAGGGACAGTTCTTCTTCTTTAAGATCTAAATCATCGACAGAGCCAAGTAGCCCCATCTGTTCATTAATATCTTTGGCAACAGCAAGCAGGGTAGACCAGTCGTTTTCGTCCTGATTTGATGCAACCGGCGCTATTGGCGCTGTCGTATCGACCGGTGAACGTACTGGTAAATCTTCGTCATTGTCCATGAATACCCCTTCTGTTAGCTATGGAACTAGCATACCTCAAGCGGTTTATCATGTCAATTATTATTGGTTCATAGTGGTCTGCTCGCCCGTTTCGGTAGGGGCGGTAGGCTCACTGGTAGGAGGTGCAGCTGGAGCCGCAGGGGTTGGAGTGGTACTCATTCGCTTAGACTCAGGCACGGCATCTTCAAGCAAGCGATCGCGGATTTCCTTGATCTTAGTCTGGTTCTCGGTGTCGTTAGGATCGCTGTTTTGGAGCAGAGTAGTAAGCATGTCCTGAAGATCCTGGCGCTTCTTCTCTTCCATTTCGTCCTTACCCATACCAAGCTCGATCTCGATTTTCCAAGTTTTTACGTCGTCGTAGTATTCGTTCCAGTTCATCTGCATAGTATTGTCGTCGCCGATGAATGGGACGTACTCTTCAGGATTACCACCTTTTCCGAGGTAGTCGGCTTGGTGAATACGGTTGATCGCGTTCTTAGCTTCGTCGTCAAGCACGAGCGTGTCCAAGTTAGGATCGTCGTCATCATCGCTCAGTTGCTCAGCTACGAAGGTATCAAGAGCCACGAGCGCGTACTGGCGCAAGAAGTTTTCCATGATGTTGGTAACTTGGTTGGTCGCAGTATCGGTGAATTTCTCTTGCTGTTTGACACCAGGCGCAGTCTTGCTGAAGCCCATTGTCGAGTTGTTGCCGTTGGTAGTACCCTGTGGCATACCCATAATGTTCTGAATTTGGCTGCTCATTTGCTGAGCGATTTGTACGAACTGCTGCAAAGAGCTGTTGCTCATTTCCTTCAGCTCGACAGTAGCGTTCTGGTCGAGGGTTTCCCATACCTGACGGCGCTTGAGTTGTACTGGTTTCGTGAAACGACCACGCTTTAACAGAGGTGGGTCGGAGTTGATAATGAACATGCGAGCGACGTTCTGCATGTAGGCGTTCATCAGGTTCTGGTTAGGAGAAGCCAGGCGGACGCGGCTGATGCCGAATGGTGAAAGTGGGGCTGGGTCGATGACGAGAGCCTGGACGCGAGGGAAGCCAAACTTCGATTTGTTGTCGATGACGCGGAGGGGTTGGTCGGTGATCTGAGGGCAGAAGGTTACGAACTGACCGGCTTTACCGACATCATAGCGAGTAACTAATGTGTACGTTGGAGCATCGGTAGGCTGGTTGTTTTGGCGCGCCCATGACTGGTAGATTGAATAGCTCTCGGTAGTAGGCGACATAGCTGCCAGCTCTTCAAGTGCTGGGACATTCCAGGCGGTGCTTGGATTGCTCTTGGCTGCCTTGATGATGCGGCGAAGTCGCGACTTGGTGATGTTTGACTGGACGTAAAAGTAACCAGCTTCATTGAAGTCTTGAATACCAGGCTCAGGGAAGCAGTCAGCGTAGTGCAATAATTTCATCTGGGTGCCGAAGTCGTCGGCGATAGATCCAGTGGCTGTCATAAACGGTGCGTAACCGTGCTTGATGGCTTCCTCACCACCGATCTGCATGGTGCTGAGCAAACCTTTACCGAAGGTATCTTCATTGAATACTTTGCAGCGCAATATATAAGAGTCCACAACTGCATTGATTGAGTTCTTCGTACCGTTACGGACGGCGGCGAAGATTGGTAGCTGTTGCAAGCAAGCGCGAGGGATCAGGCGGACAAGTCCGGCGATGCTGGTATCACCAACATAAGGGGTGCCGTTCTCGTGCGTAACTGGAATACCATCGGCGATAGTATCAAGGGTGGGGAAGTCGGTTGTGTAGCGTTCGGTATGGCTTTTAGCAGTACCCCATTCTTGGAGTACCATTTCCATATCGATACCGTAATCGATCGTAGGTTCTACGATTAGTCCTGTTTGCTGCGGTGCCTGTCCATTGTATTCCATAATTATTGATACCCCTTCTGCTTTATTTTATCGCAAGTCCGGTTTAACACCTAGATTTTCGCCCTCGTATGACACGGATCGAAGCTGCCAGTCGTTATAACCGATTGGGGTTTGAACGAACCACTGTACTTCCGACGCTAGCTCACCAATGATTAGCGGCTCACGACGCACTTCCTTTTCAGGGAATGCCGCCGTTTCATCAATAGGAGCAACTGCCCCCCAGCCACCGCCAAGCATAGGCATAGCACCGTAGGTATAGTGTGGATCTGACCAGCCGCCAGCTGATGATAATGTGTAAGCATTACCGACTACTAAGCGACTCTTCTGCTTCATTTTACCGTACTGGTCGCGATAATTGACCCCGATAATGATAGAACCCAGGAATTCACGGAGATAGAACACCGCCTGAACCACAGCCTGGTAAGCGTTGTGCGCGTCATTGATACCCATCAAAACACCCTTCGCGGAAGTCGTGAAGTTCTCAGTGATGCCGGTTGTTGGGTAGTCCACCGTACCAAACGACTCAAACAATTTCAGGATTTTGTTCCCCTGACAGATATATACGAATGCTGGGCTGTCAGGAGGTGATACCGTACCGACCCACTGTGCTTGAATTTGTAGAGTGTACCACGCGCCATTGTTGTTTAGGTCGCGGATCAGAAGCTCTTGTGGAAGGTCGAAGCCATAAGGTGGAATACACCAGATTAGCTGATCGTTCCAGCCGGTACCAACGATTTCATTGAGTGCCGACACTTTGATGCGCTTCACATATTCCTTGATGTCTTTGTCGATACCCTTCGTCGCGAGGACGTTCTGAAGCTGGGGCTGTGTGTCCATCGACATGAAGCCGTCTGTACTTGGGAACGCCAGCTGCCCCTTGTAATTGATAACACCGTAGGTAGATGCCACTCCTGCGGCACCGTAGTTCTGCTCAGTAACCGCCCAGACCACGAAACTCTGATTGCCGTAATTAATGGTTTGCTGCTCAAGCGTAGCCTGTTTCGACAGTCCCTGTGTGTTCGAGAATAGAATTGTGAGCGCTGGGACACCCTGACCATTACGGAAGCCGATCACATTGGCTGGGTAGTAGTTGGTGCCGACACTAGGCTCAGAACGAAAACCGCCATTCGAGCTTGAGAAATCGAGTGCGTAGTCGCCATCACCACCGATCCAGATGTTATAAGGATTGTCGATGTCGCCATAGAGTACCGGACGACCGTTAGTTTCGATACCGTATTTGACACGAGCGCCATCAGTAGAGTTGGCGTCAGGAGGATTACCAAGTCCGATGTCGATAGCCAGTGAGCCATTGTCTACGATGCTGGTAGTAGCCAAGTCCAAACCAGTTGCGACACGAAGCATGTCGCTTGACTGGATCGTACCACCGTTAGCTGCAAGCGCAATATATAAGTTCCAGTATTTAGCGCCAGGAGGATTACCGCCTGGGCGAGTGATAGTCAGGAATTCAGTACCGTCAGATTTCCACTGAGAGCGTGGCTTATTGATGGTGTACTGAAGGATCGGTGAAATTTTGGTTTCGCCGGTAGGGGAGCTGAAGGTGTACCCGTAATAAATGATGTAGGAGCCGGAATTCAGCAGGACGGTTGGTGATGCAGAGGGGGCTACGGAGGGGTCGGGGACGAAGGTGTATTTGATGACGTTCTTGGTTGCAAGATCGACATACGCGAGTTTGTCGCCAGCGCCACCGTTCAAGATCAGCAACACGTTCGCAACACGAATGAGCTTACACTTCGCGCCGGTTACGACTGTGAATGTGTTGGCACCACCAGCGTCAGTCCAGGTTGCATCGCCTTCTTTACACCAGCGAATTTTCCCCTGATCCATAGTGAAGTTATAAACTATTCCATTCCATAGGGCAGGGAAGATCTCGTAAACTGTCCCGTTGGTTTGCGGCAACCACTGTTGCAATGACTTGCGTGGTTGCAGAAAACCATCGATCGAGATCTCGACGTTGTTCGACTCGACAATTTGATTACCTTTACCGTTTTGTTCTCCATTGAGGTAAAGTCCACCAGAGAAGCCATTGATGTCTACTGACCCAATGTTTTTCTTTGGTACGTTTACAGGTTTAGTTACTGCCATTAGAAGATCCCCCCGATGTAGCTGAGATCTTCAGAAACTTGATCGTCAGCGCTCGAAGAGTCGCCGTTTTCAAGTTTGACCTGATCCAGTAGGGCTGCATATTTCTGAGCGAACGAAGGTGATAGACCACCCTGCACGATGTCGGGCAGAGTAGCGTTTTTCGCCACGCCTAGAACTAGCAGCTCATACGGTATGATGTCGAGTAAACTCGCACTCGTTACCGGATCCGCAGCATCTAATCGGGGGAATTTATCGATCGTGTCGGCAACAACATGTCCGCCGATCTCGTAGTCTTTGAACGGTCGAGAGAATACCAGCGTCCGCTTTGGAACGGTTACGCGATCTTCGGTAGCAATATCAGTCCGTTTTGTGATTTGTCCAGCATCGACAACCTGGAAGCTGTTTACCTGAGTACCAGCCTGGGTGATTGTCAGAGGTCGGTTAGCATCGATTACCAGTTTGTAGGCAGCAGCAGGAAGAGTGAATACCTGGTTGGCGGTAGAGATTAGCCCAAGATCCACGTTATGATTGCGAGCAAAGTTCCATTGCATAGCGCGCCCGTCGTTATCGGTTTCGCGCTCAAGTTCGTCGAGGAACATATTTGTCCAGCGGTAAGTTTTGCGAACTTCCGTTGCGCCATCGGTCGAAGCGAGGTCGTCAATAAAGCGATTGTAACGAGTCAGGTACACGTCCTGCACGAACTGGTCTAGTTTTTGCTGTGGTGTCATACCCGCGTCCCCCTACTTGAACTTATTTTTTTCGGCTTGCGACTGTAATTGGCTACTTTTTGAAGCTGCGGAATTGCAGATACCGGCGCACCCTGCGTAGCAGATTGAGCCTTGAGTGGGGTAAACCCGTCGAATGATTGCTTGTTCACGGCAATATCGGTACTCATGGTCTTGCCACTACCACCGCCCCGTCCACCGCTACCAGATTTCTTCTGGCTGAACTTCGCAGCGTCGAGCTTCTTACCTTTGCTCACACCGGCAGCAGTAAGGTCTTGATCGTATTTTTGAAGGAGTCCAGCGGTTTCGGGATCGTACTCATCGCTGTCTGGGTCGATCATATTTCGCCATTCAGACAAACTGGTATCAGAGTATAACTTGATTATATCAGGGGAATAGTTCCCGTCCATAGTAACCTTGAGCCTTTTAATGTCTTGCTCGGTTTCTTCGCGCTTCGATTTCGGAATGTCCTTGTTATCCTTCTGATCGGAGAGCTTCTGCTCAAGTCCGGCAATAGCCTTGCCGTAAGCACCATCTTCAATGCGAGCCTGGATCCCGTCATCAGTATCAGGAATGTCATCTTCCTTGCGGCGCTTCTTTTCCTGAGCTTTCGTTTCGGTAGTTTTGCGCTCTTCCTGCATTTTGACAGTTTCATGGTTGCCACGAGTTACGCGGTCGATTGGATCTTTAGCTGGCTTGCCCTCATCACGAGGTAGACCCTGCGACAAGATCGGGATCTTTGCCAAAGTCTTATTTTTCTCGCTGGCAGCGACATCAGTTTTTTCTTTGCCGGTGAATTCGTTTTCCTTCTTCACCTTAGTAAGTGGTGCTTCGTGAGTAGGATTTGCGCCGGTGTAATCCATGAATGAGTTTATGTCCCCACCAACGCCAGGAATGTACTGTCGCACAATATCGCCAGCATAAGGAGCGAACGGATTGAGGTTGCGATCTTCAGGATCGACTTTGCTCTCAGCACCAAGATCACCGACCAGGCTCTGGAATGTGTTGTCGCCACCGAATACCGATGCGACACCAGCGTTGCCTAGTCCGTTCACGATCATGTTGGTTGCAGCGTTGCTGAATGCGTCAAACGGAGTTTTACCGTCCTGCACCCCGTCCATCATTTTCTGAATTGAGTTACCAAGAATAAGCGGTACGCTCACTGTACCGGCGATTGCAACTGGAATGTAGCGGTCGCCAATGTGGAAGTACAAGCCACCGTAGCTGTCGCCATTTGCGTCAGTGTCGCTAATGATACCAGCACGAGTCAGCATCATACCGGCTGCATAGGCTTCACCGCTGTTCACAGCTAGTCGAGCGATGTTATCGGCAAACATCTGAGGATCGCGCTTTACGGCGCTATCAGCGATCTTGAAGATGTTATGCAGCACGTTCTTGTCAGTCAGGGTTCGATTGATGTTACCACCAAGCCATGAGGTAAATGGCATGATCTGGTTACGAACAAGCACCGCTAGAGCGCCGTGTCCACGACTATCAAGTGAGGTAGCAATACCGTTCAAGAAGCGGCTGGTGCCGTTATTGTGAAGCATGTTGGCGCGCATGTGGGTTTCGACAGCCTGTTCAAGCTGTTGCTTGCTAGGAACTAAGGAGCGCAGCTCTGCGTATGCACGTCGGCTCTCGCCCTTCAAGCCTTGCTGAGCAGCTTCCTGCATACCCTGGCGATACAATTCTTGCTCACGGAGTCCACGAGTCAAGTTGGTAGGCGCTTCAGTAAATGCACGAACGACCTTACGGAGTCCGGTGCCACCAGTATTAATGTCGCCACGAGTAGAGCGGCGAGCTTCACCCATAAAGTCCTCGACATAATCTTTACCAGCGAATGCTTTACGCATACGACCGAAGCCTTCCTTGAAGCCCTGAGCGAGCTTGCGTGGGCTGATAATAGTGTCAGCAACAGTACCGGCTTTTTTGAGGTTGATGCCCTTACCGATAAGGTTTGAAACTCCCTGGGTAAGAATGTCGTCAGTAGCAGTAGCGGTGGTGGAAATAAGGTCGAATGCACGTCCAGAAACAGAACCAAGCATAGCGGTTCGAGCTACGTCAGCAGCACGCTTACCAAGAGCGCCCTTCGGTAGCTGATCCTGATAGAAGCGCCATGCTTCACCGGCAGCCAGTTCTTTTTGCTGGGTAGCGGCTTGGATCTCTTTACGGAGCTGCCCGATACGAGCTTTGGTTTCAGGAGTCAGGTTCACTAGAGCGCCATTATCGATCAAGCCTTGAGCTTCAGCTTCCAAGTTTCGGAGATTTTGGGTAGCCCCGTCGCTCTTCTCGATCATACTAATAAGAACACCACGATCACCGTCCGTCATATCGACACCAGCCTTACCGACTTTGCGGATCAGCCAGTCAGCCTTCATGCTGGTAGGCATGTCGTCAAATAACATCTGAGTAACACGAAGTCCTTGACCGGCTTTGCTTGAGTAGCTAGCCAAACCGTCAAGTGCATTATGGATCGCTTCTTTAGCTTCCGGCACCGTTTCAGCAATTCGCTCAAGTCGGCGGATCGAACCAACAGCCATGAGGTAGTTTTCAGGAGTAGTGATATTGACCGGCTGCGAGTAAGCAGTAACTAGGTCGGCATCTTCCATACCGTTCAAGCGAGCCTGAGCAGCATTTTCAGTGTCAGCCAGGTTGAGTGTTTCCTTCTTCGCGAAGTTCTCAGCCATATCAGCACGGAGCTGTTCGTCAGAAATCAGCTCAGTACCACGCTCGCGAACTCGTGGAGCAGCAGCTTCATCAGATACCTGGCGAGCGGCAGTACGTTCTGCTTCAGTTTCGATTGCGTTTTCAGCAGCAGCAACTGGGCTAGCACCTTGACCTGGAGCCATACCAGCTTCAGCCATTTGTCGAGCGCGAGTAACATCGGTAGTCAGCGCTTCGTTACCGGCAGCGTCAGTGGCTGGAGCAAGCTCAGCTTTTTGTGCTGGGGTTTCAAGAGTAGCTGCATCGACCTTCTGTAATGGAGCTGGGTTGAAGCTCTGTGGCAGAATAGCGTCGTCGGCGGTTTGCGTAACCTGGTCGGTAGGAGCCTTCGCAAGAGCGATCGGATTGTCGGGGCTAGGAACATTGACGGGAGCAGCTGCGGCACCATAGCGAGCAGCGTCTAATTCGTCAGCACGACGGAGGACATTTTCATAAGCCTGGCGCTTGTATTCAGCAATAGCAGCATCGTCGATTTCTGGGTTGTCGTTCACTTTTTGATTGAGTGCGGCTTCCTCTTCATCGACAATTTTCTGCATATCTTCCTTGTGCTGGAATGCTGGGCGGTCGAGTGGATCTTCACCGACACCTAGAGCCTTAGCCATATTGTCGTCAATCTCAGACTCAAGAGCAGCCAATTCGTTTTTAGCATCGAGCTTCTGGTAGGCAGGAATACTGGTGTCATCGACAATTTTCTCAAGCTCAGCCACGCGGCTCAGTTGTTCAGGATTGGCGTAAGAAGAACGAAGCAGATGATCCACACCACCTTCTTCAAGTCGGGTAGTAACACGACCTATATCTTCGACAGTTTCAGGAAGTTCGGTGCTAGCACCTCGGAATTTGCTGAGCGCTTTACCGGTCAAGTTACCTACACCAACGGCACCGGCACCAAGTCCAGCGCCCACCAATGTTTCAGTAACTGTTTTCTTCGGATCGAACTCACCTTCACGCAAGGAACCCACGCCAGAGAAGCCAGCGTTTACTAGAGCTTCCTCAGCCATGAGTCGCTTCACTGATCCAGCAGTTGCGTCCTTCGCCATAGCTTGCAGAGTTTCTTTAGCTGCTACGCGAGCAGCGGTTCGACTTAGCCCTTGCTCAATCGCAATTTGTCCAGCTAGTTTTTCGGCAACATAAGCACCTTTAATACCTTTGGCGGCAGAGAGTACCGGCAAGAATGTGGCAACAGTGTCGGCTGACGTACCAGCGGCAGTCAAGATCCGTGCGCCCATGCCATCTTTTTCATCAGGTACCCACTCAAGAGAGCGTGCGTATTTGTTCATCTCACGGTTGTATTCTTCATCAGACAATTCGCCAGCGGCGTGCTGTTTGTCGAGCATAGCACCCTTGTCCTCTTTACCGAGGATTTCTTGGTTCAAGACAACATCACCAGCTTGCCAAACATGCTTAGGCGACTCAAGGAGCGCACCACCTAAGTGGCTCGCAAAATCACCAGCATCACTTAGTTTGGTGTGCCAGTCGCTACGCTGCTTACCTGAGTCAAGCAAGGTCTGTTGCAGCATATATGCTTGCTCAGCCTTACGCTTTAGATCCTGGTTGCCAGTATAGTTGTTCTCGTTGTCATCGATAATTTCTTGCAGATCCGTCAGGGTCTTTTTCTGCTCTTCTGGACTAGAGTTTTCAAACCGGTCAAGCTCACCGAAAATAGTTTTGTTGCCGAGTTGATCCATAGCAACACCGCCGTACTCTTTCGAGATGTCGGCAATTTTCTGGCGCATTTGAACAGTCTGGACTTTTTTATCGTCGTCCTCAAAGTTCGGGCTGTAATTCTGCCCGTTGCCATTTTTCCACATGCCAGCAACCCGAAGCATCATCGGGTTAGTTGGGTCAATCTCACCACGCTTCTCAGCTTGGAATTGCTGGAAGTCGGTAGACTCATTTGCGCCTACTGCGTCCCAAAATTCTTTGAGCTTCTTATTCTGGTCAGTCCAGTCGCCGCGAGTATTCTTGATTGTTTCCTGTAAGGCACGAGCAGACTTGAACGAAGTGTTCTCCCCACGCGTTTTGTGGAATTCTTGCAATTCTTTTTTGCGGTTATCGAGTGAAGTCATCAAACCTTGAATTCGATGGACATCACCAGCATCACCCTTCGCAAGCTCTTCCTCAAGCAACTTAGCATCACTAGCATAGTAGCCGTTCACGTCCTGAACCTTTGGAGTCTTATAATCGATCGCCTTCTGGCGAATTGCGACTGGATCCATTGGCGGCTTTGGTGTTGGCTTCGGGACTACTGGCTGGGTAACAGGCTTAGGTTGAGGATTTTGTGGTGGTTGTACGGGAGCCGGTGCTTTGGCGAGGGGTTGGGTGCCATTGAACGGCGTGGTTGGTGGGGTGCCAGGTTTTTGGAGGGGGTTCGCGAACAGCGTATCACTTTGCGACCCTACCTTGAATAATGGCTTGGGAGTAGTATTCGTACTCGTCAAGCCTGGAGTCTGCATCGGTGCTGGCTGATTTGGGCGGACAACAGTAGCACGAGCAGCTTCTTGCTGCTTGCGCTTGCGTTCCTCTTCTTCGTTCCGAGCGACCCTTTGGTTGTCGTCATCAGTCCAGAATGTAGCTTTTGAGATTAATTTATCAAACCAACCCATGACGACCCCTTTACTTTTTTACTATGCTGCGACAGCGGCGACCGCATCTTCTCGATCTTTCTTTTTGCGAAGAGCGAGAGCAGGATCACCACC
>Ga0157372_10002197_pt1 | contig 21207 bp, 9 predicted proteins | sample C55metaG_FD_115307 | JGI IMG/M metagenome (GOLD analysis project Ga0157372, IMG submission 115307) | Corn rhizosphere microbial communities from Kellogg Biological Station, Michigan, USA - C5-5 metaG | ecosystem: Host-associated > Plants > Roots > Rhizosphere > Soil | place: USA: Michigan... | reverse complement strand
TATCATGTTTTTGGAAAGTATACCGACTTTTCCGGAGCGTATTATCATAATGAGGACAGGGGTATGATCCGTTATGGCACGCACGATGACAAGCCGGGCAAGAAGCTATGGATCTGGGGACTCTCGCGGCAGGGGATGATCTGGGAGAAGCTGCTGACGGATAAGGATGGACAATATTTCGAATTGCAGTCGGGCAGGCTATTCAATCAAAATCAAGCGGAGAGCAGCCTTACGCCATTCAAGCACCGTGGTTTTGCTCCTTATGGGACAGACAGCTGGCAGGAGTACTGGTATCCTGTGGAGGGCACGCATGGTATCCTGGCTGCCAGCGAATATGGGGCCCTCAATTTACAGATGGACAAGGGTGTTTTGCGGATCTATCTTTCACCCGTCCAGGCGTTGCGTGATACGTTGCGGGTGTCCGCCGGCGGTAGGGAGGTATATAAACGTATCGTGCAGCTGAAGCCTTTGACGCCTTTTTGCGATAGTGTGACGCTTACGGCGCGCGCGGCGGGAACGGAAGGACAAGCAGGCCCGGGTTCGAGTCCTGGCGGGACCCTTCCTGATTCGTTGGAAGCTGTACTGGGAGATCATCTGCTGAACTACGCCACCAATGCCAATGACAGCCTGGGACGTCCTGTCCGGGCCCCTGCGGATTTCAATTGGGGCTCCGTCTATGGTCATTACCTGCAGGCATGCGAGGCCATGGATATGAAGGACTATCATCGTGCCGGCGTTGCGCTGGACAGTGCGCTGGAAAAGGATGCGCATTATCTGCCCGCCCTTGTAAAAAAGGCGGAGCTGCTGTCCAGGAATATGCGTTACACCGAAGCGTTGCAGGTGGCGAGACATGCGCTCAGCATACACACGGAGGATGGAAGCGCCAATTTCATCTATGGGCTGGTCAACGACAGGTTGGGGAATTTTACGGATGCCCGGGATGGATTCGATATTGCCAGCCAGGACCCTGCCTATCGTGGGGCCGCCTACACCTGTCTGGCAAGGCTGTATATCAAACAGAGGATGTTGAGCCGTGCGCTGGATTGCGCCGGCAAGGCACTGACTGCACAGCCGCAAAACGTGGATGCGTTGCAGCTTCGCGCCGTGATCTGCCGGCTGCAAGGGGATACGGCCGGTGGCCGTGCGACTCTGCGGATGTTGCAGTCGCTGGACGGGTTGAATCATTTTTCGCGGTGGGAATATTTTTTGAGCGACTCGTTACACCACCCATTGCGGGAATTTACTTCCCTTGTCCGGGGTGAGCTGCCGCAAGAAGTCTATTTGGAACTGGGCTGCTGGTATTATGACTGCGGGCTCATATCCGATGCCATTCGAATATTCCGCCTGTGTCCGCCTGTGGCAGAGGCGAAGATCTGGCTGTCCTATCTCACCGGCGAGCCATTGGATATCGCGGGCCTGGACCCTGTGCGGGCATTCCCTTTCCGGTGGGAGACGGGGCTGGTGCTGCAGACGATGCGGACGAAATATCCCTCGTGGTTCCTGCGGTATCAGCTGGCATTGATCTATTGGGATCGTGACAGACAGGACGAGGCGCGGCAGCTGCTGAAGGACTGTGGTGATCAGCCGGAGTATGCGCCTTTCTATGCCTGGCGGGCTGCCGTGGCTGTGAAGGAGGATACCAACGCTGTGCTGCATGACCTGCAGAGAGCGACGCAGCTGGACCCGCATTGGAGGTATGAGAAGTCATTAGCAGAATATTATCTTTTACACAACGACCCTGTAAAGGCGCAGGCCATTGCGGAAAAATTCTATCGGGGACATCCCGATAATTATATCATGGGCATGCTGTATGCGCGGACGTTGTTGCTGAACCATGCTTTTGCTGCCTGTGACAAGCTGCTGGCGTCGCTGAACATCATACCATTCGAAGGGGCCACCATTGGCAGGGAGCTGTACCGGGAGACCAAGCTGATGCTGGCGGTGCAGGAGATGAAGCGGCATGCCTATAAAAAGGCGCTGGATCGCATCGGGGAGGCGCGGCAATGGCCCGAGCATTTAGGAGTTGGGGCGCCCTATCTGGAGGACCAGGACCTGCGGCTGGAGGATTGGATGAGCTATCGATGCTATGTAGCGCTGAGGCGGTACCAGGCGGCACGGGCGGCATTGGAGAGGATCGCCGGCTCCCGGTCGGAGAAAGATAATATGATCACCGGGTGGGCGAAGACCTTATTGGCAGGAGGTCAGCCGGATATGGGCAGGCTGCACGATGTGAAAGGGGACAGCAATGGCAGGGTGCTGATGGCGTTGGAGAATGCCGGGCAATGAAATTTGTTTGAAGTTTAGGGTAAAAGGGTGAAATTCGGGTGTTGAAAAGAAACGTCGCGATATTACTCTGCTTGCTGTGCACCCTTTACAATCCTTTACGCGCAGGCGATGGAAAGGTTGTCACCTATCTGGGGATCGAGCAGGGGCTTTCCAATAATTCAGTACGTTGTATCTACCAGGACCGGAAGGGGTTCATGTGGTTTGGCACCTACGATGGACTGAACCGATGGGATGGATATGAATTCAAGGTTTTCCGGAATAAATACGGGGACTCCACTTCTCTTATCAATAACTGGGTCTATACGCTCTCCGAAGGGAGTGATGGCGAACTATGGGTCGGCACACGACAGGGGCTATGTCTTTTTGACGAATTCACGGAAAAATTCACTCCAGCCCTGTATGAGGACAAGGACCGGCAAATAAAAAAGATCACTGCCATTATCAAGGATATCAAGACCGACGCGGCGGGCAATATGCTGGTGGGGACGCAGGGCATGGGTCTTTTTTTGTTCGAGAAAGGGGGCGGCAGGGGCCGGCGGATCGGGCTCGAGGACGGGTCGTTGAATTATGAAGTGCCATCGATGCTGGTGACGGGTGATGATTGCTGGATATTTGTCCAGAACAAAGGGCTTTGCCGTCTGGACCGGCGCACTTATACGTTGCGGCTGGTAAATGCCGCGCTCCGCAGCGCCTTGTGTATCGTGCCTTTGAAGGGTGACATCTGGATCGGCAGCAGCCAGGGGATCTACCAATATAACAGGATGTCGGATGTATGCGCCCTGAAATGGAATACATCGAACAGCCGGCTGTCGTCGGACATTATCACCGGCATTATGCCTGATGAGAATGGTACTTCCCTATGGGTGGGGACGAATGGTGGGGGCATCGATGTCATCGATCTTAAAACAGGAGCAGTCGAGCCGATGCTTTCGGGGGACAGGAAATATTCGCTGACGAGCAATGTGATCTATACTATATATGAGGATGCCGCGCACCGCAAATGGATCGGCACGTTGAGGGGAGGCATCAATGTCATCGATCCGCATAAAGAGAAGTTCACGACCCTGTCCCACGATCCGGGTGATCCGCACAGCCTGAGCAGCAATTTTACCTATTCCTTTTGTGAAGTTCCGGATGGAAAGGTCTGGATAGGACTTGATGGAGCAGGCATCAATATCTGGGACAGGAAGAGCAGCAGCTTTTCTTCCCTGCGGCATATTCCCGGTGATGGGTCCTCCCTGAGCGATAATTCCGTAACACGGATCAAGACGGATCACCTCAATAATATCTGGGTAGCGACATTTTCGGGTGGGATCAACCGGTACAACGGGTCTTCCCATGGTTTTGAACGATATGTATGTATGGACCCTGTTTCGGGAAAGGAGAACAAAGTAGTATTTTCTTTATGCGAGGACAGCCGTAATGACCTCTGGGCAGGTACGCTGCGTACGGCAGATGGCGTCCATGGCGGACTGTACCGGCTGAGCCGGAAGGACGATCAATTCCAGATCTTCGACAGTAACTTATCCGACCTGTTTTTGATACAAGAAGATAAGCTGGGCAATTTGTGGGGCGGCGATCTGACGAGGCTGATCCTGATAGACCGCGACCACCGGCAGCACCAATATTATGAGATGGGGGCGCCTGTGCGCAGTGTGCTGGAGGACAGACGGGGCGGGTTCTGGGTGGGCACGGAAGGCGCCGGACTGGTATTGTTCGATCGGCAGACAGGAAAGATCAAGGCGCGGTTCACTACCGAGAATGGCTTGTGCAGCAACGAGGTGCTGAATATCCTGGAAGACAACAGCGGGAATCTATGGATCAGCACCTTTAACGGGCTCTCCAAATTCGAGACCGCCGGCGGACATTTTTCCAACTACTACCAGAGCGACGGTCTGCAAAGCAACCAGTTCCATTATAATGCCAGCCTCCGGCTGAGCACAGGGGAGCTGATGTTCGGGGGCATCAAGGGGTTTACTATTTTTTCACCCGACCGTATAGCGGGGGATAATGGGTCGCCTCCTCTCCGGATAACAGGGATACGTGTCAACAATCAATGGCTGCAGGATCAGACCGGCCTGGTCGCGCAGGGGGAGAAGAACATTCCCCGTACCATAAAAGTGCCGTTCAGCAAGTCGGCTTTTTCCTTCGACTTCGCAGCGTTGGAATATTCGGCGCCAGGGAAGATCCGGTATGCCTATAAGATGGAGGGATGGGATCATGACTGGACATTGGCCGGGGCCATCCGAACAGCCACCTATACACATTTACAGGAAGGGACCTATACTTTCCGGGTAAGGAGCACGAATACGGAGGGCGTCTGGAATGATAGGGAGCAGACATTGCAGATCATCGTGTCGCCACCCTGGTACCGATCGTGGTGGGCTTATACCTTATATATTATGGCCGCTGGCTCCATCGTTTATTTCTACTGGCTGTATAAGAGCAGGCAGACCCGGCTGCAGTACGAGATAAAGATCGCTCATATCAATGCGGAAAAGGAGCGTGAGATGAACGAGAAGGAAAAGGAGCTGAATCAGCGGCGGCTGTCCTTCTTTACCAATATCGCGCACGAGTTCAGGACGCCGCTGACCCTGATCATCAATCCTGTCAAGGACCTGTTGCGGCGGAGGGGCGCTTCAGCGGACGATACGGAGAAAGAGGACCTGGGCATCGTATTGCGGAATTCGACGAGGCTGTTGAGCCTGGTGGATCAGCTGCTCCTTTTCAGAAAGGCCGAAAGCGGTCTCGACGAGGTGCATCCTGTCCTGCTCGACTTTTATACGTTGTGCCGGGAAGTGTACCTCTGTTTTGTACAACAGGCCAAGATCAAGGACGTTCAATACGACTTCGAGTGCGGGCAGGACGCTATCGGGATCATGGCGGACCGGGAGAAAGTGGAGATCATGCTGTATAACCTGCTGTCGAACGCGCTCAAATATGTTTCTTTTGGAGGTAAGGTGAGCTTAAAGGTGCGAAGCGCTGAAGAGGAGGTAGAAGTGAGGATCAGCAATACGGGACCTGGTATACCGCCCGAGGTAGGGCCGCGGCTGTTCGATAAGTTTTACCGTGGGCCGGCGAAGAATCAGGCTACCGGCTTTGGGATCGGGCTTTACCTGGTAAAGTATTTTGCGGAAGCACATCGGGGGCGTGTGCAATACACCAGCGAGCCCGACAAAGAAACCATTTTTACGCTGACGCTTCCGAAGGAGATGATGGAGACTGCCGCGGGCCAGCCTGTCGGAGAGGTACAGCCGGAGGTTGGCGGCCTGTCCACCGGTGCAGGGTTATCGGGTGGGCTAAAGGAGGAGATAGCGCTGGAGGAGGAGGCGGTTGCGGCGCCGGATGCAGCGGATACGGGATTGAGACCACTGGTGACGGACAAGCAATCCATGCTGGTAGTGGATGATGACGTACCGATGAGGAACTATATCACGAAACTTTTCCGGAACCATTTCACCGTGCATGAGGCGGGGACTGCGGATGAAGGCTTTTCCATGGTGAAAAAGCTGTCGCCCGATATTATCATCAGCGATATTCAGATGGACGGGATGAGCGGCATCGAATTTTGCAAAAAAGTGAAAGAAGAGCCGGGGACTTCCCATATCCCTGTCATCCTGCTGACCGGGGCGGCATCCAGGGAGCTAAAGATCGAAGGCGTAGAGAATGGGGCTGACGACTATATCGTCAAACCTTTTGAAAAGGAGCTGCTGACCGCCAGGGTGGCCAACCTTCTTCAAAGCCGCAGCAATCTCCAGAAATACTTTTTTAGTGAGATCACGCTGAGTCAGAAGGATATATATAAGGTATCCGAGGAAGACAAACAATTCCTCGACAAATGCATGCGTGTCGTGGAAGAACATTTGATCGATGACGATTTTTCCATTGGCGTGCTGGCCCGGGAGATGGGTATGAGCCATTCCGCCGTGTATAAGAAGATCAAGCTGATGTCGGGGCAGTCGCTCGCCAGCTTTATACGGATGGTCCGGCTGCGCAAGGCGGCCGAGCTGTTTATCAATACCACGGGCAATGTGAATGAAGTGTCGATGCTGGTAGGTATGAATGACAGCAAACATTTCAGGGAGCAGTTCAATAAGGTGTTCGGCATTAACCCTTCCGACTATATAAAAAAATTCAGACGATCTTTCCAGGAGCAATACCGGGTCTCCAAGGACCCAACATAGGGCGTGAATCACCATTCCTTGAAAGCGAGCGACTTATGATTTTAAAATAAATCGCAGGAATACGAGTTTACCCCCTTTTTATCAGAATACCCCCTCCCTCTTTGGCGTCCTGCCCACCTATTTTTGGTCTTACAAAGCGATTGCTTATGCACCTTCGGATTGCCAGACCATTACGTTTTTTCTTTCTTCCGATAGTATTCTTCCAACAATACACGCTGGGGCAGCCTCCATCATTAAGCTTACGGGCGGAAATTTTATCCCCGGGAGGAGCGATACATGCATCGATCTATCAAAAGACAGGACCTTCCCGTACCCGGGCATTGTACTATCAGGTGACCTATAAAGGGCGACCGGTGATACTGGAATCCCGGTTGGGCATCCGACTGGACAACCATCTCACCGAGCAGGCCATGGCATTGAAGGTGGACACCCATGCGGACTGGTGCGAGAACCTGGCATGGGCGGGAGAGGAAGCGTATAAAGTGGACTCCTTTTGGCGGCCGCTGTATGGGGAACGGAGCATCGTAAGGGATCATTATAATGGGACCGTCATCCACCTGGTAAAAGACGACAATCCCGCTTACCGGATGGACATCGAGGTTCGGGTCTATGACGGCGGGGTAGCTTTTCGCTATTTCTTTCCCGAAAATGAAAAAGGGGCTTATTACCGCGTCATGAGGGAAGATACCGAATTCCATCTGCCGGAGGGTACCCGGGCGTGGTTTACCGGATGGGCGCAGGGAAGCTACAAGCTGCTGCCCTTGAAAAGCTGGCCGCAGGAGAGCGAGCGGCCATTGACTTTGCAGGTGCCCGATGGACCCTGTCTGTCGCTGACGGAGGCCAGGATGGTGGACTATGCCAGGACCAAATTCACGCTGAGCAGTAAAAAGCCCAACACCATACTTACTTCCCTGTACACGCCGGTGGATCTGATATCTCCCGTAGGTTCGCCATGGCGGGTGATCATGATAGGGGATGAGCCCGGAGACCTTGTCATGAACAATGATATCATTCAGGATCTGAATGACCCGTCTAAAATAAAGGACGCTGGATGGATACGGCCTGGAAAGATCATGAGGGTGATAAAACAGACAACAGCGCAGGCAAAGGCCACCATCGACTTTGCCGTACAGCATCATCTGCAATATATCCTGTTCGACTGGAAATGGTATGGACCTGCGTTCTCTTTCAATTCCGACGCAACGAAAGTTGCTATCCGGGACCTCGATATGCCCGAGGTCATCCGGTATGGGAATGAAAAGGGCATCGGCGTATGGCTTTATGTAAACCAGCAGGCAGTGGCGGCGCAATCCGACTCGCTGTTCCGGGTATATCATGACTGGGGAGTCAAAGGAGTCAAGATCGGATTTGTGCAGGTAGGTTCGCATCGCTGGACCACCTGGCTCGAGGAGGTATTCAAAAAAGCTGCCGACAACAAGATAATGTTAAACGTGCACGATGACTGGCGGCCCACCGGCGAACAGCGTACCTGGCCGAATCTTCTCACGGCGGAAGGTATTCGCGGCAATGAGGAAATGCCTGACGCGACGCATAATACTATTCTGCCGTTCACCCGCGGTATTGCCGGCGCCGCCGATTACACATTTTGCTATTACGATCACCGGATAAAAACTACGCATGCCCATCAGCTGGCATTGCCCGTGATCATTTACAGTCCCTTGCAAACCCTGTATTGGTATGATATCGCCGGCGACATCGTTAACAAGCGGTCGCCCGAACTGGAGTTCTGGGATCGTCTTCCCACCTCCTGGGACGAGACAAGGGTGCTGGCGGCCGAACCAGGCAGCTTCGTCAGTATGGCGCGCCGAAAAGGTGCGGACTGGTTTGTCGGGGTGATCACCGGTGATGAGGCGAGAAAGATGACGGTCCGGCTGGACTTTCTGCCAAAGGGAAAGAAGTATCGGGCTTCTATCTATACGGACGATGCGATGCAGCACACCGATACGAAAGTGAAGGTGGAAAGACGGGAGGTCGACGCATCTACGGTGTTCAATTTGGATTTACAATCCTCCGGGGGCGCCGCTGTGTGGCTGGAGGAATTGAATTAGCCACAAACCTAACATGAACTTTAAACAACAAAACGATTGCTTATGACATCAGCTAAACCAAAAAAATGGATGGCTTTACCAAGCCTCCTTCTCCTTTCTTTTACTCTTTTATATAATATCGCTCCCGCACAGCAAGTGGTAGACATTGTGATGGGAAAAAGGATATTATCCGGATCGGTGATAGATGCCCGTACATCGCAGCCGGTGGAGGGCGTATCCATCGTCATAAAAGGTTCCGAAATTGGAACCGAGACGGATAGCAAAGGGAAATTTCACCTGAATATCCCGGCGGGCGCCCCGGTGATTGTGGTCAGCCATACCGGGTTCGAGACACAGGAAGTTATTGCAGATGGTGTGATGGTGGTAGTAAGGCTGGTGGTCAAAAACGCCTCCATGGATGATGTCGTCGTCATTGGATATGGCGCTCAGAAAAAGGCGACGTTGACCGGAGCTGTGGAGCAGATCACCTCCAAGACCTTCGAGAGCAGGGCTGTCACCAATATCGGGCTGGCTTTGCAGGGGGAAACACCGGGCCTTTTGGTGACGCGTACTTCGCCGCGACCCGGCAATGAGGGGCTTGCTTTCCAGATCCGTGGCGCCACGTCCGTCAACGGCGGCTCGCCTTTGATCATCATCGATGGAGTGCCCGCTGTCAACTACTATTCTTTCCAAAACATGAATGGCGATGACATCGAAAGCATTTCGATCCTGAAGGATGGCGCCGCAGCTATCTATGGTTCAAGGGCCGCCAACGGCGTTATATTGGTGACTACCAAGCGGGGCAAAGGGAAGGCCAAGGTTGATTACAGCAACAGCCTCCGGTTCACCACCAATGGTATCACGGGTTATTCGCCCAGCATGCAACAATATGCCACCATGTGGATCGACGCCAATAAGGAAGAGGCCGTCCCCAACTGGTGGGGATGGGTTTCGCAGGACAATATGCTAAAGATGCAGCAGGGCATCGAGGGCATCTACCATACACAGTATTGGGGCGATATCTTTGTCGGGAATGCCAACAGGATCACCGAGATGTTTGCCCGCAGATACTCCCAGCAGCATGACCTGAGCATCTCCGGCAGGGGCGAGACGTCCGGCTACCGGCTGTCTTTCGGATATGCGGATAATAAGGGTAATCTTGCGACTGCCTATGACGGACAAAGACAATATAATGCCAGGCTCAACTACGATAATAAGCTTTCCGACAAGATAAAGATCGAGACCGGTATTACCCTGGTCGATGCATTGACCAGAACGCCATCCGCCGGACTGGACGGCTCCCTGTACGGGCAGGAGATGCCCTTCTTCCCTGCGAAGAACCCATTCGGCGAATGGTATGCCGACTATGGGACCGTCGGTGACAGACAACCTGTCGCAGCCACGTCCGATGGAGGAAGAGATAATAAGAACTCGCTCACCGCCAGGGCGGATCTGAAGGGGACGTATCAGATCACCAAAAACCTCTCTTTCGAGGGGCTGGCCTCTTTGCAGAGTGAGCGGTTCAATGAAGAGAGGTGGGTCAAGACCGTACAGACCTATGACTGGTTCGGGAATCCCGCCAACACCACTATTACAGCCACCCAGCAAAGTACCGGCAATCCCGGGTATTCTACCAACGCCTATACCTCCTACTACCAATATTATTCCGGGCTTTTGCGATATGACAAGACCATCCATGGCGACCACAATATATCCGTGGTTGGCGGTATCAACGCTGAAAAATTCTATTCGCAGACCTTCACCGCATCGCGTGTGAATTTTACCGATCTGGGAGTATATGATCTGAATGCCGCCAGCACCACCACGGAGACCAACAGCGGCGGCAAGACCCAATACGGCCTGTATTCCTATCTTGCGAGGGCCAACTACAACTATAAGGAAAAATACCTGGCGGAACTGTTATGGAGAAGGGATGGGAACTCCAAATTCGCATCGGGTTATAAGTTCAAGAACTTCGGCGCCGCATCCCTGGGATGGGTATTCACAAAAGAGTCATTCTTCCAAAACCTGTTGCCGTCCATGAACTTTGGTAAGATCAGGGCCAGCTATGGAAGCATGGGCAACGACGTAGGCATCGGCAATTTCTCCTATCTGCCTCTGATCAATGCCGGTACGGCGGTATTGGGCTTACCCGCTTCCCAGCAGAATTCGGCCTCTCTGAGCAACAGCGGGCTGGTATTTACCACCAATGTGTGGGAAAAGGTGGAACAAAAGAACCTTGGCATCGACATGGCTTTTCTGCGCAACCGGCTGACCGGCACATTCGATTATTTTATCAAGGATAATGTAGGGATGCTGTCGAGCATCATTATCCCCAGCGTCCTGGGCGGTACTCCTCCGAAGACCAACAGCGGACACCTGAATGTGAAGGGATGGGAAGCCATCATCGGATGGAAGGACACCAAAAAAGACTATTCCTATAGTTTCTCTTTCAACATCAGCAATACGCGGTCACTGATCTCGAACGTACAAGGCTATGATAATTGGACCGCCGGAAAGAATGCTATCGTAAACGGACATCCGATAAATTCCTGGTTCGTCTATCCCACCGAAGGTTATTTCAAAGACCAGGCGGATGTGACCGCCTATTACGCGAAGTTTGGCGCCAGCCCCGACCTTGCCGGGCTGCCGTCGACCAATCCGTCTGTAGCATTGCGACCCGGTGATACCAAAAGGCTGCCCGGACCTGGCGGCGCCATCACTTCTGTCGGCAACGCGAACAGCGCGCTCGTATATAAAGGCGACGGCAATGCTCATTTTGTCTTTGGGTTCAATATGGGTGGCTCCTGGAAGGGTTTTGACATCAGCGCCTTTTTCCAGGGCCAGTTCAGGCAGCTGATCCAGCGCGCCGGCACGATGGCGTATCCATTTGCTTCAGGGTCCACCAACCAGAATCCCAACTTCCTTGGAAAGACCTGGACCACCGACGATCCGAATGCGATCTATCCTCGCCTGACCGTCAATACGACACGTGCCAAATGGAACTATGTCAACAACGATTTTATGTTACAGAACTGCCAGTACATCCGTCTGAAGTCGCTGATCATAGGATATACTGTCCCGCAAAGCCTTACCAGAAGGGCGAAACTGGACAGAGTGCGCGTCTATTTCTCGGGTAACGATCTGTGGGAGTGGACGAACATCAAAGATGGCTTCGATCCTGAGATGGGCGAGACGTCGCAGAATGTGGGTTATCCTTTTTACAGAACCTGGTCCTTTGGGGTCAATGTAGGATTATAATTATCTAAAAATTGCTTAGCATGAAAAAGATCATATATACAATATTTACCGGCGCAGTGTTGCTGGCGGCGGTTTCCTGTCAGAAGACCTTTTTGAACCTCCAGCCGCTGGACACCATTACCGATGCGGTGTACTTCAAACAGCCCAGTGATTTCAAAGCATATGCATCCGGATTTTATTCGCAGCTGCTGGGTTGGCGCTCGCCCTATGGCGGCAACAGTATCTATCAGTACATGGACATCACGTCCGACCTGTCTACGGCTTCTGTTTTTAGCTCCGACCTTGGCCGGGGGACGATCTCCGTGCCCGCGAGCGACAACCGCTGGGATAACAACTATGCTTTTATCCGAAGCACGAACATTTTATTGTCCAAGGCGCAGGGCTATAAGGGAACGGGTGATATTTCGCAGTATGTGGGCGAGGCTTATTTCTTCCGGGCGAATGCTTATTTCAATTTGCTGAAGTTCTTTGGCGGGGTGCCTGTAGTGACCGATGTGCTGAATGTGGGCTCCGGCGAGCTGCAGGCTCCGCGGAACAGCCGTTACGAGGTCGTCGATCAGATATTGTCGGATCTGGATAAGGCCATTTCCATGGTGCCCACCGAACAGAAAATACCTGCAGCCGACAAGGGAAGGATCAGCAAATGGGCCGCCGAGGCATTCAAAGCCAGGGTGGAGCTGTATGAGGCCACCTGGCGCAGATATAACGGGACGACCACGGACTTTTCCGGCTCGAAGGGACCTTCTTCCGACCAGGTGAGCGCTTTTCTGACCGATGCCGCCGCAATGTCGCTGGATGTGATGACCAATGGGGGCTATTCATTGTGGAACTATAATGCAAATTCCACCATGCTCAATCTAAGCTCGCTGTATCTGTTCAATCTGGAAGATGCGGGTAGCAATCCGGCGGGTCTGACGAAGGCGACCAACAATGAGTTCATCCTTTATGGCGTCTATGATTATACATACCGGAAGGGTGGTATCAACCTGTCGCATACGATGGCGCTGCTGGCGCCCAGCCGCAAGTTCATGGATATGTGCCTGTGCACGGACGGGTTGCCTCCGGCCAAGTCCTCTGTATTCCAGGGATATCATCATGCAGGGGATGAGTTCAAGAACAGGGACCTGCGTTTGTTGTGCTATGTGGATGGTTCCATCACGCCGCCTGCTGCTGGTTCCGTGACATTGAATGTGGGACTGTCAGGGTATGGCAACGCAAAGTTCGCCGCCTATAAATATGGCTCCTACCGGACGGATAACAACGAATCGCAGAACTATTCTATCATCCGGCTGGCCGAGGTGTACCTGACTTATGCCGAAGCCTTGTACGAACTCAATGGCAGCATCACCGATGCACAGCTCGATGCATCCATCAATAAATTAAGGGACCGCGCGGGCGTGGCGCATTTGAGCAATGGGCTTGTAGCGGCCAACGGACTGGATATGAAAGAAGAGATACGCCGGGAGCGCGCTGTGGAACTATACCTGGAGGACGACAGATATAATGACCTGAAGCGGTGGGGCATACTCGAGGATGCGTTGAATCCCTCCCGTTGCGGGATGGTGGTGGGTGATGCGAGCTATACCACCGACTTCAGGGATGCCAGCGGCAATGCGACAAGCAAGTATTCCCCCAGCACCTATGTGTGGGGTGAGGAGCCGGTGCAGACTGCTGCGGGCACATTGAATTGTGTGGTGATCGACAGCTATAAGAGCCATACCGTGACGAAGACGCATTACCTGTGGCCGCTGCCGTCCGGGCAGATCAGCCTCAATTCGCATCTTACACAAAACCCCGGGTACTGAGAACAACCAAACTAAAATTTTATATGAAAAATATATTTTTTGCAAGCCTGTTCATCGTCTGCCTGCTGATAATGGCGGGCTGTGAGAAAGGTCCTGATTTCAAAGTTTATACGTATCCGGCTCAGTCCGCTTCGGCAATGACCCCCGGGGCCGGATTCGCGGGTTCCGATGTCACCATCCGGGGAAAGAATTTCGGCAATCTGACCCAGGCCGTGAAGGTCTATTTTGGTGGCGTCAAGGCCGACACCGTGCGCAGCTGCACGGATAGCGTCATCGTCGTAAAAGTGCCGCTCAATGCCTTGTCCGGGAATGTGGGCCTTCAGGTATGGACTACCGTCAACGACTCTATCGGGGTATTCACCGTGTTGCCATTACCCGTATTGACGTCTGTGGTATCGAAAGGGAGCATTGCCCCCAACATTGCCGACCCGGGTGATACTGTTTTGCTTCGGGGTAGCCATTTCCTCACCGACCCGTCGAAGGTATCGGTCGACTTCAACGGGACGGCGGTCACGAATATCGTGTCGTTACTGGATACGTTGATCACGGTGATCACGCCTTCGGGCTATAGCGCGGGGAATGTACACGTGACCTTTAACGGGTTGAAGCTGACAGGCAGCGCACTGGCGCCGGCCCTTCCATAGGGGTGATATCAGCTCTTTCTATAGGAAGAATTACATCGGGACCGCTGAGGGCGGTTCGACCGGAAGGTGTAAATTGTCGATCTAAATTGGATACTATGATCTCAAGGTATAAGCTGTTCTCCGTCCAGGTACTATGGCTGTCCGTCCGGGTCCTCGCATTGCTGGCTGGCGGCTCGCTGGTTTCCCCTGTCTCGCGGGCGCAGGCCGTCATCAAACCCTGTGCGGTCTGGCCGGATAATGACGGTCATCATATACAGGCGCATGGCGGCGGGATCGTCAGGATCGGTAAATATTATTATTGGTATGGAGAGGAGCGCCGGCAGGGATTGGATACGGGGTTCCGGTATGTAAGCTGCTACCGGTCGAAAGACCTGGCGGGCTGGAAGTTCCTGGGGGATGCTTTGAAATTATCCGATCCGGAGCAGCTGGGCAGCCATTGGGTTTTGGAAAGGCCCAAGGTCTATTTTAATCAAAAGACAAAGACCTATGTGATGTATTTCCACCTGGACGATGCCCGCTACAAATTCGCGAGGGTAGGGGTGGCCGTTAGCAAGAAGCCCGAGGGGCCTTTTGTGTACCGGGAAAGTTTCCGGCCGCTGGACAGGGAGAGCAGGGACATCGGCCAGTTCATCGATGATGACGGCACCGCTTACCTGGTATTTGAAAGCCGGCCTACGAAGGGTTTTTTTATAGCCCGCCTGTCCGAGGACTATCTAAAGGTGGAGAAGGCTGAATGCCTGGTGGATGCACCGCTGGAGGGTGGCGCGATCGTACATTACAAAGGATTATACTACGCCATCGGATCGGCCCTGACCGGATGGCGTCCCAATCCCAACAAGTATGCAACGGCGCTGTCACTGGCGGGGCCCTGGTCGGAGTTCAGGGATATTGCGCCACCGGAGACGAATACGTATGGATCGCAGTCCACCATGCTGTTGAAAGTCGCCGGGTCAAAGGATACTGCGATCATTTTTATGGCGGACCAATGGAAGCCAAAGACACAATGGGATTCGCGCTATCTGTGGATGCCGTTGGAGATCGGGGATGGGAAGCTATGGCTGCCGAAACCGCAGGCCTGGACGCTGGATGTCCGGACCGGGCAGATATCTTTAAAGGGAGAGATGGAAGATGAGAATAAAAAAGATCAATAGACGATGGGCAGGACGGTTGTTGTTTTTCGCCGCCCTGCTGGTAAGTTCAATATCCTATGCTAAGCCGCCTTGTGGCCAGCCGCCTCTGGTCCCGTTGCGGGGGGGCATCGTGGCCTTCCGTCATCCGGGTGTGTTACAGAGCAGGGAAGACCTGGAGCGGATGAGGACCGGGGTCGCCGCCATGGCGGAGCCCCTTTACAGCGGCTACAAAGTTTTTGCCGGGGACAGCGCTTCTCTCGCCGACTATCGGATGCAGGGGCCGTTGAAGATGGTGGGGCGCAATCCCACTGTGGGTCAGACCGCTTATGACAACGATGCAAATGCGGCCTATCAGAATGCTGTTATGTGGGCCATTACGGGTGACAGGAGACATGCGGAAAAGGCAATTGCCATCATCGATGCCTGGTCATCGACCCTGAACGAAATCACTGGCCGGGATGCCGTGTTGATGGCCGGTCTCGGGCCATTCAAAATGGTGAATGCCGCGGAAATCATCCGGTACACCAACGCCGGCTGGAGTGAGGAAGGCATTCTAAGGGCGGAAGCGAATTTTAAGGCCGTTGTTTATCCTGTTATAAAAGATTTTGCTCCTTTTGCCAATGGCAATTGGGATGCCGCTGCTATCAAGACCTCGATGGCCATCGGCGTTTTTTGTAATGACCGGTCTATTTTTGAACGTGCCCTCCGGTACTATATCGATGGATGGGGCAATGGCTCTCTTTTACATTATGTCATCAACGAGCAGGGACAGCTGCAGGAGAGCGGGAGGGATCAGCCGCATGCCCAGCTGGGGATCGGCATGCTCGCGGAGTGCTGCGCCATTGCCTGGAATCAGGGACTGGACCTGTATTCGCTGGACGACAACCGGCTGTTGAAGGGTTTCGAGTATACGGCGAAGTTCAACCTGGGGAATGACGATGTGCCATTTTCTGAATGGCTCGACAGGACCGGCAAATATCACCATGACAGGATCTCGCAGCAGGGACGCGGACGGCTGCGGGCCGTGTATGAGCAGGTATATAACCACTATGTCGTTATGAAGGGACTGTCTGCTCCTTTTGTCCAACAGGCAGCCGAGAAACTACGGCCCGAGGGCGCTGGCAGGCCGGGAGCGGATCATCCGGGCTATGGGACATTGTTATTTAGCAATCCATCTCCTGTTGGAACGGGTCTTCCATCTGCCCCTGCGGGGTTGATCGCTGCCGGGAGTGCGTCGTCTGTCGAGCTGAGCTGGGTGCCCTCCATTCATGCCGTGGGTTATGCCGTATGGCGGGCTGATAAGCCGGACGGGCCTTATAAGGTGGTTGCTGCAGATATTCGTGACCATCGGTGGACAGACAGGGCAGTGGTGCAGGGGCGGCTATATTATTATACGGTAAGCGCCCATAACGGGCTGGGTGAAAGTGTACGTGCTTATCGGCAGGCTGTTTTTAGCGGGCTGCCAGGCAGCTGGCGGCAGCAGGACATCGGTGATGTACAGCCGGGGAATACTGTATTCGACGGAACAATGCTTACCACTGAAGCCAGCGGAATGGGTGTGGACAGCACCCGGGATGGCTTACATTTTACATATTTCCCTTTGAGCGGTGATGGAAGGCTGACCGTCAGACTGGTCCCGCAACCCAGCTCGCAGTTCTCTACGATGGGACTGATGTTGCGTATCAACGGTGACAGGCAGTCGCCCATGGCTGCGCTGATGATCAATCCTGGGAAGGCTGCATCAGTAGAGGCGCCTGACTGGCATATCAGCCTCATGGCGCGTACGGTGCGTGGCGGGACCGCTGTGGTCTGCCGGGGTGGGGAAAATATAAAGGCGCCGGCTGTGACGTATGGGCGGCTCACCGGCTATTACTGGCTGAGGTTGGAGCGCAGGGGGAATACCTGCAGGGGTTTTGTGTCGTATGATGGGGTGGAATGGAAGGATGCCGGGTCCGTAGAGGTTGTCCTGGGTAAGGAGTGTTGGTTGGGGATGGCTGTTGGTTCGGGGATGCAACATTCTACCGTGGTGAGATTTGATCATGTGGAGGGCCGCAGTCTTGCCGGGTCCGGAGACCGTGTTGGGGCGGCCCCCTCCACAAGTGCAGGGGCGACCCATGTCGGCAAGGTTACTTCTCCCGACGGGTCTACCGTATTCGAAGCCACCGTTGACCATACGCATCGACTGCGGTACCGTGTGCTTTGGGAAGGGAAAGAGATGCTGGAGTGGTCGGCCATGGGGTTTGATAACGGCGAGGCGCATGTGGAGGATACGCTTGTGGCGGTATCCAAGTCCAGCACCCGTGAAAAATTTGCCTGGCCTTTGGGGGAAAATGACTCCGTCGTCAACCACTATAATGCGCTGGTGCTTGGCAATGCGGCGATGAAGTATCATATAGCGGTGAGAGTATATAATGGCAGTGTGGCTTTCCGTTACGAGTGGGCTGACGATGTCTTTGGCCGCGAGACGACCGGCTTTGCGCTGAAAAAAAATTATACATTATACCAGTACAACCAGGAATCTGTATTTACGCCCACTGCGATCGATACGCTGTCCAGGACCTGCGATCTTCCCGCGACATTGACGGATGGGCGTGTATTTCTGAGCATCGGTGAGGCTGCCAACGATGGGTATACAAAGGCCGAGCTGGCGCGGGGAAGGGGTGCGCACGAGCTGGCGATCGTTTATACGAACGATTCGGCGGTGTCGGGCATTCGGGTGACACCCTGGCGTACTATCAGCATGTCGAAGACCGCTATTGGGTTACATGCATTCAGCGACCTGGGATTGCGGTTAAGCCCGGCGCCGGAGGAGGAGATGCCGCCGGGGTCCATGTCTGAGGCAAGGCAGTCGGCCCTCAAGCCCGGAAAGCTGATCCGGGCGCAATTGACCACGCAAGCGGGATTGGATTGCATCGACTTTGCGGCTCGTCATCATTTCCAGTATATATTGTATGATGCCGGCTGGTACGGCGCCGAGCGGAGCACCACCTCCGACCCGCTGGCCGCTATCCCTGCCATCGATCTGCCCAAGGTGATCGCGTATGGTAAAGAAAGAGGGATCGGCGTCATCCTGTATGTGAACTATGTAGGGCTGAGAAAGAAGCTGGATTCGATACTGCCGCTGTACAAACAGTGGGGCGTAGCGGGCTTGAAATTCGGATTTGTGGATGGCCTCACGCAGCATGGGATCCGGTGGTTGGCGGACGCTATACGTAAGGTGAACAGTTATGGGTTTATCCTGGATATACATGACAACTATAAACCCACCGGCCTCAGCAGGACTTTTCCTAGCCTGCTGACACAGGAAGGTATCCGGGGTGATGAGCATGGTCCCGACGCCTGGCATACGACCGTGCTGCCATACACCCGATTTCTGGCCGGTGCGGCGGATTTCACTTTCTGCTTCCCGAATGCCGCCGGCAGCTTTAGTAAGAACCTAAAGGTGAGCAAGGCGCAGCAGCTGGCTTTGACCGTGATATACTATAGTCCGCTGCAATCGATGTTCTGGTATGGGCGACCGGCGGACTATACGAACGAGGATGAGATAGAGTTTTTCAAGTATGTGCCCACCGTCTGGGATGAGACGCGCTACCTCGCGGGGGATATTGGTAAGAATATCGCAGTGGCCCGTAGACAGGGTGATACCTGGTATCTTGGATGTGCTGCGGGAATGGAGGACTGGGACACGGTGGTAAAGATGGATTTTTTGAAGCCGGGAAGGGATTATCATATCACGGTGTATGAAGACGATGGGAAGGGTGGCATTCGCCGGCGGATGATGACACTGCGCAGGGGGAGCCGTCTGCCCGTGAGGATACGGGCGAAGGGCGGGATGGCGATGATATGCAATTAAAAAACCGTCTCGTTATGAGACGGTTTTTTAAAAGAGGATCAATTCAAATCCCAGAATATTTTAGTGGTAAGGTTATCCTTTGCCTGTACCGTCTGATAGTTGGCTGCATTGTACGTCAGCTCGTTGGTCGGGTACAGCCAGCGTGTAGGCGGCAGCTTCTGGATACCCTGGTCCTGTACGAAGCTCAGCGCGGGCAGGTTCGTGCGCCTGATCTCCGCCCAGGCTTCCAGCGGCTGCTGGACATTGTAGTTGATCCATTTCTGAATGGCGATGCGGTTCCACTTTTCAGCGGCGCTGCCGGCGGAGGCCCATGCCACGCCCGGACTGGCCAGGTAATCGGCTATCTCTGTACCGCCCAATGGGATCAATGCTCCAGCCGTATTGTCGTTGCTGATGGACCGCAGCCAGAAATCATAGTTGATGGACTGGGTAATGCCGGCCTCGTAAGCGGACTTTGCATTGGCGTCGCTGCCGGTGCTCAGGTAGTATTCGGCTATCATGAAGTCTATCTCCGCGGCGTTGATCAACATCCCGGGAATATAATTGTTCTGTGACAGGGTGGACCTGTTGTAACGGGCAATGGTCCCGCCGTTGAGAACGGTATTCTGTGCCGTGCTGGACAGCGACGGGTCGAGTCCGCTGTAGGCGCCGCCGGCATTTTCACCTGGCTCGAACAGAGCGCGGAGTCTTGGATCGTTGTTGTTGTTCATGCTGTCGATCATGATCATATTGGCCCTGTCGGCCTGTCCCCAGCCGATGAGGCCCTGATAGAAGTCGGAAGAGGAACCGGTGTTGGTCCCGTTGTTGACGCCGGAAGTGGTGCTTACGACCTTGAAGCTGATGGTTTGGGTATAGTCGGATACCACGGGATAGCTGGCCGGATTGCCCAGGATGGAAGCCATTTCACTACCATACCTGGATTGGAATGCAGCAACGCCGCTGGCCCTGGTCAACAATTTTATCCGGAGGGAGTTACAGTACCTTTTCCATTTGGTGAGGTCACCATGGTTGAGGAAATCCTGCGTCTGGAGGATGGTAGCCACGCTTGCGGGAACGGTGATCGTATTGAGCTCATCGGCGAACCCTTTCAGATCGTCCAGCATCTTGGTATAGATGGTGGCGGCATCATCGTATTTGGCGGCGGAAGCCTGGTAGTTACCGGAGTTGGTGCCCAGCAGGCCGGCGCCGGTCCAGGGAATGTCTCCCCAGACATCCACCACTTTCTGTGTGAAGTCGTAGTAGTAGATAGTGCCGGCGATGAAATACATTCGGGCATTGGCCTGATCAGTCTGGCTGAGGGTGTTGTACAGGCGGAGGAGCTCCTTGTACTGGGCTACGAAACCATAGTAGGTGCTCCAGAGATCGCCGATGGCGGCCGCACCGGGGATGTACCGGCCATTGGTATTCAGGGTAACGGCTGTCTGGCTCCAGGGTATCACCGTATTCTGGTAGACCACGAAGTAGTCCCAATAATGGTACATGATATAATTGAGATTGGAAGACATTTCACCTGCCAATTGTCTGTCCACCGTCGTGGTAGACAGCTTGGATGGGTCTGAATACGCGTCCGAGAATTGTTTTTTGGTGCAGGCCGATGCCAGCGTCAGCACCATCATTCCTAGAAAAGTTATTTTTTTCATATCTGTTCGTTGTTATGAATTAGCAATTAGAAACTGGCTCTCAGCGAGGCGCCGAAAGTACGGGTTGATGGTTGTGTACCTGCTGTGTTCAGGGACTGTGACCAGTTCAGACCCGCCGTCAGCTGTTCTGCATCCATATCCTTGATAGTGCGGTAGAGGTAGAACAGGTTGCGGCCAAATACGGCTACCTGCAGCTTGGTGGCCTTTAACCTTCTGGCCACGGATTGAGGCAGCGTATAGGACAGGGTGATCTCACGCATCTTCCAGTACGTATTGGTCAGGATGTAGTTGAAGTATTGCGAGTTGCTGTATTGCGGACCGCCCCAGTTGTACGCATCCCAATAGTAGAAGAACTG
>Ga0157372_10002193_pt1 | contig 21234 bp, 24 predicted proteins | sample C55metaG_FD_115307 | JGI IMG/M metagenome (GOLD analysis project Ga0157372, IMG submission 115307) | Corn rhizosphere microbial communities from Kellogg Biological Station, Michigan, USA - C5-5 metaG | ecosystem: Host-associated > Plants > Roots > Rhizosphere > Soil | place: USA: Michigan... | reverse complement strand
TCGCCCGCTTGGCTTTCTCCTGCACGCAATTGACGCTCCGCCTCGTTCCAGTCGGACCGCCGCACCGCGGCTGCAAAGGCCTCGGCAGGAACATCACTTGCCTGCAAGGGAGAGGCTTCGCCCCCCGAGGTAGGGGTGGCCAGGGGATACAAGGTACTGGTGCTCATGAGACAAGTCATCCAGCGTTCCCGCAATTTGTTTAGCAGGAAGGCCGATGCCCCCTTAAGCGACTCCGCCTCGGTCCTGCGAGCCCCTCCAGGCACGACAATGCGATGACGAGCGGCCATATCGCTCATCCTCGGCGCTTTTCGCGTCATCGCAGCAAAGGTTGTTTTGAGATGCAAAGCCCAGACCCGACTTCATTCGACGCCCTCATGTCCAGCGGCATGAGCGCCAGCCAGGCCAACGACGGAGCTCAGGCCATCGAGTGGTTCCAGAAAGCCAGCGCGGCCGACCCTGGCGCGGCCTTGCCGCAGTTTCTGTTGGGAGCCGAATTCGCCGCCCTCGGAGACATGGGTCAAGCCGAAACGGCGTTTGCCAACGCAACCTTGCTTGCGCCCGGCTTTCCAATGGCGCGGTATCAATTGGGCTTGCTGCAATTCAGTTCCGGGCGTGCAGGTGTGGGCCTGTTGACCTGGCAGCCGTTGCTTGAATTGCCCGATACCGACCCACTTCCACATTTCGTCCGGGGTTTTGCCGCATTGGCACAGGACCGCTTCGAAGAAGCTCTGGAACATTACAGGCGCGGCCTGGAACTCAATACCACCAACAGCGCACTGTCGGGCGATATAGAGAAGGTCATCGCAGGCATCAATGCCTTGGCTTCCAAAGCTGTGCCCGAAGAAGAATCGACCGAAGCGGAGGGCGATTCCGGCAACCACGTGCTACTGGCCAACTATCAGCAGCAAGGACGGCCGCATTGATGCAGCGATTGCGCCCGATATCTCCACTGGTTGACTGCATGCATTCCCATGATTGATCCGTCGACGCAATTGGCTGCGATGATTCGCGCGCAATTCGCGGCGCAGTTCCGGGCCCAGACAAAGGAGCGCACAGCTGGCGATCAGGTAGCCCAGAGAAAGACGCAAGCCCCAAAGGGCAGCCTCGGAGAACCATCCGAAGCCAATGAAAGCAGGGGCAGCGAACTTGAAAACGACGATGCCCGACTCCAGCAGATGGTGGCACTGCGCGTACGTGCTCTGGCAGCCGACGATCCACATCGCGAGCGCAAGGCATTTCGACTCTTTCTGGAATCGGTACTGGTGCAGGCGTTCGGCCGTGACCGGTTGGACGAGCGTGGTTTCGACCAGATGGTCGACACCGTGCTTGAACGCATGGAGAGCGACCCGCAACTCCACGCGGCGCTGCGCGAAGCAGGAAACCTTCTGCTTGCGGAAGCGAATGACATCGGGGCAGGCAACATTGCCCCGAAGCGCTAGTCAGCTGTTGTCGATGCTGCTGCTTGGTGGCGTCGCTTCGGGCGCAAAGATGTCACCCATGTCTCCACCCAGCGGGCCGACACGGCCACCGAGCAAGCGCCGCGCAAAGCGCTGCACTTCGCTGGCATCCTTCACCTCACCGCTCAAGAGAGCCTGCGCGTAACGCCCTGACAGGTTGGCCCTGTCCAGCCGCAGGGCCAACTCGGCATGCTCTGCAGCCATTTCTCGCTTCGACTGCAGGGCCAGCACCACTGCCAGGCCGCCATGGCTTTCCGCGAAGTTGCGGTCGAGCGCCAAGGCCGTGTTGAAGCTGCTGTGCGCCGCTGCGAGATCGCCCTGCACGATTTGCGTCCAGCCCAGACCATGCCAGGTACCGATGTGCTGCGGCATGGCCGCGACGGCCTTGAGGAAGGCCGCGCGCGCGCCGGGGAGATCGTTGGCAAGCAATGCTGCAAAACCCCGCATCGACCACGCACGGCCATCCTCGGGCTGCCGCTTCAGGGCCGCATCGGCAAACTGGATGGCACGCCCCGCGTCTCGCGCAGCCAGAGCGATGGAAGCCTGGCTCACCAGGCTCTCGACCGGATGATCGGCCGGTGAGCCGTCGTTCAGACTGGCAGCAGACCATCGCTGTGCAGCGGCGAAATCGGAGGCATCGACCGCAATCAGGCTTGCAACGCCGGCGGCTTGCACGTCGAGACTGTTCAGCTGCTCGGCCTTTCGCGCCCAATCCATCGCACGGTCGAGTTGGCCGTCGTGGTGCAATGCCCTCAGCCAGACCTGCTGCAAGGCACGGTTTGTCACCGGAGGCCGGCTGTCGGCTCCTGGCCCCACTCCTTGATCCGCTTCCAGCATCGGCGCCAATCGGTTGACGCAGTCGGCGTAGCGCCCGCGGCGCAATTCGATGAAGGCGAGATTGTGGAGAAGCACCTCGGTCAACCCCGGAGGCGGCGCGGGCGTCTTCGCCAGCGCTTCAAGGACTTCGAGTGCTTCGTCGTAACGCTGCTGCGCCAGCCAGAAATCGCCCTCGCGCAGGCGCCATGCCAGCGGCTCGTCGAGCAGCGTCTGGCCATGTCGCAGATGAAAACGCGCGCGCTCCCATTCGCCGCACGACAAGGCGGTTTCGAACGCGTCGATCAGCAGCGCATTATTTGAAGGGTCTTCGCGCAGAAAGCCATCGAGCCGGTCAAGACGCTGGCGTGCGGCAGATGCAAGAGATGCGTTCGGGTCCGTCATGAGATGAAAAATATAGGTTAGCGGCCAGAAAAACAGAAGATCACCACGACACGTCGCAACGGGCATCTCTGCCCAGCAACTCACGCAGCCGGGTCAGGCCCTGGCGATGCAGTTGGGAAACCCGTCCGCGCGTCACACCCATGAGTGCCGCAATCTCGTCGAAGGGAATTTCCTGTAGGTAATGATGGCGTATCACCAACCGCTGCTGCTCGCTGAGCTGGCTTACAAGCTCGCGCAGCACCGTGCGCAACTGAATGATCTCGGTCTTGCGGAAGTAACTCACCTCGGCCGACGGCACCTGTCCATTGCCATCGAACGCTTCTGCATCGACCATGCCCGTATCTTCGAGCATCACGCCCAGCGCAAGGCCAATACCCACTTCGGCAAGGTACTTGAAGAGCTTGTCTGCGCTGCGTGTCGAAGCAGACGCCAGCGCACCGCCCGGATCTTCACTGGTGGCCTCATCGGCAGCGGCCTCCTTGACGGCACCTAGCCGATCCTGCCGCAAGCGGACACTGACGCTGATCTGCTGATTCTTCTCGGTGAAACGCGCGAGTCCATTGAGTACGGCGCCTTGGACGCGCTTTGCTGCAAAAGTCTTGAACTGCGCGCCCTGTCCTGGTTCGAAACGGTCCACGGCCTCAAGCAGGCCAACGCGCGCCAACTGGAGATAGTCGGCAAACTCCACGTCGTTATGGGTACGCCGGCCGTAGACAGTCGCAGCCACCATGCGCGCATAGGGAAGGTAGTGGCAGATCAGTTGCTCGCGTGCCGCTTGATCCTGCTCGTTGCGCCATAGATCCCAGAGCACAGCGGTCGGATCCGATGCGCCTGGAAGAACATCCCCAGCGTTGTCCAGCAGCTCCGCCGCCGCATCGAAAGGCGGGGGGGACGGTGTTTGCAGTGCAGAACGCAGGCGGGCCATGTCGTCGTGCCGTGTCAGTGGAAGCTGCCGACCAGCGCCTTGAGCACCAGGCTCCAACCATCGACGAGGATGAACATGAGGATCTTGAGGGGCAGCGCGATGGTCGTGGGCGGCATCATCATCATGCCCAGTGCCATCAAAACGCTCGAAACGATCAGGTCGATGAGCAGGAACGGCAGGAAGATCACAAAACCGATCTGGAATGCGGCGCGCAATTCCGAGAGCATGAATGCAGGGATGAGCTGCACGTTGCTGATGTCATCCATCGACCTGGGCATGGGCGCCTTCGACAACTCCACCATCAGCGCCAGATCGGCCTCGCGCGTCTGGCGCACCATGAATTCACGAAGCGGTGCGACGCCCTTGCTGTAGCCCTCTTCCATCGACAGCTTGCCCGCCATGAATGGCTCGAACGCGTCGTGATTGACCTTCTGCAGCACGGGAGACATGGTGAAGAGGGTCAGAAACAGCGCGAGGCCGATCAGCACGGTGTTTGGCGGCGTCTCGTTCATGCCGATGGCATGGCGGAGCATCGAGAGCACCACGATGATCCGCAGGAAGCTCGTCAGGCAGACCAGCAAGGCCGGAAGAATCGCCAGTACCGTCAGGCCGAGCACGACACGCAAGGCCTGCGCAGTCTCGGTCGCAGGAGTGGAGGACAAAGTTGGCATGACGGCGGGAGTCGGCGAAACCCTCGATCGTGCCGAATTTGCCATGGCGGCGGGCGCCCTGGGTGCAGCGGCAGGAGCGCTGGCTACCACAGCAGGAGCTTGCTGGGAGGAAGCCGCAGCAGGCGAAGGCGACGCGGCAGGCGCGGGCTCCACCGCTGGAGCGGCTGGTGCCGCCGTATCCACCGTTACCTGGGAGCGAGCATCGTTCACCGGCCAGCCGAGAAGTGCGATGGTCATCAACACGGACGCCAGATATATGCGCCAATGCTTGTTTAGGTACGAGCCGATCTGCTGGATGCCGAAGTTCATTTCAGGCTCTCCGGATCCGAAAGCACGGGCTCTTCATTGGCGGAGGCCGCTGGCGCTTCCGCCAGGAGCTGAATGGATTGATCGGTACAACCCAGCAGCAATCGCCGTCCATTCCACACCACGACGTGAAGGCTGTGACGAGGTGACAAGGGAGTGCTGGATACCCTTTGAACCTCGCGGGCAGGGATCGTGTCGAAGAATCTGCCGAGTCGGCCACGCCAGATCCCCTTGTCTTGGGAAGACTGAGTTCGCCGGCGAGCGGCGACGACCGCGAAGGCGAGCAGCCCCCCCGCAACGACGACAACGATCCACCACGAATCGTTCGACCCAGTTGAAGTTTCTCCAGGCTGTTCACGCTTGACCGGGATGTTCGCCGGCAGGCTGCTGCCCTGAGCGGGCTCGGCCGCCGCGGACGGGGCCTGCGCCTGAACCTCACGCGGTGAGACGAGCGGCATCCCCACCGCGACGGCAAGGCTCAAGAAAAGTATTCGGCAGGCAGCTTTCGCTCGCTCCGGCCAAGGCACAACATTCATCCGTCAGGAACCGGGAGTCAGACCCAGCGAAACGGGCAGCTCGGTGATGCGAACCGCAAAGTGGCCATCGACGGCCACCAGCTGTCCACGCGCTACCACCTTGCCTTCGATGGTGAGGTCTACGGGCTGGTCGAGGCCGCGATCCAGGCGCAGCACCTGGTTTTCCTTGGCTCCCAGCAGCTCCCCCACCGAAATGGTGGCCTCGCCCACGCAGACCTGCAGCCTGGCCTTGATCTGATGAAGCGGATTCCACTCCTTGAGGATCGGCGCTTCTCCCGCATTTCCTTCGGAACCGGGGTGCAGATCCGGCAGCGCAATGATCTGCGCGGTGGGCATGCCACCCACTGCTGCACGCGTTCTGGTTTCACCGCGGCCTTCGGACGCGGTGGTGGTAGCACCGATGCGGTTGTCGGTAGCGATGCCTTCCAGTGCTTGAGTCATGACTTTCTTCCCTTCGATGTATTGGCATTGGGCACGGCGCCTGCCGCCTTGGTTGTTGGCACCGCCGAGCCGGCCATCGTGGCCAGTTCGACTGCGATGTGGCCTTCGCTCTGTCCCAGCCAGCCGTTGCAGACGGGCGTACCGTCGGAGCTGACGACCAGTGCAGGGGAGTCGAGCAGATGCTCCAGCGGAACGATGTCATCGAGACGCAGTTCCTGAAGCTGTCCCAGGTTGAGTTCGGCGCCCTCGAGCAAGACTCGCAGCGAGATTTGCTGCCCGGCCAGAGCTCTATCCAGGCGCTCCTTGGGTTCCTGCGGCGGAGCCGCCGGCAACGACGGCCGAGATGTCGTTCCCTGACTCCCAAGCAATGCCGCGATCGCTTCGAACGGAAGCCCCAGGCTCCACACGCCGCCGCACCACGCCCACCGCGCCAACAACGCACCCGACCATGCGCCCGAGGCTGTACGGGCGCCGGATGCATCCTTCGGCTGCTGCGGCGTCAGGTCAAACCCCGGCAGGAGCGCGCCGATGCGCTGCTGCCAATCTGCCCATGCCGCGCGCACGACCGCAGGCGCAACCACCGCTGGCGCGGGAGCGGAAACCGCGGAGGCCATATCGAAAGAAAACATGCGATTCGCAATCGCCTGTAGCGCCGCGGATGATGCACCGGCACTACCGGACAGCAGCAGATCACGTCCAGCGCCAGCCGCACTGCGACGGGAGGATCCGACGAATGCCCAGCAAGCGCTGTCGTCCGACAGAAGCACGGTGCCATCTGGCTCGACGACTTCCACATCGGCCGATGTCATTGCGCCTTCCTGGACAGATAGCCATTCGGCACTCCAGTCGCGATGCAATGCCGCGAACCGGGCACGCACGACTTCTTTCTGTGTCGAATTCCAGCTGCGCAGTGTTCGTACCTTGAGCGCCGACTCCGTGGCATCCAGCAGGGTCGAAGAAGATGCGAAGCTCATTTGCTCTTCATCGAGAACAGCTGTTGCAGCATCTCGTTGGCAGTGGAGATCACCTGAGAACTGGCCTGATACCCGCGCTGCATGATGACCAGGTCGCTGAACTCCTGCGACAGGTCGACGTTGGAGATTTCGATCTGCCCTGCGCGTACGCTGCCGAATGCGCCCTCGCCAGCCTTGCCATAGTGCCAGGCGTTCTTGTTCACCATCTCGAACTGGTTGTTGCCCAATGCGGCGACGGCATCGGGGGAGTCGAAGCGTGCCAATGCCAGGCTGGTGCCCTTGACCGTCTGCCCATTCGAATAGCTCAAGCGCAGCACACCGTTGGCATCGAAGGCCGTGCCAGTGAGTGTGCCGGGCCCCAGACCGTCCTGCGAATCCATCTTCAGAGTAGTGCTGCCGGCAAAAAGCACGACGTCGGCGCTGAAGTCCAGGGCCAGCGTCATCGGTGGCTGGCCAGCGGGCACATAGGTCATGTTCATCACACTGGTTTGCGGCGTGGGCTTTCCTCCAATGAAGACCATCGACCCACTCCCGACGACCGCAGTGCCATCCAGTAAATCCACCCGCATCGTCGTACCCGAAGTCGTAGCCTCGGTAGTGACGAATTTGACGCTCAGCGTATGAATCACGCCGCCCGCGTCGACTACCTGGACAGTCCCCACGCCGGTCTGTTCGGTAACGGTATTGGATAGATTGCCGGAGAACTTGAGGCGAGAGGTGGGACGGCCTTGATCCAACATCTGGCCGGCAACCGAGATTTCGACGAGCGCCCCGCTACCGTCCATGCCCATCACCTTTTCCCCATTGGCCCGGCTGACAAGAACTCCGTTGTCGTCGAACTTGAACTGGCCCGCGCGGGTGTAGGTGAGCTTGCCTTCGGCATCCTGCAGAACGAACAGGCCCTGCCCGTCCACTGCCATGTCGAGGTTGTTCCCGGTCTGCCGCAACTCCCCCTGTTTGAAGGACATGGCGGTGCCTGTGGTGTTCAGACCAAACCCGACCTGGTCACGGTTCTGGCTGGCGTTGCCGCCGGCGAGGTTGCCACCGGTGTAGAACATGTCGGCGAACTGGAGGCTGGAACTCTTGAAGCCCGGCGTATTGATGTTCGCCGTGTTGTTCGCGATCACGCGAAGGCCGCGCGAGTAACCGAGCAAGCCGGTCATGCCGACGTAGATGGATTCAAGCATGAAGTGTCCTTTTGCGAATTCAGGTCAGGCCGCCGGAGATCAGCGCACCGACACCAACTGGCTCAACGAGATTCCGCTGAGCGTGGCTCCAGCCGAGGTGCGTACCGTGAGCATGGGGGCGTCGCCCGACAGCGAAAGCGCACTCACCGTCCCGGTCGCGGTGCCGTTCGACGTGGTGATGTCGACCGTCTTGCCGATCAGGCCGACCGATTGCAGCGCGGCTTGGTTGGTGATGAGCGTCGCGATCTTGTTGTTGAGCTGCTGCGTCTGTTCCAGGCTCGTGAACTGGGCCATCTGAGCCATGAACTGCTGGTTGTCCATGGGCTTCAGCGGATCCTGGTAGGTCAGTTGAGTCAGCAGGATCTTGAGAAAATCCTCCATGCCCAGGCTGCTGGCCTGCAGGTTGGTACTGCCGGCACCGCCGATTGCATCGATTGCCATTACGCCCCCTTTGATTGAAAAGTATCGAACACGGTCGACCGGCGATCGACGCCGGAAGATGAACTGTTGCCTGTCGAGCTGTCGACGGATGCGGCCGCGCCGGCAACGTCGCGCCAGACCAGCTTGCCATTGCATACGACCTGGTACAGACGCTGGCCCCGCTCCAGGCTGATGGCACGCAAGACGTCCGCCACGATCCGCGGCAGCATGGCGGTCAGCGCATCATCATCCGCGCGCATCGCGATCCATACCGCCTGACCTTCAGGAAGGGATTCTTCGTGCAGGCGCAACGGCGCCTGCTCTTCAGCCTTCGACGAGCAGGAGGCGGGGTCTCTCGCGCCTTGAGGCTCGCTTGCGGAGGCACTCTCCATTCCCGATTCGTTCATCGATGGTGGCACAAGGAATCCCGCACGCATCCTGGGATGAACACCTGTAGATGAACTCACGTCCTGAGGCGGGTCCGAGATACCGTGGCGAAGGTGGGATGAAGATTGGCCAATGGTCCGCTGCAGCTGCACGGTATCGCTGGCGAAACTGGCATCCCCTGCTCGCGCGCTCGCTAGCGCCACCTTTTGCCGCGCATCTGGCGATGACGGAAGCCTAGGCGCAGCAGGGACGTTCGCCGCGCCCTGTGATGCACCTGCAGCTTGGCGCATGCGCGCTCGAGCCGGAACCGGGCCATCCCTGTCGGAAGGCGTGGAGGCATTGCCCTGCGTCCCGGTAGGCGACGGCTTGAACCAGGCCGACATCTGCGCACGTTCCATTTCGCGCTGCCAGGCTTCCTGCCGCTGAGAGGCGTTGTCCTGTCCGACAAATGAGCCGTGTCGCGCGGCGGCCGCCCTAACAGCGGCAGGATCAGGCATTGGTTTGACGATGCTCATCGCGAAGGCTCCGGCGCTTGCCCGTGGTTCGCTGCTGTTCGCGCAAGCCAGTCGCGGTCCTGCTCGCTGTTGTTGCGCTGGCGGATCTCGTCGGCATATTGCGTCAAGGCATCCTCCTTGTGCCGGGTCAAGCCGTCGAGGCGCAGCTGCATTGCGATGCATTCCTTCCTGAGACGGTCCCTCTCGGCGAGCTGGTCCCGGCGCTGCACGTCCAGTTGCTTCCACTGGTCGCGCAGATGCGCCAGGAATCCGAGCGCGTGCCGATGCGTGCCCGGATCCATGCGCTGCTGCAAAGCCTGGCTGGCCGTGCGCGCCTGCTCGTCGTACGCCCGTTGCACCTGGCTCATGCGCGACTCGGTTTCGGCAAGGGATTGCTGCGCTCGATACAAAGACGACATGGCCCTGTCGAGGCGCCACTGCTGTCGCTGGCGGACAGGTTCCAGTTCGTAGACGAAGCCACGAACATCCACGTCACGCACGGCCGATGGGGTGCTGGTCGACACACTGTTCATGGTTTATGCCCCGCTTGTGGTGTGGGTTGCACGGCTTTCGCTGCCGGAAACAGAATGCCGCGCAGCGCCTGAATCGCCTCCAGCCGGGAAGCGCCGCCAACGCTCTGCCTGAGCCAGGCCTGCAATCCTGGCTCGAACTCGATCGCCCGATCGAGTTCAGGGCTGGACCCCCTCTCGTACGCGCCGATGTCGATCATCTGCCGATTCCGCTCGAGCAGCGCCAATTGCTGTACCGCAAGGACCGCCAGTTGACGCTCTTCATCGCTGGCAAGCTCAGGCATGAGCCGGCTCACGCTCTTGAGAACGTCGATCGCGGGATAGTGCCCTCTGTGTGCCAGATGCCTCGAAAGAACGATGTGGCCGTCGAGGATTGCGCGCAACGCGTCCGACACGGGCTCGTTGAAGTCGTCTCCTTCGACCAGGACGGTGAGGAGCGCTGTGATCGAGCCGCCACCCGGTGCAGTGCCGCAACGCTCACACAGTTCTGGCAACTCCGCGAAGACCGAAGGTGTGTAGCCTCGGGCGGTCGGCGGTTCTCCAGCCGACAAGCCGACCTCGCGCCTCGCCATCGCAAAGCGTGTGATCGAATCCATGGTGAGCAAAACGTTGTGGCCGCAGTCGCGAAAATACTCCGCGATGGAGAGCGCAGCATAGGCAGCGCGCAGCCGTGCCAACGCGGGCTGGTCGGAGGTCGCGACCACGACGACCGACCTCGCGAGCCCTTCCGGGCCCAACTGCTTCTCGATGAATTCCCGGACCTCGCGCCCTCGCTCGCCGATCAGCGCGATCACGTTGATGTTGGCTTGGGATGCGGACTCGGCATGGGTCTTCACATGCCGGGCCAGCAAGCCCAGCAATGTGCTCTTGCCGACACCGCTGCCTGCGAAGATCCCGATGCGCTGCCCTTGACCCAGTGTCAAGAGGCCGTCGATGGACCGGATACCCGTCTCGAGTATGTGGTCGATGGGCGGGCGACGCATTGGGTTGATGGGCTCAGCCTTCAGGGGCATGCGCTGCCATGTCTGCGGCTTCGCGCCCCCATCCAGGGGCTCGCCGAAGCCATCGATCACGCGGCCGAGCAAGGCATCGCCAACTCCGATCTGCGATTCGGCGCCCAGTGCGCGCACTTCGCAGCCCACGGCGATGCCTTCGACCGATCCATAGGGCATCAACGTGACGCGGCCCTGCTTCAGGCCGACCACTTCGGCAAGCACGCTTGCCGGTCGGTCGGACAGCTTCACGCCACCGGAAACACCTGGAGCCCTGAGCATGATCCGGCAAAGCTCGCCTATTGCTGCGTCAGGTCCCGATGCATCGATGGCCAGCCCTTGCATTTCCTTGACCCAGCCGATACGGCGGGTCAGTTCAGCGTCTTTCAAGGCTCGGCGATGGACAGCGAGTGCGCTCAATTTAGGGCTCCGAGGTGCGAGCGGCAGCTCGGGTCTGATTCAGCAACTCGCGCAGCGCCTGCAATTGCGTCTCGAAGCGGGCGTCGAGTCCACCTTCGGGAGACTGCAGGATGCAGCCGCCGAGTTCGACGTCGGTGCTGGCGATCCACTGCACGCTGCCGCCCGCCAACAGCTCGCGCGTGGGGTCCTGGCTTTCTTCCTTGAGCAATGCCAGGTCGTCCGGATGCATGTGAATCGCAGCCAGCTTCCGGCCACGCAGGCCCTGCATCGCCTTCGTCAACTGCGCCCGCAGTGCCTCTGGATGCGCAGCACCTTCGCCAAGAACCTTGCAGACGACTTCGAAGCACAGCGCCAGCATGTCGTCTTGCGCCGCGGCGAGCCTGGCCTCTATTCCAGATGGCAAGGCGGAGATCAAGCCATCGAGAACCTTCACCCTCGCCTGGTAGCCGGCGAGCGCCTCCTGCCTCAGTTCCTGGGCAAGGCGTTGCGCATGTTCTTCGAGTTCACGGCTGGCTTTTTCGGCCGCTTGGGCAGCGCGCTGCCGTGCCTCCTCGTCGCCACGCGCACGGCCTTCGATGCTGCCCTTGGCAAAACCTTCCTCATAGCCCCTCTGGCGCGCCTCCTCTTCGACGCGCAATGCATCCAAGAGAGCAGGCTGAGCCGGCACCAGTGGTTCGGCGCGTCGGGCGGCCTGAAGATGAGCAAGACCTGCGCTCGACACCGCGGAAGGCGGCGACGATGCCTCGCGTTCGGCGACGCTGAGCTGCTGGCGCGTGAGGTCCTGGGGCCGGGTCAGCGCTACGCGACCTTGCATGACGACATCCCGCAGGATGATTGCCTTGGGAACAGACTCTTCCCCCGCCGTCCCGGCGGCATCACCCGCATACGGAAATTGAGAACTCATCGGCCGAACCTTCCGCGCAGCGATATGCCGCTCAGAGCCTGCCGCATCGGCTGACTGAATCTGCTCCAGGCCGACAAGCCGCCCGAATTGCCGACAGAACGCTCGCGCAGCCTGGCGGACACGCTGGAGATCAGCAGCGACCGCACGCCCGGAGCTACCTGGTGGCCCAATGGAGTTTCGGAGAGACCGGCTTCGATCTTTCTGCGCTGGGCCAGCTCCAGTCCGGCAAGCAGATCTTCACGCCATGGCCAGTCGGCCAGACGCAGCAATTCGCAGACAAGCCCCGGCGGCTCCAATTTCAGGCATTCGGCCAGGGTACGCACCTGTTGAGCATCGAGCGCATGAAGGGCGGCTTCAGCCGAAATCGGGCTGGAGCGCTCCTCTGCAGCAGAAGGTGTCGCAGGGGAAGAGAGGGTTGGCGCAGCCCCAGAGATCGCATCGTCGATCAGCGACGGATCGCTATCGATTCCAAGAGCTTCGAGTTCTGCAAGCAGAAGAAGCAGGTTCGCGCGCTCAGGCGCAGGCAGCTCACCGAGCATCCAATCCCGATCGGCTGGAGACATCGCGTGCAGCAGCAGTGCCGCGTGGCGCATCCCACGCGGCCCGCGCACTTCGGCTTCCAGTTGCGGCCCTGCAGAAAGCTTGGGGGCGGGCATCATCAATTGCCTCGACGTATGCCGGCCATACCTGCAGGAGGCATCCCTGGCATGCCTGCATTTCCAGGGACAGGGTGCTCTGAGGATGGCTGTGCAGGAGCAGGTTCATGCATCCATTCGCGTACCCTGCGCAACGCGGCTGCGCGCTCCGAGTCGGAGAGCGGTACGCCGCGCGGTTTCACCGCTCGCTCCGCAGAATTCGACCGGCCGGCCCGAAGGAGAATAGCCGTCAGGGCGGCGACGAGAACTCCGCCGGCCAGTAGTTGCCACCATGAGAGTGGCGCCTGGTCCATCGGGGACGTCCGGACGGAGTTTTCACGATTTTCGTCGGCAACCACACCCGCATCGCCCGTTATTGCAGTCACCGAGGCATCTGGAGACTGGATGGCACCGCCAAGAAGCGATTGCACGACGACTGCATCTCCGCGCTCGGGTGACGCGCCGACCGCCGCCGCAATCACCTTCTTGAGTTGCTCTTCCTGCGCCAAGTCCAGTGCCTTGCGCACCACCGCGACCACCTGGATGCGCCGGATGGAGCCCGGCTGGCTCACGACTTGTTCGACCCGGCGTCCCACGGCGTATTCCACATCGCGCTGCGCGCTGCCGTTGCGGGAGCTGCCCGTATCGGTGAGCTTCGTATCGGCAATCGCACCTCCCTCGCGCAGGACCTCGCGCTCGCGCACCACCACCCCGGCTGCCTGCAGGCCCGAACGCGTGGCGGCAGGCAAGACGTCTTCGGTGGTCGTGCGGATCTGATCCATGTTCAGCGTCACGTCTACGCTGGCCAAGGCCTGCCCCGTACCGAAACTGCGATCGAGCACGGCAGCCACCTTCCGCGCAAGGTACGCCTCGGTGTCACGCTTGAGCTCCAGCCGAGCGCTGTTGAGTTCGGCATCGCCGTTGCCAGCTTCCGCGCGTGTGAGCGCCACGCCATGGCCATCGACGATCGTGACGTCCTGTGTCGCCATGCCGGGCACTGCGGCCGCCACAAGACGCTGCACGCCGATGACCTGCTCGGGACGCAGCGCCTGCCCTTGTCTCATCATGAGCGTGACGGATGCCTTCGCCTTCGAAGTCGCCTGCTTGAACAGGCCCTGTTCGGGCAGCGCCAGCAGGACCCGGACTTCGCGCACTTCGGACAAGGACTGGATCGTGCGAGTGAGTTCGCCTTGGAGCGCACGCTGGTAGTTGATCTTCTGGGCAAACTCGGTCATGCCGAAGTCTGTGTTGTTGAAGAGTTCCAGACCGACAGCCCCTTGCAGCGGCAGCTCTTTGCCCATCAGCTTGATGCGCGTCGCATGAACCGTGGCCTTGTCGACGAGGATCGAGGTGCCGCTGTCGCCCAGGCGATAGGGAATCTTGAGCCGCTCCAGCTCGGTCGTCATGGCCTGCGCGTCTTGCGGCTTCAGGTCGGAGAAGAGGGTCTGGTACTCGGTGTGGAATACCCACCACGCGAACCCACCGGTCGCCAGCAGGATGGCGATCACGCCGGCGATGAGACCGGTGCGCGCGCGCAGCGTCAATCCTTGCCAGAAGTTCATATCGGCATCTTCATGATGTCTTGGTAGGCCTCAAGCAGGCGGCTGCGCACCTGCATCATCAGTTGGAAGGACACGCGGCTCTCCTCCAGGTTGATCATGATCTGGTGGAGGTTCTGCGCATCGCCCATCGCCAGCTTCTGCAAATCGACCTGGCTACCGATCAACTGTCCATTGACCTTGGAGATCCCCTCGGAAACGAGTTGACCGAACGAGGCGGCGACAGCCTCGGAAGAAATACTCGACGCGCCGGGCATGCTGTCTGCTTGGGCATGCAGCACCTGTGCACCTGTGCCGGCCACCATGGCCTGCGCCTGTGGAGAGAGCGAGGCCAGAGCCTCCACGGGGAGGAATGCGGTCATGCGTTGCTTCCGATGTCGAGCGCCCGGAGAGCGAGGGTGCGAGCCGTGTTCATGGCCGAGACATTTGCCTCGTAGGCCCTGGTCGCACTCATCATGCTGACCATCTCCGTGGCGGAGTCGACGTTGGCATACGCCACGAAACCGCGCTCGTTCGCGAGCGGATGGCCTGGTTCATAGACCATTCGAGGTGCGACACCAGCTGCCACTACACGAACCTGGGGCGCTGCCTGCAGGATGCTGCCGGGGGCATCCAAACCGTCACTGACCAACGCACCGAATCCGTCCGCAGCGCCAATCGCTGCACTCGCCGACGATCGAGCCTCGGCCACCACGCGTAGTGGTTGATAACTGCGCCCATCCACTCCCTGAACGGTATTGGCGTTGGCAAGGTTGAGCGCCGCCACCTCGACGCGCATGCGTTCGACGTTCATCCCGGCCGCGCTGATAGCGAAAGATTGCGTGTAGTCCATGTTTTACTTCCTGCCGTCGCCGGCAGCCATCGAGAGAATTGCGAAATGACGCGAGAGGCCCTTCACCAGCGCCTGGTACTGCACGGCATTGCGAGCCATCTCCGCCGCTTCCGCATCCAGTTGCACCGTCACGGGAACGCCAAAGTCGTCGACGGCCGCCTCGACACGAGGACGCACCTGACCAAGCGCGAACGCATCGACTTGCCCCGACTGCTCCATGGTGCGCCGTGCCTCGACGAGCTGATCTTCGAAGCTCACCCGTAACGGTACATAGCCGACTGCGTTGGCATTCGCGATGTTGGACGCGATCACCTGCTGACGCAGACTTGCAGCGTCGAGCGCCATGGCCAGCGCCGATCGAGTCACGGCTTCGATGCCATCTGTCATGTGTTTCTCCCAAGGTTTTCTGAATCGAAGTTGATGGCTCTGCAGGAGCCGGCCGCCGTCATTGCACGACCAACTCGCCATGCAATGCCCCGGCGGCCTTGACGGCGCGCAGGATCGAGATGACGTCGCGGGTGCTGGTCTTGAGCCGCGCAAGCGACTGGACGAGGTCGGACACCGTGTTGGACCCCGTCACGAAGCCCGCACCGTTCTGCTCGTCGACGTCAACTCGCGTGTTTGTCACGATGGCTGTGCGGATGTCAGGCCCTCCGTTCCAGATGTTGATCGGCTGCGAGGCTGTGTTCTGGCTCGAGATTGCGATCTTGATGTCGCCGTGCGAGATGGCTACCTTCGAAATCCGTACGTCGCCGCCCGAAACCACGGTGCCGGTCCGCTCGTTGATGACCACCTTCGCACGACGATCCGGTTCCACGGTGACGTTCTCGATGCGCGTGAAAAGACTGACGAGTTCGTCGCGCTGCGACGCGGGTACCGCGATCTCGATGCCGGATGCATCTTTCGCCCTGGCAATGCCGCCGCCCAACTGGTTGTTGATGGCCGTCGCAACCCGGCTGGCAGTCGTGTAGTCGGGCTCGCTGAGAACGAAGGTCACGCTCTGCCTGTCGTCAAGCATCGCTGCATTGACACCGACCTCCACCGTCGCGCCGTTGGGTATCGAGCCGGACGTCGGATGGTTTTTCTGCACGACGTTGCCATTGGCGTCGTAGCGATAGCCTCCAACCGAGAGTCCGCCCTGGGCCAACGCGTAGACCCGGCCATTCGCGCCTTTCAATGGAGTGATCAACAAGGTACCGCCGACCAGACTGCGTGCGTCGCCGGCGGAACTCACGGTCACGTCCAGGGTATCGCCCTCGCGTGCGAAGGTGGGCAGATTCGCGCTGACCATCACGACCGCCACGTTGCGGCTCTGCACAGCCTCTGGCGCGATCGTGAGGTTGAACTGCGAAAGCACGTTGGCCAGCGATTGGCGAGTGGCACGGTTGGCAGGCGAATCGCCAGTGCCAGCCAGACCTGTCACGATGCCGGTACCGAACAGCGCGTTGTCCCGCCACCCCTTGAGCTTGCCGAGATCCTTGACACGGATAGCATCGGCCGCATGGGCCGTCGATGCGCAAATGCAAAGAAGGACGGCTGCGGTCAACACGCAGCACAAAAGAAGAGTTCGGTTCATTCGAAGCATCACAGGCCCAGCCAGTCAAGAATCCGCCGCCATCCGCTTCGGCGCGTGCGGTCGGACACATCGCCCTCGCCCACATAGGTAATCCGGGCATCGGCCAGACGGGTCGACAGAACCACGTTGCCATCGGAGATGTCCTGCGGGCGGACACGCCCTTCGAGATTGACCTTCTGCAGTTCGTCGTTCACCGTCAGCAGTTGCTCTCCGGCCACCTTCAGCTCGCCGTTGGGCAGCACTTCCTGGACGGTCACCGTGAGAGTGGCAAGCAGCTTGTTGGCGCGCTGGGTGCGCCCCCCGCCATCGAACTCCCCGGACACGCCGATTCCGAGCTGCCCCACGACCCTGTTGCCGGTATGCGTCACGGACCCGGTGATGTCGTTGCCTCGCTTGGTGCCCGTATTGGCCGACGTCGACGCAGACGAGTTCTCGAAGACCTGAATGGTGAGCGAATCACCCACCCGAAACGCCTTGTTGTCTGCCGTAAGCGGCCTGAAGCTGCCTTCCTGGTACAGGCTTTCGGCAAACACCGGCGAGAAGATGGACAGCGCGACGAACACCGCCATGAAGCATTGACCGATTCGTCGTTTCGTCACGCGGCTATTCATGGCTGCACCTCGACCTGGCCTCGACCGGTCACGCGGGCAAGCACTTCCCCGCTTGCACCCGGTACCTTGACGCGCACGACCTGTCCTTCGCGGCCGTCCTGCAGCACCTCCACTCGGCTCTCCACCGAAACGTCGCCGCTTCGCGCCAGAAGATGCGCCCAATTGCCGCGAGTGACGGCCGGAGCTGCCTCAAGATGCGAGCTCGTGAGAACTTCACCAGGCTTGAGCGGGCGCCGCAGACGCTGTCGCCCATCGCTCATCTCGGCAGCCGCGCTTGCCGTCAATGGTGTTCCCTGATTTACTGACGTCAGATTCACCTCGCGCGCCGTCATCACGCCGCTCATGACAACGGGATCAACAGGAACTCCGCGCTCGACCTCGGTCGCGGCGACGGCCACCGGCGCCCACGCCCCCACTTCGAAGGTTACGGCCGTCGTTCGCACAAAGCGGCCATCGACCCACGCTTCCACCCATACCAGCATCCGCCGACTGGGCCGGGTCTGCTCAGCCATGGGGCGCACGCGCAGCGTCGGTGTACCGGGCGGCAACAACAGATCGCGTGCAGTGGACACCGGTTCCACTTCAGCTCGTACGCTTCGTCGCGAAAGCCAATCCAGCAATGCAGCGCGCGCAGCACCCACAACGGTTTCACCCGGCACTTGCTGAGCTGCGCTTGCGATCTCTACTTCCGCGGCACCGCTCCATCGGATCGGCGGCCGTTGCGTGCGCAACGCACTGTCGACCGTCTGCAAGCCGCTTCTCGCTTCAACCCATCGTACGACGGTGTCGCGATCGAGCAGTGCGGTTGAGCCGAGTCGGGGCGCAGGGCCCAACGGCAAGGCCATCAGACGGCGCAGGGTGGGCAAGTCCTGCGTCGTCAGGAACGCGATGTCCCCAAGACGAACATTGACCTGTTCGACCTTGACCTGCGGGCGTAACTCGATGGAAACAAACGGGTCTGCACCAGATGTAGCAGCGGCAGTCATGGCCGATGTCATCGAGACAAGGGCTGCAAGCGCCGTGCGAGGCGCAATTGAACGGCCCGGCAAACGGCTACTTGCGCAGGCCATTGATCATTCCCAGCATCTCGTCGGAGGCCTGCATGACTTTGACGTTGGCCTCGTAGACGCGCTGAGCGACCATGAGGCTCACCATCTCCTCGTTCAGCTTGACGTTGGATCCTTCGAGGAATCCCTGTGCCAGCGTGCCCATTCCGTCTTCGGCCGCCTTGCCGGAGATGGCTTCGCCGGAACTGGAACTTGAGCGATACAGGTTGTCGCCCTGCGCGAGCAGGCCTGTCGGGCTCGTGAAACGGACCAGTTCAAGTTGGCCGACGTCCACCGGCGTCGATTGTCCCGCCACCTGAATGCGCACCCGACCATCGCTGTCTATCTGCATGTTCTGCGCGTTGTCGGGAATAGCCAGGTTGGGTTTGAGCGGAAAGCCGCCTGCAGTCGCCAGCAAGCCGTCGCGATTGATCCTGAATGTTCCACCTCGGGTGTACGCACTCGAACCATCGGGCATGGTCACTTCCAGAAAACCCTCGCCTTGGATGGCGACATCGAAAGCCGACTCCGTCTTCTTGAGATCGCCCATGTCGAACAGCTTCGATGAAGACGTAACGCCGACACCGGCTCCCACGCGGCTTCCGGAGCCCAAAATGCCCGCGTCCTCCTGGGAAGGCATCATCCGGCCCGCCTCGCGCACCATCAGGTCGGTGAAGCTGACCTTGTTTTTCTTGAATCCGGTCGTGTTGACGTTGGCCAGGTTGTTCGCGATCGTGTCGACGTTCAGTTGCTGGGCCTGCATGCCGGTCGCGCTGATGTAGAGGGCATCGAACATGTTTATTGCCTGTGAAAGATTCGGTTAGGGAAAGAAGCGCTCAGGAAAGCTCGCCAAGTTTTCGGACAGCGCCGCCGATCATTTCGTCGTACCCCAAGGCGACTCGCTGCATGGATTCGAAGTGGCGCATCGACTGGATCAATTGGGCCATCTCCTGCATCGAATTCACGTTGGAGTTTTCGAGGAAGCCTTGGCGCAGCTGCACGTCGCCGTCTCTCAGCTGTATCGGACGCTGCTCGGTTGTCATCAGCCCTTCGCCCAGACGTTGAAGACTCCCGATGTCATCGAACTGCACAACTTTCAGTTGAGCTACCGGAGTCGATTCGACTCCACCACCCGGCTTGGATTCGAAGATCTGCCCCGTTGCATCGATCACGGGATTGGGGCGTGAAAGCACGATCTCCCCACCAACACCCATGACCGGATTGCCCTGGGGAGTAACGAGGCGTCCGCGCGCATCGAGCTGCCAGCTGCCCTGCCTTGTGTAAGCCAGCCCCGCTTCGGTGGATATCTCGAAGAATCCCGGCGAGGCCAGTGCGAGATCCAGGTTCTGGCCCGTCGTCCTCAATGTTCCGGGACGCGTATCGCTCTGAATGAGCAACGTCGCCGATGCAATGGCAGGTACGTCGGCCCGAGTGTTCGTGGAGAGCGCGCCTGCGCTCTGCATGGCATCGGAAAAAGTCGCTCCATTCGATGGCAATGAAGCGACCACTTCCCGCTTGTACCCCGGGGTGGCCGCATTGGCCATGTTCATGCTTATGCGCTCCAGGCGTGCCATGTCCTGCTGCATGCCGTTGAGAGTTATCGCAAGTACGTCGGTCATGAATAGACTCCTGGTTCGTCAAAGCTGGACGACGCTGAACGATTTCAGCTCGATGGTGTGCGGTACTTCCGACATGGAGAGCACGCGCAGATGCGGCATGACCCGCTCCGACAGGGAGCGCACGTGGCGCCGCAACTCAGGTGCGCACAGCAAGACGGGTAGAAGATTGCTCTTCATCATCCGTTCGGCCTGTTGGACGAGCCGCTTCATGAGCTGTTCGGTCAAGCGAGGATCGAGCACGAAGGGTTGAGCTCCCGCAGCCTCGGCAGCAGAGTGGATGCTTTGCAGGAACTGGCTTTCGATCGCCGGGTCCAGCGTCAGCACCTGGAGCGAAGCGGCGTCGCCGAGAAGCCCCTGACAGATGGCGTGCCCGAGACGCTGCCGGACTATCTCGGTCAGTTGGCTTGCATCCCTGGTCGTTCGGCCAGCATCCGCCAATGTCTCCAGGATCGCCTCGACATGACGGATCGAAACCTTCTCTCTCAGGAGATTCTGCAAGACCTTCTGGACATCGCTCGATGACAGCACCGTCGGGATGAGCTCCTCCACCAGCCCCGGCTGACTCTGCCTCACTCGAGCCAGCAGCCGGTCGACTTCAGCGCGCGTGAGTAGCGTGGCCGATTCGCGGCGAAGCATCTCGGTCAGGTGAGTCATGAAGACAGTGGGCGCATCGACGAGGGTGTACTTTGCCTGGCTTGCAGCATCGCGCCGACTCTCCTCGATCCAGAGAGCCGGCAAGCCATAGGTCGGATCGCGAGTCGGCTCACCGGGAATGGACTTGATGTCCCCTGCAGGGTGAATGGCCAGCAGCCTGTCGGCTCGTGCCTCTCCCTTGCCGACAAGGACGCCGTCGAGGTGGATTTCGTATCGGTCGGCCGACAGCCTCGTCGAGTCCCGAAAACGCACGCGAGGCAGTACGAGACCGAACTCCTGCGCATGCTGCTTGCGGAACGTGGAGATGCGTTCCATGAAGACGCTACCGGGCTGATTGATCACCGGCACCCAGTTGGCGCCGAGATGAACCTCGATGGGCTCGACCTGCAGCAGCGAATACGGATCATCCTGTGAAGCAGCCGAGGAACCATCTCCGCTCGGCGCCACATCGCTGCCGGCATCGCCAGTGCCGCCGGGATTGATTCCAGGAGCGTCCAGCTTGACCTTCGCCAGCCGATAAAGCAGTACAGCGGCCAGCAGAAAGCAAAGCGCGAGCACGAGCGTCGGCAGCGCCGGGATGCCAGGCAATGCCAGCAGCCCTCCCAATGCCAGCGCAACGAGAAGGAGCGTCTTGGGAAATGAGCTTACCTGCCGTAGCGCCTCTCGGCTCAGATTCGCGTCGGACGCAGATCTCGTGACGATGATGCCGGTCCCGACGGCGATCACGAGGGCCGGAACCTGGGTCACGATGCCATCGCCGATGGTCAGAAGCGTATAGGTCTGGAGCGCCTGCCCCCAGGGCATGCCATGCTGCATCACGCCGATCACCACCCCGCCGAT